>Ga0209202_1000328_pt1 | contig 41613 bp, 38 predicted proteins | sample AD_UKC032_MetaG_FD_184416 | JGI IMG/M metagenome (GOLD analysis project Ga0209202, IMG submission 184416) | Active sludge microbial communities of municipal wastewater-treating anaerobic digesters from USA - AD_UKC032_MetaG (SPAdes) (version 2) | ecosystem: Engineered > Bioreactor > Anaerobic >... | reverse complement strand
CGAGCCGGGGTAGACGGTCGAGCCAGCAGGCGAGAACCGGTGACCGAATCCCTCTCCCTCCGCGATGTATTTTTATCTTTATTCTATTTCTAGTAGAACACTGGTTATTTTATAAATATTTCTCCGTGGTATTAATTTCTTATGTTTTTATTTACTCGTAGTCAGGTCAAAAGGTTCTCCAACATATTCGACAACGCTGGTCAGGTGTTTTTAGGATCTCTGATTTTAAGTCCTTTACTCAATTTTTCAAATTCTAAGGATATTGTTCCTGTTATATCGGGTGGTGCTATATTGACATTTTTTCTCTGGTGGTTATCCTTAAGATTAGAAAGGATTTCATCATGAACTTAAACATATTGGCTATCGTTTACCTTACCTTTGCAGTAATTGCGGTAGGTGTTGCAGTAGTGATATTTTTGGATCAAAGACCTCCTAGGGAAGACCACTAACTCTAATCGTTCTGTCTGTAGCGACTGATAAAATTCTATCTTTGTAAAGATTTTGATAAAAACATTTTGAATGTTAAAAAGGAGGGCCCGCCGGAGGCGGGCCTATTGCTTGTCCTTGCACTTTATAATGATACTTACTCTTTAGGATTAATATCTTCCGGATCACCTGTATCCGCATCTAAAGAATCCTCTGTGTTTTCTTTCAGCTCCTCTTTTGTTTCCTCTTCTTTTTCTGTTACTGTTTCGGTTGGAATAATATTCACACGTTGTGATGTTAAGGTTTCTTTTTTAACCCTCTCTGTGAGCTTCTTGTTGTACCTCTTCATCATCGTTTTGATGATCGTTACTAAAAGCACCAAGGCACTTACAATAAGAGTAAGTATTTGCCAGGGAATAACCCAAAAAACAACCTGATTTTCTGATGTTTTATTATCTCCGTATTTCAAGTTAAGATACGCTTTGTACCTTCCTATTACAAAATTTTCTTTTTGCATTTTTACTGCCTCAAAGAACCCTATTTTGCTATCCTGACTCCCGGCCATCGTTTCCTTGCTTTCGACCTTGTTTTTTCCTATTACATTGTTTTGATTTAACTCGCTCCAAACTACCTCAAACCTTCTTACACTTTTTGGTAAAACATTGCCTTTTGAATTATTTGCATCTAAAGTAGCTATCTTTTTACCAAATAAACCTTTTATGTCTATTGTTCCTGTGGGAATTAACTTTCTTCCTCCGTCATTTGAAAATCTATAATACATTGTGATTGGAAGATAAGAGAAGAAATTTCCACCCTTGGTTTTAAACTCGACAACACCTGCTTTTTCTAGAACATCGCCGGATACATTTAAGAAAATAAGTGTTCCAGTCTTGCTACCCAGGGCAACTTGTTCATCATTCTCAAGGATTGGTGGTGTAGTGCCGAAAAATATTGATGCAAAATAACCTCCGCCCTCAGCATCTTGTGGAATCCTAATTTCATATGGAAATTTAATTCTCTCTTTTGGTCCCACGACAACACTTTCAGCTGAAAATATCCACGATGCCAAGCCTGTGCTTGTATCAGGTAAAAAATATGGCGAACCTGTTTCTCCTCTTGCCTCAAAATTTTTGGCAGAAATATAGTAAGTAACCTCCTGGTCACCCTCATTGTAAATTTCCAGTTCGTGAAAAAGTTTTTGACCGGGATCTCCTTCTATCTCAAGCTTTGTAGGTACAGTAAGTGCATGAGCAGGTTGTTCTGAAAATATATAAAATAGAGAGAAAAAGAAAACGGTGAGAACTAATATTAATTTTGGGCAGTTTTTTGTTTTTATCATAATTTATTTTAAAAATTCGCTGTGGCAACATACGTAAGAGCTGTGCTGTATGTTCCAGCAGGAGTTACTCCTGAAATATTTGCCAAGTAGAATGCAGATATAGTCTCTGTTGTTGTAGGAATAGCTTCAGATGCAAATGGCGTTTCTACATTTGCGACGAAGCTATAGTTAAAGTTAGGGGATACTTGGTTGTATGCTGAGGCAATTGATGCGTTACCATCTGTAGTAAAACCTATTGCAAATTGTTCTGTATCCGGTGTTCCGTCCTCATCTCCTACAATTGTTGCAGGGGCTATTGTATCGTTGTTTTGATTGGTAAGTGTTGAACCTAAATAAGTTATTTCATACCCTGTGCTTCCGTTAGTGGCGACGGTCATGTGGTGAGCTGCAACTGAGGGAGGATTTGATCCATAAGGGGCGCTTCCCGTTGCAAATCTTGCAGTCGATAAGGTTAAGTTACCAAATCCTACGGTGTAGTCGTCAATTGCAAACGATATTGTCTCTGTAATATCTGCTGTTATGACTACTGTATCATTATCAATTATACTGACAGAGATTTCTCCTGAATCAGATGCAGAAACAATAGAAATGGTGTAAGCAGCACTTGCTGATGGGTTTATATATTGAGAATTAGCTGTCCCTCCTGTTGCATTTTCTCCTATTAGAATACACACTTCATCTCCTAATCCTACAATTGCCGAAGCTCCACCTGAAGTGATAGTGAGTACACGGTTTTCTGTACCGCTAAAAACGGCATCCCACTCACTGGCCCCGGCACCTGCTCCTACTAATGTTTGATCTATTCCATCACAGATTCCATCCGGTGTGTTGTCTATAAGTAAGTCGACATCTGTATAGTCAAGTGCTCCTTGTGGGTCGCTGTCCCCATCAAAATCAGAAGGGAGGGTTATTTCTATAGATTGTGTTGAAGCTACTCCGGTTGGTGTAGTAAATTGTATCTCGTGGTCTGATAGTACGGCGTCACCACTTGAATTACCCAGCCTGCTCATGGCATCAGACTTATTTTGTAAAGGGTCTGCCAGAACTTTAGTAGCATGGGAAAATAAAATAACTAGAACAAGAGTAGGAAATATTTTTATAGAATTAAAGTTTTGTTTTTTCATTACAGCTAATAATTCTACAGAGCAGTCATACCCCGTCAATTACTTTATTCATTCTTAAATTTTCCCCCGGGATTTTTATGATATAGAAAGACAGTATCACACATCAAAATTAAATATCAAAAAGGCCCGCCGGAGGCGGGCCTTTTGCTTGTCCTTACGTTTTTTAATTATACTATTCTTTAGGATTTAAAGCTGTAAGTTTTTCTTCGGTTTCTGAGTCATTATCTACTTTTTCTTCTTCGGTCTTTTCTTCAATTTTTTCTTCAACCTCTTCTTTAATCTCCTCTACATTTTCCTTTAAATCTTCTGCGGTTTCTTTTATCTCTTCGACTTCCTCCTTAACTTCTTTTTTTACTTTTTCACGTGTTTTCTTTTCTTCTTTAACTATACTCTCTGTAGGAGCAATCGTGACCTGCTGTGATGTTAACGCCTCCTTTTTTACCATCTCTATAAGTTTTTTATTATGTCTTTTCATCATTCCTCTGAATATCATTATTATTAAAACAAGAGCAGCGATTACGAGAGAGAGTAGTTGCCAAGGTATTACCCAAAAAGACGTTTCTTTTGTCGCACTTAGATTATCCCCGTAGTTCACGTTTAATGTTGCAGTGTATTTACCGAAGGTAAAGTTTTTAATTTGCACTTTAACAGCGTCAAAGAAACTTAACTTTTGTCCGGGTTCCATTTTAACTTCTTCTGTTTTGTCTTCTTTTTCATTAACGTTGTCTTGTTTCAATCTGTCCCAGGTGATAACAAACTTCCTTACACTGTTTGGTAAAACATTTCCTTTTGAAATATTTGCGTCTAATGTTCCTACTGTTCTACCAAAAAGACATTTAATATCTATGCTACCGAAAGGCATAACCTTTAACGCACCGTTATTTGAGAATCTGTAGAAGAGATTTAGAGGAAGGTATGAAAAAAAGTTGCCGCCCTCTGTAGAAAATTCCGTAACTCCAGCACCTTCAACTTTTGCACCTGGAAGATTTAAAAATAACAATGTTCCAAGTTTTGTTCCTATTGTAACTTGACCGCCTTCCATCGCTTGAGGAGGTGTGTTTCCAAAAAATATAGCTGCCAAATATGTTCCGGGTTCCATATCCTGTGGAATTTGTATTTCATAAGGGAACTCTATTCTTTCCTTCGGTTTTAAAGTAACACTCTGTGCAGTTTTAATCCAAGATGCCAAGCCAGTCCCATCGTAGTCTAAGAAGGATGGAGAACCGCCTTCTCCTCTGGCTTCGAAGTTTTGATAGGAAAGGTAGAAAGTTATCTCCTGTTCCTGTTCATTGTAAAGTTCTAAGGTACCTGTGAGGACCTTTCCGGGCTCACCGTCAATTTCAACCTTTGTTGGTTGTGTCAGAGCATACGCCCTGTTTTTTAATGAAAAGGAAACCAGTGAAAATAATACGACTCCAAGTACTAAAAGTAATTTATTATATTTTTTTACCGATTTGGGCATGTGGTTTAAAAGTTCGCCGATGCCACATAGGTTATAGCTGTACTATATGTTCCGGCAGGGGTTAATCCCGAAATATTTGCTAAATAAAACGCTGATAATGTTTCAGTGGCAGTAGGACCTGTTTCAGATGCAAAGGATGTTTCTGTGGTTTCAACAAACGAGTAGTTGCTCGATGCCTGTTGATATGCAGATGCAATTGTGGCATTACCGCTTGTTGTAAAGCTAATTGCGAATTGTTCTGAGCCGGGTACTCCGTCTCCGTCTCCTGTTATTGTTGCTACATCGATATCATCTAAACCAGATTCTAATGTCAGACCCTTGTAAGTGATGTCGTAACCCGAGCTTCCGTTTGTGGCAACTGACATAGTGTGTGCGGAAACAGGAGTTGGTCCATCAGCACCATAAGGCTCTGTTCCTGTTGCAAATCTTGCATTTGATAGGCTTAGTACTCCAAATCCAATATCGTAGTCACTTATAGCGAACGTAATTGTTTCGTTTACTTTTGCTGTAATGACAACCACATCATTTGCAATTATACTTACTGAAACATCCCCTGTATCAACACCTGCCTCAAGACCTATCATAAAAGATCCTATTGTGGTTGGGTTTATATACTGAGAGTTAGCGGCGCCTCCTTCAGCGTTTTGTCCTATTTCAATACACACCTCATAACCTGCTGCAACGACTGCCGAAGCCCCTCCCGATGTAATTGTAAGAGTTCTATTATCTGTTCCGCTGAATTCTGCTAACCAATCACTTACTCCTGGTGTTGCTCCTACAATTGTTTGCGCTGTACCATCACATGTTCCATCTGGAACATCGTCAATAAAAAGATCTATATCTGTGTAGTCCAAAGCTCCACTTGGATGAGTTGATCCGTTAAAATCTGATGGGAAATCAATAACAATAGTTTCTCCAGATGCCACACCCGAAGGTGTAACAAACTGAATTGTATGGTCCGATGTTACGTTAGCAGCAGATGAACTTCCAAGTCTGCTCATTGTATCGGATCTATCTTCCAAAGGCTCTGCGAGAGCTTTGTTTGGGTAGATTGAAACTAAAAATAAAACGGCAGTTATAGAAAATATTTTTAAAATGTGTTGGTTTATTTTTTTCATCGTACCTAATAATACAACATTAATGTGTATAGTTGTCAAATACTTTTTGCTTTCATTTAAATTAAAAATTACTGGCTACTATGTAGGTAATACTTGTAGAGTAGTCACTCACCTCCGTGCCTCCTGAAATATTGGATAAATAATATATAGAATACTCCGTTGGAATATCGTCACCATCAGGATCCTCTGCAATAGCGTCAGAGGTTGTTTGAGTTGCGTTGAAAGCATATAAAATGCTGTCATCGTATGGATATAGAGGATTTCCATTACCCCCACTCGAAGACAGTCTTATACCAAACTGCTCATTTCCCGCCCCGGGAATGGTTGGTAGCCCCCCTATTGGGTCTATTGTAAAGTCCGGATTAGAGTTACTTCGTAGAGTATCCCCTTGAACATATATAGTGTATCCGCCGGTACCGTTGGTAGAAGCAGTAATTTTATTTCCATAGATTTCATTTTCTGAACCCTGCCCATTGGTAGTTGCGTATTTAGGATTGTAAGCACTTAAGATTCCAAACCCCAGATTGTTGTTAGAAATACTAAATGTAATTGTTCCTGCAACTAGCCCTGTTGCGCATATTTTTAAAGGGTATGCATCAGCATCGCCTATGTGAGCATTAGTAATAGATGATATAGACCCCAAAATAGTATCGTATCCCTCACAGCTTTCGGCTTTATATCCTATTTCAATAATTCCGTTTTCAGGAACTTGAAGACACGCCTGTTCAGGATAATTATTTTGGGTATTTTCCTCTACATGTGCGTTTGTTGCAGAAGATAATTTTAAAACAGTTTCATAATTTCCTGTACATTGATTTAAAAGTCCCGGCACACCTGTACAACATATAACATAGGGATAGTTTGATTGAGAGGATAATTCTGCGTGTGCGTTTGTTACATCTGATATTTTTAAAACTGTAATTCCTGAAGAACAAGATGTGGTTACTTTACATGATAAGGTTCCGTCGACCCGCTCTTTATAGGTAATAATACACTTTCCACCGGCTCCGGAGCCGCCTGTAAACCCGCTCACAGCACTTCCGTTTCCGGCGCCTCCTCCGCCTCCTCCGGGAGCCGATCCCGAAGTTCCGTTTGAATTTGAGTTACCTCCGTTTCCTCCGTTGCCACCGTCGATTCCTGTACCTCCAATTTGATCTACTGCATTATGTCCATCTTCGTTAGTTCCGGAGCCTTCTCCACCGCCCCCACCTAAAAGAAGTTGTCCGTTAGCTCCGTTACCACCGTTATGTACTGTGTCTCCGGTACTATTATCAGCACTCCCTCCAAGTCCTGCCAAACCTTGGGAAGTACCTCCTGCTGCTCCTCCCTGTCCTCCCAAAGCCACCACCACGTCAGTATCGAAAGTTGTATCTTTTCCGGAATCACCGTCTAAGTCTGCAGCACCCCCGTTTCCTCCAGTACCTATAATTACTTGATATTTTTCACCAGGAGCTACAAGTATGTTAGTTCCTTTTGAGTAGGCCCCTCCGCCACCACCCCCACCCCCATAAGTAGTGTTAGTTGTGCTACCCCCACCTCCTCCACCACCTCCCCAGCATTCTATATCAGTGGCGTTCACTCCTTCAGGAACTGTCCATGTTCCCGATGTTATAAAAGTTGCTGAAGTTTGTATTTGATCGGTTGTTCCTCTTCCTTCTGAACTTAACGAGGTTTCGTCCCCGTCTTCGTTTCTTGCTTTTACAGAAACTCCATATTCCGTTCCCTGCTGAAGACTTTGAACAGTGATGTTGTCAATTTCACTATCTGTAAGCCAGACTTCGTAGTCAGATCTATTTCCATTTCCATCTACCCATTTATCTTGCCATGTAGGGTCAGCAGGATTTGCATAAGTTATCTGGGCAGCGTATTTTGTTTCCGGATTTGAAGTGGGGTTTCCATTTGTATCGTTGTCTAAATCAAGTGTGTACAAAGTGGGGTTCGATAAAGTCGGTGTTCCCGGTGTGTTTGCGGATGTATAAACAAAAGATATTGCGGAGGCCGTTCCGGTATTTATTGGGCTGGATGCGTCTCTTGATTGAACGGTGTAACCGTAACATTTATTTACATCTAATCCTGTATCTGAATATGAAGTACTTGTTTGCCAACTGCTGCTTGTTCCTCCTGTACCTGCATAACCGCTTGGACAGCTACTATTATCAAGAGTAAAAATAAATTCAATTGGAGTAGAGTAGTCGTATCCTGTTTCAGCAGACATATCAATTCTTGAATTACTCACATTATAAGGATTTGTTGCAAAATACCATGTCGGTGAATAGTAAGTTTGAAGTATTGAAGGAGCAAATGTATCTGTAAAAGTAACAATACATTGGCCTGGTGCTCCATTTCCTCCCATCCAATCCGCAGTTTTGTTTGCAACTGTTGACGCTCCGGCGCCTCCGGCGCCTCCGTAAATACTACCCGGGTTACCGTTTGCGGATGTGGCTAGACCTGCACCTCCGTCTCCCCCATCTACTGTTGTTCCTGTTCCTGCAGTATTTCCACTGGCGTTTCCTCCTGCACCTGTAGAACCGGCGCCACCACCTCCAGCGCCTCCTGTGGTTCCCGTTCCTCCAACTGATCCTGAACCACCAGCGTATACAATATCCCCTGCTCCTCCTGATGTAGTCCCAATTCCAGGTTGGTATCCAGATTCGTAAGATTGTCCGCCAGCACCTCCTTTTGCAATTACAACATTTCCATCAAAAGTAGAATCCTCACCCGCTTGTCCGCTGATAAAAGACCCCGTACCCCCAGCTCCTACCACAATACTATAATAGGATCCTGGTATGCATGAAATTTCAGATCTGGCGGCGTATTGTCCTCCAGCACCACCACCTCCTCGGCCTCTAGTTCTGTTCGTTGTAATTCCACCACCTGCACCACCACCTCCCCAGCATTCTACTTTAACTCTGTATATACCAGTTGGTGTTAACCAAGACCCAGAGGTAGAAAATGTATTCGATGCTGCGTAAATTGATTGAGGTCTTTTCGGTAATTTAAAATTTTCAAAATAGTCTTTGATTACGATAGTGAATAAAAATGATAAAAAAAACAAAATCAAAAAAATTCTAAAAAAATTTGATTTTGGGCAAGATTTCTTTTTCATACAACAGCTTGATTATATCTGATAATTGAGAAATTTAGCAGGTAGCCTTTAAAGAATTATTACTTATCTTTATTTTTTTCTTTAGTATCCTTTATCTTTTTTATCAGTGAAATTAAAATAGTCGTCGAGATGGCTATTAAAATAATCAAAATAATAACAAGGTGATTTTCCTGCAGCAGGTTCATAATATTAAATGTTCTTAAACCTAAAACTTGAGATTCGGTGGTTTCACTACTTTCTTGTGTGTCCGTTAAACTAGCTAGAATTCTTGAAATCTCATCCTGTGCTTCCTGAATAAAACTTCCGAGGTCAGAAATAATACCTTCTGAATCACTGCTTTCACTTAAAACACCTTCTATCTCTTCGGTGCTTTGTTTTACTATGCTTTCAAAATCATTGGACAAAGTAACAGTATCTTCCTGTAGGATTTCTTCGTTATTTTTTAGCTCTTCGTAACTTGAAGAAAAGGGTTCTTCAATTTCTACAATGGTAAAAATTCCCGAATCGTTAATAAAACATGTTCCGTAGTCTTTTAAATTATTATTTTCAGAAAGCTCTTCACCTGAAATACTGGCGCACACCTGACCTTTTGTTGGTTCTTCAAAAGGTAAAAATACTGCGTAGTTTTTAAGAGTATCTGTTTCTTCAATATAGACCGGGTCTCCAATTTTTATTTCATTTGCAGGTAGAACAAAAGCCAATGAAAAATTAGCCAGAGTTGTTAGGGCAAGTGAAAAGATTATTGTTTTTAAAAATTTATTCATATCCAGACTTACTGTGGGCCGATTTCAAATCCCCAGTTGATAATTCCTGAGCAGGTGCCTGTTTCGTCATAGTGGATTTGAAGACAATCTCCTGCGGAAATACTTACTTCGTTTGAGTTATTAGAACAGTTTCTGTTAGAGCCGTTTCCTGTGACTGTACATGTTAAGGCCGTTGCTGTGTAAGCGCCGGTGCAGGAGGCGGAAGATCTTACAGTAAAAGCGCACGTGGTTCCTGCTGCAGGAGCTGTTTGCAAATTTCCATAAATATTTTTAATTACAGCATTGTAGGGAACTGCAAAACCAAACATTGTAGTTTGGGTTGTGTTGCATACTGAGTATCCAAAAGGGTTGCACACCGCATCTGCGGTAATTGAAGTAGAACTTCCCCCTCCAACTACAGCTTTTGATGTCGTAGGTTGCCATGTTCCGTCCCCTCTCCAAAAAGTTGAAGAGCTGGCATTTGACCCAGAATCCATATTTGCTACAGGTAAATTTCCTGTCACCCCATTTGAAAGTTCTACTTGCGCCCACGCGGGGTTGTTATCCGTTCCCGTGTTTGATAAATATCTTGTAGCATTGGCGTCTTTTGCAAGTTTTGATAATGTGTCTTCAGCAGATCCGAAAAGAAGGTCCCCCTGAGCTACACTTCCGCTTACTTGAGTAAAATCGTGTCCGGGATTAGGGGTTGCTGCATAAACAAGCTTAATTACTATTACTCCGGCAAGCAGTATAGATAGTATTAAGAACGCTGTCTTTTCTCCGGAATTTTTCCTACTTATTGGTTTAAACATACTATATATAGAATATATTAAGTGCTTTAAAATTTCCACCCAATTTTATTCTGATAGTTCAGAGTCCAAAAAAACATACATTTGGTACTTAAGATTTAGACCAATAAGGCTTTAAAACCTGATACATTCATGATATATAGTTCTTACCAAAGGAGATTCACGCACTTTCTGCCTTTTTGCGGTAATATTAAATAAAAAAATGGAAGATATCGTTACTCAAATAAAACAAAAGTTAGATATTGTGGATGTAATAAATAGTTATGTAAGTGTGAAAAAATCGGGAAGAAATTATAAAGCCGTTTGTCCTTTTCATAATGAAAAAACACCCTCTTTTATGGTTTCCCAGGAATTGCAGATATATAAATGTTTCGGGTGCGGGGCGGCGGGGGATATGTTTAATTTTGTTCAGGCTATAGAGGGCGTTGATTTTCCAAGATCACTGGAAATACTTGCTGACAGATCAGGGGTAAAAATTCCTAAATCCGAAAATTTTGATAATCAGAATCAGATTAAGAAAAAAATATTTCAGATTAATGAAATTACAACAAAATTTTATCAATACGTACTTCTTAATCAGAAAGCCGGAAAAAAGGCTTTGGATTATTTAGTAAAAGAAAGAAAGATAATTGAAAAATCCATAAAAGATTTTAGATTAGGTTATGCTCCTGATTCTTGGGATACACTTGTTAAGTTTTTAAGGTCCAAGGGTTTTAAAGACGAAGATTTAATATTATCAGGAGTTGCCGTAAAGAGAAATGTCGGAGAAGGTCTTATAGATAAATTTAGAGGGAGAGTGGTATTTCCATTTGTTGCAGTAGATGAAAAGATACTTGGTTTTACCGGAAGAACACTTTTTGACAGGGACCCTAAATATTTAAATACAGGCGAGACCCCCGTTTTTCATAAATCCTTCTTTTTATTTGGTTTAAATAAAAGCAGAGTAAATATTAAAAAAGAAGGTGCAATCTTTGTGGAAGGCCAAACCGATGTTATTAGTGCCCATCAAAACGGAGTAGATAATGTCATATGTGTTTCGGGCACATCTCTCACAGACAACCAGTTGGATATTCTTTCGAGGTATACCCAGGATATTACGTTTTGCTTTGATTCTGATTTTGCCGGAATAGAGGCTTCTTATAGAGCTATTGAAATGGCAGGAAATAAAAATTTTAATGTAAATATTGCTGTTATACCCGAGCCTTATAAAGATCTCGATGAGCTTTTAAGAGACGATCCCGCTAAAGCTAAAAAAATATTAAAAACCCCGATCCCTGTGTATGATTTTTTCCTTGCCACTGCTCTAAAAAGAAATAATAAGGAAACTGCTCTGGGCAAGAAGGCCATCATGGAGGAGTTGGTGCCGGTTTTTTCCAGAATATCCAATCGGGTTGTGTTTGAACATTATGCAAAACAACTTTCATCGGAGCTTGATATATCAGAAAATACGGTCTTTAGTATGTTAGAGCAAAAAAAGTCTTCGAAAAACACTGAATACCCTGAGTTCGAAGATTTCGGACAAAAATTTCCTTTAAAGGATAGGAAAATAGAGGGGTACCTTATATCCTTGCTTTTGAAAGCTCCTCTTGAAAAAAGCAAAGAAATTGTGAAAAAACTTAAAAAAGAGGATTTCCTTAACGAGAATTTAGCTGACGTTTTTGAAAAATTGGAAAATTATCTCGAGGACAGGAAATCAGAAATTAACGTAAAAGCATTTATAAATAAATTTGAAGATGAGCAGAAGAACTTAATCTCCGAACTTTATATGTGGGATTCTGACGAAGATGAGGAAAGCAATGAATTTCCTAAAAATATCGAAAAAGAGCTGGAAGAAGTGTCGGAAAGAGTGAAAAAGGATTCTATAAGAAAGCAGTTGAAAAATTTGGCGGAAAGTATTAAAATAGCCGAGATTGAAAAGGAGGAGGACGAATTAGAGAGGCTTACTAAAAAGTTCGAAAAATTGTCAAAAAGCCTTTTATAGAGTATAAAATTCCTATATTAAATTCATTTATAATATTCTCTGTGTCCTTCGGGGCGTTGTTTCTATAATAAAAAAATATGCCAAAAATAATAAAAAAAGAAGTTTCTAAAAAGAAAGTTCCTTCTAGGGGAAACGGTAAGAAAATAGTTGCAGATAAGAAGAAAATATCTGTTAAAAAGGTAGTTAAAACACAAAAAGATTCCTCAAAAAAATCTTCTATAAAAGTACCAATTAAAAAGGTACTCAAAACGAAGGTTAGTTTATCTAAAAAACCTATTCAGAAAAAGGAAGAGGCTAAGGTAGTTGTTAAAAAGGAAAAGGAATTAAAAGTACCTGCTAAAAAAATTGAAAAAGAGGGAAATAAAGAAAAAAATATACAAAACATTGAGGCTAAAGAAAGCAGGTTAAAAATAAATTCTCAGGAATTGGGTATTAAAAAACTAATTAAAAAGGGTAAAAAACAAGGGTACTTAAATCTTGATGATTTACTAACTTTATTTCCGAACGCAGAGGAGGATATTGAAACCTTGGATTTCCTTTATGAGAAATTGATGGAATCCGGCATAGACGTCTTTGATATTGGTTCTGAAAAAGAGGCTGAAAAAGTCGCAAAACTCGAAGAGATAGATTTATCCAAGATAAAATTAGATAAAACTACTACATCCGATCCTGTAAGAATGTATTTAAAAGAAATTGGTACATATGATCTTTTAACTAAAGATGAGGAGGTAATTCTGGCTCAAAAAATTGAAACTCTGAGACTCCGAGGGTTGATATCCGAATTACAAAAATCATTCTCAAGAAAACCAACAAACAAAGAGCTTGCAAGAGAAATAGAAGCTACTGAAAAAGTTGTTGAAGATATAATATCCAATTTTAAAAAATACACCGATATCGAAGGAGAAAGAGCAAAAGAAATACTTGCAAGAGCTAATTTAAGACTGGTTGTTTCTATAGCAAAAAAATACATGGGAAGAGGTCTCCAATTCTTAGATCTTATTCAAGAAGGTAATATCGGGTTAATGAGGGCTGTTGATAAGTTTGATTGGAGAAGAGGTTTTAAATTTTCCACTTATGCTACTTGGTGGATTAGGCAAGCTATAACAAGAGCAATAGCCGACCAAGCAAAGGTTATTAGAATTCCCGTGCATATGGTTGAGACAATTAATAAGTATAAAAAGATTGAAAGACAGTTGGAACAGAAATATGAAAGAGCCCCGACTCCAGAGGAAGTGGCAAAAGTTATGGGTATCGAACCTGAAAAAGCTCACGAGATCATAAAAATATCTCAAAACACTACATCTTTGGAAACTCCTGTAGGTAAGGAAGAGGACACAAGACTTAAGGAGTTTATTGAAGATGAAGCTACTTTATCCCCTTTTGAAGCAGCTAGCAGAGAGCTTCTAAAAGATCATATCGGGGATGTTTTGCATACATTAAATGCACGTGAAAAAAGAGTCTTGGAGCTTAGATTTGGTTTAAAAGATGGAAGAACAAGAACTCTTGAAGAAGTCGGTAAGGAGTTTGGGGTCACACGAGAAAGAATTAGACAGATAGAAGCCAAGGCTCTAAGGAAATTAAGACATCCTTCGAGAAGCAAGAAGTTAAGAGATTATCTTTGATAATAACCGAGAAAAAATCCTATAAAAGATGTATAATAACCTATAATTATGCAAGGTATTATCTACTTAGACAAAAATAGAAAAATTGTTGGTCGGGACCAGGAAAATTCCGAATCTAATAATTTAAATGAAAGCGAAAAAGAAGAACATTCGTCTGATTCGGGTGTGTATAAAGCTAACGAGTTGTCTAAAGAGGATGAAAATCAGATGGTTTGGAAACCCGGTTTTCTTCAGCCTAAAGAGAAGTTGGAGGAAGAAGCAGATAAACTATCTGAATATAAAAATTTCACTAAACCTCCTGTGCAGACCAAGCCCTCTTTTGTGGAGGAAGTGTCTATTGAAGATAATAAAATTCAGGAAGATATCAACAACATGCCCTCCAATTTTTCAGAGCCTTTTAAAAAATACCTTGTAGATTTTAAACATAGTGTTAAAGAGGAGAATAAAAGATCATCAAATCCTATATATGTAGATGAGATTGCATCAAAGGTAGCGAAAGTTTATGAAACAGTAAGAAGAATAATTGATTGGAAAGAAGAACATCTTATTAGAAGAGCGGCAATTGAAAGAGTCCTTAAAAGAAGATTTGTTTCTAAGGTTTATGGAATAAGCATTATTCCGGATGTAAAACCCGTGGAAGCCGCAGAACCTTTTATTTTGGAATTAATAAGAAGCGGGTATTTCCCTAATGGTAAAATTGATAAAGATAAGATTAGTGATATTCAAAATTGCTTGGAAAAATATCTTTATATATTGAATAACGCTGTAGTGATAAATGATGAGGAAGCTAAAACCAAAAAAGAGCAAAAAGCAGGGGTTAAGAAAAAAATAAATTTCTATAATTGGGTTATTGAAATCGCTGCTTGTGAAATAGAGGAGATCTTGGACGCACCGCTGAGAGAATATGCCTTAATGAATTTAATGACGGATTCTTTGTTGCAGAGGATAAAAATAATTCCTGAAAATGAAATTTCTGAAGAAGATAAATACATTCAAACTTATATATCTGTTCACAGGACTTTGTATAATTTAGACAAGCCGATTACAATTTTTCATCTATTAAAATACAAGTATCCAGAATTTTTCACCTCATCAGAATATTTACCTGAATTCACTTCAAAAATATTTGATGTTTGGAATGAAATTGAGGATTACCTAAATTATAAAAAAGGTTCAGAATTTTTCAGAGTCGCAGAAAAATACGATGCTGCTTATTTACTAATAGGTGACTCGATGAATTCAATGGAAAAGGAGGTAGAAATAATTGAGAAAAAGGTTTCGGACACAGGTGTTTTTATTCAGGCAGTTGAAAATAAATACAACGAAAGATTGGCTACTTTGAAAAAAAGACTATCCAGGCTTGCAATATTTTCTACGCTTTCAATTTTTGTTGCCGGTTTAGCGAGCTTGCTTCTTTTTGAAATTCCAATTGCAAGTTGGGTTAGGGGTTACTTTAGTCCGTGGTCAATAGTAGCTGACCTCGCTATCCCTACTGCATTAATGTTCATCCTTGTCTGGATGATTAAGCCTCCTTCAGGAAATAACCTGGAAACGGTAAAAGAAGAGGTTTTAAAAGTTGTGTATAAAGTAGATGAGTTAGATATTTATGAAGTCAGGCTTAAGAAAAAAATAAAGAAATTTCTTAATTTTATATTTGCAATAATTTACCTAACAGGAGGTATGGTATCTTTGTATGGTATATATTGGGTTTTTAAGATCGCAGATGTTCCTTGGACTTCTCTTTATATAAACACTGGAAACGTAGCTATGGTAGTTTTTTCGGCTATGGTGATTAGACAAAGATCCAGAGAATTAACAATAGTAGAGAAAGAAAATATTATTGAATTTATTTTGGATTTCTTTTCAATACCTCTCGCAAAAATAGGTGGGTGGATATCTGCAAAGTGGAAAGAATATAACATTGTGAGTGTGTTTTTTATTGCCTTAGTTGATTTTCCTTTTTCCAGTTTTGTCGCAATGATAGAGAGTTGGAGAAATTTTATAAAAGAGAAAAGGTCAGAATTAAACTGACCTCAGTTCTATTTACTCAAAAATACATTTCAATTTTCTTAATTTAGTATAGCTATAGATAGATTAAGAACAGAGGCAAATGATACCCACAAGATATAAGGAATCAGGAGGTACGAAGCTTTTTTATCTATTTTCCTAAATAAAATTATTGTATAGAGTATCGCAAACCAAAGTACGACTATCTCGATAAAAGCTAGGGGTGGGTTTTTTAAACCAAAAAATATTATTGACCACAAAGTGTTCAAGAAAAGTTGTAGAAAAAATACTTTGAGTGCTTTAGACCTTGTTTCGTTTTTTCCGGAAAGCCATATAATAGAAACCGCAACTCCCATCATAATAAAAAGGGTTGTCCATACGGGAGCGAAAACCCAACTAGGTGGATTTAAAGGTGATTTATTTATGGTTGTGTACCAGCCCTTTACTGCAGGCGCGGTAAATAAAGATCCAATAATTCCGGCCATTTGGCAAACTAATATAAATCCTATATACGTGAGTATTTTTTTATTTTTCATATCTAAATTGTATAATTTTTGGCTATTTTAAAAGGATGCCATATAATTGACTACATGTCTGCCTATTTAATAAAATTTTTCTTCGGAATAATTATTTTACTTTTATCTACACAGTTATTTGTAAAACTTGCAGTTAAACTTTCTGAAGTTTTTAGGTTATCTCCATTAGTAATAGGTATGTTAGTGGTGTCTTTTGGCACTACATTACCCGAACTTTCGGTTTCGATTACATCTTCAAGCTCGGGAAGTGTTGGTTTGGCCGCAGGAACCATTCTTGGTTCAACGATTGTAAATTTTATATTAGTATTACCCGCGGCAATTTTATTAGGAAAAGATATAAGAATTGGTACTACAAAAACCCAAAAGAATGCAATTGTATTAATTATCGCAACGATTTTGTTTGTTTTATTACAGCAACTTCCTGTCCCACCACTTGTTTCGGGATTAATCTTGTTGTTGGGGTTGTTAGTTTCAAACTTTCTCGAGTATAGGTGGGGAGCGTTAGGAAGACTTCAGGAAGATAAAACCGTGATTGATTTATTTAAAAAAAGAAAAATAACCCCCGATCTGATTTTTGGTTTATTTTTTTCGGTAATTTGCGTTACTTTAGGTGGACTTTTGGTAGTTAGATCCATGGAAGATTTGGCGGTTATATCAGGATATTCCACCACTGTTTTAGGTTTAACGTTAACAGGAATTGCTACTTCCCTGCCTGATATTTTTACCGCTGTGATGAGTCAAAAAAATGATGAGGATAAGTTGACCATAGGGCATATCACTGGCGGTAGTTTATATAATCTTTTATTTATTGGCGGGATTACTAATGTTTTAGGAGCTGATATGAATTTGGGTATGATTGAGACACTTTTTTTATTCGGAACAGTATTTTTATTTCTTTTAATAATAAGATTTTATAAGGATAAAAATATACCTAAGTGGGTAGGTCTGGTGTTACTGTTAATTTTCTTTTTGTACATATACACCACTTCTTTTTTAGGTAAAAATTTTTAATTTAAATTTTACCTCGCTCTCGTTTTATGTTTCTGATACCCCGAATTTATTAATCAGGCATTGACGCAGTAATCAAAAATTAATAGACTAAGTTAATGCCCAAAAACCTAAATGTTCTATTTTCACCAAAATCTATAGCTATTGTTGGAGCTTCAAGATCACCTAAAAAGGTCGGGGCGGTAATTCTTAAAAATCTCATCGAATCGGGCTACAAAGGTGTTTTATATCCAATTAATCAAGAAGCTAAGACTATCAGTAAAATTAAATGTTATAAAAATATTTTAGATCTTCCAGAAACACCTGATTTAGTAATCATCTCTATTCCTTCAGCATTTGTTTGCCAGATATTAAGGGAAGCGGGTGAGAAAGGTTCAAAAAACGTAGTAATTATTTCAGCAGGTTTTAAAGAAATAGGTACGGAAGGAGAAGCTCTCGAAAAAGAAGTTATTACTATTTCAAAAGATTTTGGAATAAATATCTTAGGCCCTAACTGTTTAGGTTTTGTAAATAATGATAACAAGGTTAATGCTACATTTGGAAAAACCGATTCTCTTAACGGTAATTTAAATTTTATAACACAGTCGGGGGCTATAGCCACATCTCTTTTTGACTGGTGCGGTTCGATAGGTATTGGTTTTTCAAATTTTATTACTTTGGGAAATAAAGCAGATATTAATGAAAACGATGTAATGGAGTATTTATTTGAGAAATATCACGGATCTTTAACTTCTCTGTCTGATGAAGATAACTCCAGTCCTCACCCCTTGGGTTTATATTTGGAGTCGATTGTTGATGGAAAAGGGTTTTTGGAAATATGCAAAAAAATAACCAAACACGAACCTGTTTTTATAATCAAGCCGGGTAAAAGCCAAGCTGCTGCTAGTGCAATGCAGTCCCATACCGGCGCTATTGCCGGGGCCGATGACGTTTTTGATTCAGCTTTAAAAGAAGCTGGGGTTATAAGATGCAATTCCTTAGAGGATTTTTTCGATTTATCAAAAGCATTTTCATGGGCCAACTTACCTTCGGGATCTAGAGTGGCAATTATTTCTAATGCCGGAGGCCCCGCGGTTATAAGTGCTGACAGTGTTGTAGAAAATGGCTTAGAGATGGCGGACCTTGGCGAAGATACCAGAAAAAAATTATTGGAAGTACTTCCAAGATCTGCGAGCATTATGAATCCGGTAGATGTCTTAGGTGATGCTCTAGCCCAAAGATATGCTGATGCGTCTGAGATAGTTCTTAGAAATGAAAACTGCGATGCTTTATTAGTTCTGCTTACTCCTCAAATAATGACCCAAATAAAAAAGACCGCGGAGATGACTGGTGCTGTTTCCGAGAAATATCGCAAGCCGGTTTTGTGCTCATTTATAGGAGGATCTTTAGTTAGCGAGGGTGAGAAAATTTTAAATAATTTGCATATTCCGTCATTTAGGTTTCCCGAAAGAGCTATATACGCTATAGGTAAAATGCGAGAGTTTAAGAAAAGACAGGAAGAAAATGCAACAACACAGATGGATATTTATCAAGTTTTAAATTTTGATGTTATGCCTGAAAAGGTAAATAAGTTGGTAAAAGAAGCTATTGATAAAAAACAACCGGCACTTAACAATATTGAATCGGATATTGTAATCTCAGCAATCGGTATAAACACACCCCCAACTTTGGGTGTTGAGACCTTAGAAGAAGCCAAAAAATTTGCAATAGTTCAAGGTTATCCCTTGGTTTTAAAACTATCTTCTCCTGGATTACTGCATAAGAAAAATGTAGGTGGGGTTGTTTTGGATATTAAGAATGAAGATGAACTTGAAGATGCTTGGGAAATTTTAGAAAGAAAAAAACAAAGTCTGCCTTCCGAAGTGCTATCTACAACTAACTTTCAAGTACAAAAAGAAGTTCCATCGGGGACCGAGGTAATTGTGGGAGTAAAAAGTGACCCAACATTTGGGCACTTTATGCTTTTTGGAGCTGGTGGTTCATTGGCAGAATTAATTTCTGATAAAAATATTGCGCTCCTTCCTATGGATCTTAATAAGGCAAAAAAACTTGTAGAAGGTTCAAAGATATTTAAATCATTAAAAGGTAAGGATGGAAAAACAGATTACGCCTTAGAAAAACTTTATGAACTTATGGTTAAGGTGAGTAAAGTTGTTGAGGGTGAGCCGGGAATCCAAGAGATTGAAATTAACCCGGTTATTATAAATATTAATGATGTGTGGGCAGTGGACACAAAGGTAATTTTAAGAGAAAATAAACAAATGCCCCAAGGTCCGAAATTTAAAACCGCAAAAGTATTAAAAGCTGAAAACCTCACTCCAAAAATGCATTTTTTTGAATTTGAAGCAGAAGAAGAATTTAAAGTGATACCGGGACAATATATAAGTGTAAAGGTTTCAGATTCCAGAGTTAACTGCTACTCTGTTGCTGGTTTTAAAAATCCTAATAGGTTTAATTTACTTGTTGATTCAACCCCAGGTGGACCAGGATCTAAGTTTTTTGAGAGTTTAAAGGTTGGGGACAAGATGACCTTTTTAGGACCTTTTGGAAATTTCATATTAAAACAAGATGAAGATGTTGATAACATGCTTTTCTTTGCTACAGGCTGTGGTACAGCTCCCTTAAAATTTATGTTAGAAAGTGCTTTAAAGGAAGGTAAAAAAGATAGAAAAATAAAATTGTATCTTGGGGTTAATAATTATTGTGATGTTTTCTTTAAAGATTATTTCAGTGATTTACAAAAAGAATACGAAAACTTTTCTTATGAAATTGCGATAAATAGCCCAGATCCAAAATGGGACGGGCCCGTTGGTTTTATAACTGAATTGGTAAAAAAGGATTTCCCAGATGCTTCTAAATGTTCCGCTTATTTGTGTGGGAATAAATTTATGATTGAGGATGTTTCAAAAGTTTTAATAGAAAGAGGTTGCCCGGAGGAAAGGGTATATACGGAAAAATATGGTAAATAAAGATGATGTGGTATCAGTAAAAATAGGAGGTCCCGCCGGAACAGGTGTTAAATCTGTAGGTTTGATGTTGGCAAAAATAGCGGCTAGATCAGGTTATCAGATTTGTGATAATACGGAATACCCGTCTTTAATTAGAGGTGGTCACAATGTTATGCAGGTAAATTTTTCAGAAAGAGAAGTTACGGCACCAAGAGTTAAGTCAGATCTTTTAATAGCCTTTGATCAACTGACAATAGACCTGCATTTTTCAGAAATTGAAAGCGGGGGAGGAATAATTTTTGATTCAGATTCCAAAATGGATATCTCAAAAGTTTCAAAAGACATTTCACTTTACGGTATTCCTTTAAAAAAACTAGCATTTGAAGCCGGTGAAAAAAATATATTTTTAAATATTGTGGCTTTATCTTCCGCAGTCGGTCTTTTAGGTGGAAATATTGAAACATTTAAAAAATTAATCGAAGAAGAATACGGTGATAAAGGAGAAAAGATTATTGAGGCTGACAAAAAAGCCGCTGATTTAGGATACAACTATGTTTTGGAAAATTTTAAAGATGACCTTCACGAATATATGACCGTGATTGATTCTTTTAGCTCTCCCGCACCTTATATGGTTATAAGTGGGAATGAGGCGGCCGCTTTAGGTGCTATCTCCGCAGGTATGCAGTTTGCCGCAATATATCCAATGTCTCCCATCAACAATATCCTCCATGTCTTGGCCGCCAATCAGGAAAAATTCGGTTACATCTACAAACAACCGGAAGATGAAATTTCCGCAATTAATATGGCAATAGGTGCTTCCTACGCAGGAGTTCGTTCTATGACAGCAACTTCGGGGGGTGGTTTTTGCTTAATGACAGAGGCATATGGTCTTGCAGGAATTACTGAAACACCTTTGGTAATAATTGAGGGAATGAGAGGCGGTCCCGCAACAGGCCTTCCTACTTGGAGCGGACAGGGAGATCTTCAAATGATACTTCACTCTCATCAGGATGAATTTTCAAGAATAGTTTTAGCTCCCGGAGATGTTGAAGAGACTTACCGTCTTACGGCAAAGGCCTTTGATTTGGCTGATAAGTATCAAACTACAGCAGTAGTTTTAATCGACAAGAATATTTGTGAAAATGATAGGACTGTAATGTTTCCTGATGTTTCAAATATAAAAATTGATAGGGGTAAACTTATAAAAGAAAAAGTTGAAGATTATAAAAGGTATGAATTTTCAGATGACGGTGTTTCCACCAGAAGTATTCCGGGAGTTGGGAATTTCTTTATAGCCAATTCTGATGAACACGACGAATACGGCTATTCTTCAGAAGAAGTAGATATGAGAAATAAAATGATGAATAAAAGAATGCAGAAGCTTACTTCGTGTTCTAAAAATGACATGCCCGCCCCTGAAGTTTATGGCCCTGAAAACGCTGATATAACAATACTCTCGTGGGGGAGTAATAAAGGAAGTATTTTAGAAGCTATAAAAAGTTTTTCAAATGTAAATTATGTTCACGTTACTTGGATGAACCCTTTCCCTGCAGAATTTTTATCTAAGTTTTTATCCAAAGCTAAACATATTGTTGATATTGAATGTAATTACACTGGTCAGTTAGCAGATATTGTAAAAGAAAAAACAGGGATTGATATTAAAGATAGATATTTAAGGTCTGACGGAAGAGTGATTTATCCGGAGGAAATAATAGAGAAATTAAATTCTGTGAAGGGAGTGAAAAAGATATGACATTAGAAGAATTGCAAACCCCTTGTACTCCTAATTGGTGTCCCGGTTGTGGAAACTTTAATATTTGGGCAGCTTTTAAAAACGCAGCTGTAAAAGAGGGTTGGGATAATACCAACACGGCTTTGGTTGCAGGAATAGGTTGTCACGGACACATTTTAAATTTTGTAAAACTTACATCTTTTGAAGGTTTACATGGTAGGGCAATTCCGGTGGCTTCGGGATTGAAATTGGCAAATAACAGATTAAATGTTTTTGCTCATGTTGGTGATGGAGATTGTTTAGGTGAGGGCGGTAATCACTTTATTCATGCCGCGAGAAGAAATCATAATATTACGGTACTATTGCATGACAACGCTTTATACGCATTAACTGCCGGTCAAACGTCTCCCGCAACGGGAAAAGGTGTGAAAACTAAATCTACTCCTGCAGGAAACCCCGACGAACCAATCTACCCCCTAGCTTTAGCAATAGCCTCGGGGGCCACGTTTGTCGCTCGGGTTTATTCAGGAGATATGCCTAAACTTACAGAGTTAATTATTGAGGCCAATAAGCATAAAGGTTTTGCGGTAATAGACATTCTTCAGCCATGTGTCACTTTTAATAAAATTTGCACACACGCAATGTTTCTTCAAAATATGTACTATCTTGGAAAAGACTATGACCCAAAAAACAAAATAAAAGCTCTAGAAAAAGCTTACGAATTTGGGGAGAAGAGAATTCCCGTTGGTATTTTTTATAAGGAGGAGAAGCCGTCTTTAGAAGATGGTTATTCTCAGATTTCTGCAATTCCTCTGGTTGACCAAGAACCAAAATTAGACAGCCTTACGGATTTATTTAAAAAATATACTTGATAGGGTAGTATTTAATTAGTTAGAAAATTTAAAAAGGACTTTAAAAATGGAAGAAAAGGAAGTTCAAATTGGAAGATACAAAATAAAAGTTTTAAGAGATGTTTGCATTAGCGCCGCTTCTTGTGTAGCTTTTTCCCCAGCTGTTTTTGAATTAGACGGAGAGTCGAAAGCTGTTATAAAAGACGGAGCAACTGACGAAGAGACTAACATTTTACTTGCAGCTCAATCTTGCCCCACAGGAGCAATTATTATTACCGACGCTGAAACTGGCGAGAGAGTTTGGCCTAAGTAAGAAGTTTTTAAAAAATTAAGGACACCCTTGTTCATATATTTATGAACTTTAGGTGTCCCTTTTTGAATTTATTTTATTTATTTATCAATGGTAGAAAAATTAGGCTGTTCCAGCAAACTGGACCTAATGTTTCTCCACTTTGTGTCCACCAATCTCCAGTAGTTCCTTTTACTTCCCACTGAACTGGTGCTATTGGTTCTTTTAACCATTCTCGATACACCCCATTTCCAAACTTGCTTGGAAAGGGTGGTACGTCTTCCCATTGAAATAGACCGTTATGATATTCACCGTGTCCAAAGCAGTTTGTAAATATTGTAATATCAACTCTGTTATTTACAAACCATTGGTTTGCAGCCCATTCGGGATTCCCAACAACTGCCCAATTCCACGTTGGGTTGTACAAACCTTCCCAATCATTGTACAAAGGATCGTTGATTGAGAAAGTAACTTGGGTGACATCTTCTTTTTTACGTAACCCATCGTTATAACCAATCTCCCAAGGTCCCCACCCTTCCCATTCGATTGACCCTAAAACATCTACCCAGATGTCAACTGCCTCTATTGGGATGTAAGCACTCCAAGTACACAACTGATCTTGGCAAGACCAGATGTTACTTATTTTGTGAACAGTCCCGTCTCTGTTTTGAATAGATATTCTACCTCCGTCTAAATCTTCCAAATCGAATCCGTTTAGATTAAGTTCTAAATAGAGCGTACCACTGTTTCGCACCTCAGGTTGAAGCGCTTGTGGGGTCGCTTGAAAATAGGTGACCTTGATTTCTGGATAAGGTGCTTGAGCTCTTACTTCCACAAAATTTCCAAATGAAAAGGATACAGCGACCATAATCGTGATTAAAACCATCAAAAATTTTTTCATTTTTCTCCTTATTTATGGGATTGTATTCATCGCTTGAAATTTTAGCGGTGATTTTAGTGCTTTGTTGGATTATAGCCTAAAAAACCTCGTCAGTCAAATACTACAGGTCTATGTCTACGTCCTATCTTAGATTTACATTGGGTTTGCGAACATCTAAATTGCTCGCGATCTGTATTGCTAAAAGTCTTTATCAAATGTAAAAAGAAAGTATGAAGGTTTATATATTCGGAAACGAGGATTTAGATTTTGATAATAAAGCTATTCTTGTTGCCAAAAAATTTAAAAAAACCATAGAAAACTGTGATTTTATTTATGTTAAGCCAAACCAAGATCTTCCATTTGTGGATAGAGAAGAGATTGTAATAATGGATACAATCGAGGGAATAGAAGAAATAACTCTGATAACTGATGGTGAGATATCAAATACCGGATTTGAGAAAAGAACCACCGTACACGATTTTGATTTAGGTTTCCAACTTAAATACTTAAAAAAGATAGGGAAGTTGGGAAAAGTAACAATAATAGGTTTACCGGTGGCAAAGGATGTAGATTATTTACGGATCCAATCAATCTTAAGGAAGTTAGTTGCACAGGACATGCAGGGGTCGTAAGCTCTGATTATACTTTCCGCATCAAATTTTAATTTTTCCTCGTCTTTATCTAAGTTTTCATTAAAATATTTTTTAAGGTCATTCTCTATGGCTATTTGATTTTGAGAAGTAGGGACAATTACATCGTAATCAACGACTATCCCCTTTTCGTCTATCACCGCTTTATGATATAGAGTGCCTCTGGGAGCTTCTACTACACCAATTCCAACCCCAGCCTTAAGTGGTTTTTTAATTGGCTTTTCGTCGACAATTTTTAAATTCTTTAAAATGTCTATCGCATCATCGACACAGTGAAGTATTTCAATAGCCTGAGCTAAATTGTTGTGATAAATATTTTTTGATGGAAAGACAGATAGAAATTCTTTTGTATCTTTTATAGTTTTTAGATTAAGTTGGTCTTTATTTAAATTAATTCTTGCTAAGGCTCCTAAAACATAATTTCCATGATTATCTGAAAACACGTATCCTTCGGATTGTGAATAAGGAACTACCACCACATCAAAATGTTCCAAGAATTTTTCAGGTGGTATTTTTCTTCCGTCTAAACTAATCAGAGTACCCTCTAGAAAATCAAATTTATTCTCATTTCTTAAAGCCACGTAGTCTACATCTTGCTCAAGAGAAGCGCCGTAATCGTAAAAAGCTTTTATTCCTCTTAAAACCTGTGGCCTTATTTTCTCTAGTCTATTTAAAAGTTCGGGAAATTTTGATTCATCGGGTAATTTTAAAAAACCACCGATGGTTGGTATAGGAGCATGTATGGCCGCTCCGATAACCACTTCTGATATATCAGTTCCTAATTGTTTTATATCAAAAGAATCGTGAAGAAGTGTGTGTCCTAAATTATCATGGTCGTCAGGGATATCCAAAATTGAATCTAACCCCAATAGATCAGGTAGAACGAAAAAATATAAATGAAGGGCATGGTCCCTAATTATTAGTGCGTCGTAAGCTAACCTTCTTAAGGTTTTAGTTTGTTCTGTGACTTCAATTTCCTGTGAGTTTTCTATCGCTTTGATGGTAGCAAAAAGGTGTGCTACGGAACACGTTCCACATATTCTTGATAAAAAAGATGGGGCGGAGATAAAGGGTTTTGTCTTAACTGCGTCTGTAAAAAATCTTCTGGAATCCTGGATTTTGAATTTCACATCAATTACTTTTCCATTCTCAATTGTGACATCAAGTCCCGCCGAACCTTCTATTTTAGTAATATTTTCGATGGTTATATTACCACTGTGCATTTTTATATTATATTAAATAAATTTAAATATTTATCCATTACGGATAGAAATTTTGTCGTGTTCATCGGACAACCTTCTACTTTATCATCAACTTTTATAACATCTTCAAGTTTTTGAACTTTTTTGTTGTAATCAAAGTGTTCCAGATACCATCTAATTCTGTCATCAATATCTGTATCTTCAAATGCATTCCTACTGGCTGAAGGCATTCCGGTACACGCGCACTGTCCTATGGCAACAACGTATTTTGCATTTTCTCTTACCTTTTTTACCTCTTCCTCCTGTGTTTTGGAGGATACTGCGCCTTCAACAAATGCGACATCTAAGTCTTTCAATTCGTTTTTGGTTTTTAAAGATTTTACGTGCTTGAAATCAATTAATTTTTTCCATTCGTCAAAGTGTTTATTTAAGAGTTCGGTGAAAAGTATTGTACTGTCCTCACTACATGTAAAAGTGAACCAACCGATAGCTAGTTTTTTGTTTAGGGTTTGAGCAACATCCATTTTTATTCTAATATTCCCACCACGGGATATTTAGTAATTTGGCTTTTCACGTGTTTTTTATAAAAACCTTCAGTTAGTTCCTCGCCTGCAAGATGCCCAAAGTGAGTTCCGTTTTCAAAAACCTCTGTCATGTCGTAGACAACCCCATCTACTGCAGCATAAGCAGGGCTTCCATTTTTACCATTGTATTGTGAAAGCTCCTTAATTGTGAACACTTTTTGTTCGGTGTTTGTATTTTCTGTATTTTCTTCGTCAAGATTTTTATTCACGTCGCCAGTTACTTGTGAGTTTTCATTTTCAATAGTTGTTTTTTCTATAACTGCGGTTTTATTCGTGCTTGCTTTTTTATTGTCTCTCATTACAAAAACTTCAAGATAGACAAATCCTAGAAAACCTAATGTATAAACCGAAATTAACAATATTTTCGTAATTTTATTCCAGATTCTTTTTCTCATCATGGCATTTTTTACTGCCAGTGATGTGTGACCTACAAAGGCTATCATAGTTATGGTTGGAAGAATCGTTCTGTGAAGAAAAAGAGAAACTTGACTGTCAAAAATCCCTTTAGTAAGTCCGTAGCCACTCAACATATAGGCGATAATTGAAAACAATAGGACCCACGCTGAAGCTCGGTCTATTTGTATTAATGATATTTTATTTTTCTTTGGTTCCATTTTTTAACCTTTCTAAAAGTGGGATGTTAAATTTGTACTTATCTAATATTAAATAAACAATTTCAACTATTCCTAAAGTGTTGAAGAACAGCACGATTGCAAAAAATACTTTATGATTATTTTTTGAGGCTCTCCAGAGGGTATAGCCTTTTAAACCAACAAGTACAAACGTCAGCAGAGTAAATAAAACAGGGTTCATATTTTTTATAAAGTCCATAGATGAATTGTATCAGATTTAATATCCCTTACTTAAATTTCTTGCTACGTTTAATTGTAAATATAGGTTTTTAGCTTTATCATTTATGTATGAAAAAAACATTCTCAATATCAGAAGCTATTTCGTTCGGTTGGAATACTTTTAAGTCAAATTGGAAGTTTTGGATTGTAGTGTCATTAATAGTTGGTATGTCCGCAGGTTCACCTGGTTTTTCCTATACCAGGAATATAAATAAATCAAAATCTACGAACACCGCCACTACTTCTAAAATAACATATCAAAATCTTCCTAACACGCCGCTCCCTGTTGATTTTAATAAGGTGTTAGGAGTTAGTACTGTAAATGAAAAACTACCCATCTCGGATAAAGAGCTATCTCCGATCATAATATTTTTACTAATTCCATTTGTAATCGTTACCGCTGTTGGATTTTTAGCCTTTGCACTAACGGGAGTTTTAGTATCGTTCGTATTTAGAATGGGTTATATAAATTTAACTTTGGACGCTGTAAGAAATAAAGACGTTTACTATAAAACGATACTGAATCAGGTGAGTTTAAAAAAAGCACGGAGATTTTTGATAGCAGGGTTAAAAGTGCTATTAATTATTTTGCCGTTTATTTTATTGTCGCTAGTACCTTTATACATTATTTTATCTGTTTATTTTATAAGTATGTTAATGTCTTTTGGTGGATGGGGTTTTTCAGATCTTAGCCTGCCATTGCCAATTTGTATTTCTTGGTTTCTATTATTTTTTATTCCGGGAATAATCCTTGCTTTAAAATATTCAATGGTACCCTTTGTTCTGGTGGATTTAGATAAAACTCCCTCAGAGGCTATGAAAATGAGTCGAAAATTGACTAAGAATGTAAAGTTTAAACTTTTAGGTTTCTGGTTTGTATGTGGCCTAGTTATGATGCTCGGGCTTTTAGTTTTTGGAGTTGGTGTGATACCTGCGTCAATTGTGGTTTCACTTGCTCACGCATATGTTTACAACAAGCTTCTTGAGCAAAGCGAGCCTGCGGTTATTCCTGAAAGCCCCGTTTTAAGTCCCACTCCCACAGTTGAGGTGCCGTTACCCTCATCTAATGAAGTACCCTCGGTTAATTCGGGAAATCTGTTAGCTGAAAACCAAACCCTTGATGACAGCCTATCAATAAACTCAGAAAATTGATTTAAAAAATTAGCGACAATCTTGATTTTATCAAATGATTGTCGCTTCTTTCTTAACTGGATCCTCTTGGTAGACCGCAGTTACCCTTGCCACAGTGTCTGTACGGTCCAAATTTACCGCTGCAACCAGGGCACTCGCAATGACATTCCCCCTCCACATATGGTTCTATAGGCGGGCGAAATATAGTCCGGGGTTGTGTGGTGTCAGCAAATTGTAGGGGTAACTGTACAGCACCCCCGTTTTCTTTTTTCTTCATTTTCTCCTCTTTCTATTTTTTGATTATTATTTGGATTTTATTACATACGATGCGGAATGTCAAAAACTACAGGATACTACATTTTCTCAATAGGTAGGTGGTAGTTGTGAGGGAACCGGTGCCTTTTTATTTACGCAGAGCTTTATTCAAAATTTAGGAATTGAATTGCTTGGTATTTAAGTGATTGCCTGTAACATGCCAAACTCAGATTCTACAGCCTTTTTATAGTATTCTTTTAAAGATTCCATATAATTAATTATCCAGCTGTAATCTGATTGTAAATCCTCGGGCCAATAATGTGGGTAGAGCATTTCATTGCATTTTTTTGTTAGGGCATATTTTACGAGTTGTTCGTTATCGATAGATGCCAGAAATTCATAGATTTTTTTAGTTTGTTGTGGATTAAGATACTGCAGTTTTCCATAACCCACATCGGAGCCTACTTCAAAACTCTCTCCATTAAATCTTTGATACGAAGGATTAGACATATCAATAATATTGTTATCCTGTATCCAGATATAATAAATAAACCATAGTTGATCCCACCAATTATCTGTACATAGGCTTAAAGAGTCGAACACTATGTCCTCATATAGTGAATGATTGCTGTCTGCTTTAATTTTCTCGTCGTTAGATATAATTCTTAAACGACCTATCATCGACATATACTCATTGTATAACAAATTATCGTTTTTGTAAGTTTTTTTGAAAAAAAGAGCCGATTTCTTTTCAGAAGTTTATCGGCTCTTTTGATTACATTTAATATTTATTTATTTTTTATTCTTTGTGCTTCTACAAAGACCTCACTTTCGAAGCCCTGATATTTTTGGTCAAAATCTGGGTGGCTGGGGTGGGGTAGAACCGATAATTTGGATATGTAGATATCCATCAATTCGTCCGCCTCCTCATAAGACAAGTTGTACTTGTCCATAAGATTTGACCTCAGTAATGGAGGATCGTAGACACGAACCCAGTTCCAGCACCTTAAACTTTCCTCATTCCTATATACTATGAATGACGACTCAACACTATAAGTTTGCCAAAGTAAATCCTTACCACCAATGAGGGTTTCTGCGGGCCCAGTCAATTCTAACCAAATATTTTCGCTTTCATCCCATATAGTAATTTCACTGTTGGGTATTAACTGAATAGTGTCATCCAGTTTTTTACGGGTGGTAAGGTAGTATGTTTGACCCTCCCACAGTTGTAATACTCTGCTAAGGGTATCTCCCGCTACTGTGTAATCCAACTGTTCTTCTGGTTCGTTCGGCATCGCATGCCTGGTGTACCATGTATCCGGGCACGTAAGCGGCGTAGGTGTAGGTGTTGGGTTTGGTGTAGGTGTAGGTATCTGTGTAGGGTGCTCATTATACATAATTGGTAGGTATACTTTGCACGCAACTGCCGGCAGAGTAAAATGCCAACTATAATCCTTTAAAGTCAGCCCTATTTCCCCCGTAGGCGTTACTTGGTGGGCATAGACATCTAATAGCAGTAGAAACTCACGTGAATCTCCACAATGCTTCACCCAGCCTATAAAACTACTTGGTGGGTTGTTCGGATAAGGTTCCTCTATACTATCATCTTCCAGATACAAAAGAACTTCTTCGGTTTTCACGTCAATCAACCACCATTTTGAATTGAAGTGTTGTAAGGGATCCGTCGAGGACCCGGGCCAATCACTCCATGCGATTGCTTCTACGCCATGATCAGATATACATGCTTCTGCATTTGTGGTGTCTGTATATGCATCCATATCATATGGATAGCCAGTTACACCTGGTGTTGGTAGAACGCATGAATTACGTTCCTCCAATGGCAGCTCATCGGCCTTTTCAAGTCTCGGCTGCCAGATTTCACGGTCTAAATATACCACCGTTTTGTTGTTTATTGCGTAAACTCCCCCAAAACTGACGGAAACGAATATAACCATCAGTATCAGTAACATCAACTTTTTTCTCTTGTCTTTCATTTTTATCTCCTTTTCTATTGGTTTTATTTTAACCGATGTGAATTTTACCTGTACTAACACACAAAGTCAATAGCTATAGGACTAGTAGCTATATGACCGTAACCTTAATAGAAGGTCTTCTCACTTCGTTTAAAAAACCTTTTTTCTCGCGTACGCTCGAAATAACCACTTACTTATCCCAATCTATCAAGGTTTTTGAAGATTTTAAATTGATGGCTGAGACAAGACAGGAGATTGATAAGTTAAATAATGTGGTGAAAATGACCGATTTTGCTAATTGATTAGTAAAATTAACCAAAAAATTAAATGATTGTTCCCCGTATAAAATTACTTAAATGGAAATAAATCACTATAATTGCTAGGTAAAAAATCCTTACAATATTTAAGGGTTAGCGTTTTAACCTCTTCCTTTCTTTCCGTTATATTAATTTCATTTGTCTTTTTACTTGTTACTTTATAAACGACACACTCACAATAATCTCTTATCTCTTCATTTCCATACATACAGTGATTAATGGCTTGTATTTGCATCGGTCTTAGTATTTTTAGATATCGAATAAAATAAATTCCGTATATTAAACTGCTAAGTATAAAAAGGAATAAGAGTGCTTTTAATATAATCTTTCCCTTTGGTTTAGCCATAATTAATTTAAATTATATACTTTCTTATTATTAATGTAACAAAAACTCTCGAATAATATTATTATGTTCTGAGAAAATATTTCCCTTACATTAGTTATATTAAGGTCGACTTGGCTCCCCCGCGTGGACTCGAACCACGAACCTGCCGGTTAACAGCCGGACGCTCTACCATTGAGCTACAGGGGACCGATCTATTTAAATATATCAAAATTCTATCGTATCTAACTATAACTAATAAATAGGTTTTTGATTGTGGCTCAATCGCAAGGTTCTCGAGCGAAGCGAGATGGTTCTTCCCATTGAGCTACTTTTGACGCTATAGTACGAAGTGCTATAGCTCAAATGAAGGTCGAAGCATTCGCGTAGACCTTACAGGGGACCGATCTATTTAAATATATCAAAATTCTATCGTATCTAACTATAACTAATAAATAGGTTTTTGATCGTGGCTCAATCGCAAGGTTCTCGAGCAAAGCGAGATGGTTCTTCCCATTGAGCTACTTTTGACGCTATAGTACGTAGTGCTATAGCTCAAATGAAGGTCGAAGCATTCGCGTAGACCTTACAGGGGACCGATCTATTTAAATATATCAATTTAAATTGCTTACAGCGTAGAGATTATATCAATTCAAACTTAAATCCTCAATTACTCCTTATCTATTTTTTTCAAATCGGTGTATTCTTCCATTTTAAATCTAAAGAACAAGGAAGCCGCCAACGTAATAAATAAAAACCAATTTAGAATAAAATCATAAACAACGGGTGATAAAGTAGAAAAAGCTCTAACTACCATAGGTATTGTTGACGCATGTATACAAATTTGAAAAGCAGACTTAAAGTCTATCTTTTTCTTTGTGGAAATAGACGCAACGTATACCCCCAATGCCGATAATAAAATAATAAATATCGAACCTCCTACATATTCAAACAAAAAAGTAGGTATGAATAATGCTAAAGGTAATAAGAAAGGTAAAAGTTCGACCACTTTATCAATCGTTTGCATTTTTTCATTTAATAAATTTTTATCTAAAGTGCCGTTTGGGAGATTTTTTAATGGTTGTGCAACTATTCCCTCTACATCTGTTTTATATAAAATATTTTCGGAATTAATTAAAAACATCGTGTTGTACTCATCAATTTTTTCAATTGTTCCCTCTTTATCAAAAACAAACAAATTCTGAGGTAACTTATTATCTTTCCCTAAATCTATCTTTTTAATAATTACTGGCTCTTCCTTATTAGAACTCCACGAACCATCTTTAAATTCAATGACTAAATCTTCAGGGAAACCACCTTCAATACTTTGATAGGCAGTATTTATTTCTGAAATATATTTTGGAAGGTAAATAATTGAGTATCCTATGACTGATATAACGGACACCAAGAAAGATAGGGCTAAAAAATATTTGATTGAGAAATTTATTTTAATTTTAACGATGTCATTATAATATTTTGGGGAAGATATGCTGTTTTTAAGAACATATAAAAAGGTTTTTAGTTTTTTCATGAAGTCATTTTATCAGAAGGGATGGTAAAATACATTTATGCAATATCAAATAACTTCAGATAATATCGAATTATCTCCAAGCATGGAGGTGTTAACGAAAGAGAAATTTGAAAGGATAGAAAACAGGGTAAAACACTTGCCCGAAGGCTCGTGTTTTGCAAGAGTAGTTTTAAATTCGGTACCTGAGGAACAATTTGAAGCTAAAGTTAATTTAGATCTTAGTGGCAAAGAATATTTTTCTGATGAAACTGCTTTTACTTTGGAAAATGCTTTGGTAGAGGTAGTTGAGGAATTGCTAGAAATGATCGAAAAAGATAGTATAGTCCAGCGCAGAAAGGATTTGAAAAAAGAAGTTGATTTGGAAGAGTTTTTAACAGATCAGGCACAGTAGTATAATACGATTTTTAGGTAATAAGCTTAGCGAAGTTGACCAAGAAAGGGGAGATTTAAGTACGTTAAAAATATTTACTTTGAAATAGGCACGGGTGATTAGCTCCTGTTGGAGTGAAACGACAACCGTTACCAACGTATAGTTGAAAATTAACTTAAAAATAAACGAGCTTTAGCGAGTGAGTAAGTGTGAGAAGAAATTGGATTTTAGTTGGTGCGTTGGTAAGATTGGCAGAGCAAGCGTCTTTAGCCAGCGAACGTTAGTGAAGCTGACCAAGACGGGAGTTGAAGTTTGTTAACAACATTTACTTAGGGATTATTTAGGGTGATTAGCTCCTGTTGGAGTGAAACGACAACCGGAGATAATCTAGATAAAGAAACTTAAATTAGATGATTTGAGCGTAAGCGAAAGAGATAAAAGAAGATAGGTAAGGTTAAAACATGGGTGATTAGCTCAATTGGCAGAGCAAGCGTCTTATACACGCTCGGTTCCAGGTTCGAGTCCTGGATCACCCACCAGAAAGGTGGGTATCATCCGCAGGATGGTAACTACCTTTCTGTGATACAGGACGAGAATGTCGGAGCGAACAAAGTGAGTGAGACGGGGTCGCGAGCCAAGAAGCTCTAGGAACGAAGTGACGTAGAGATACTTGGACGCGTGACCGAGTCCTGGATCACCCACCATAAATATCTTCTAAAATTAAAAGGTATGTTTACTGTTGCGAGTATTTCTTTAAAATATCGTCAATTAAACTTTTTATCTCTGTTTCACTCAAATTATATCCACCTGGATTATTTTCCATAAATCTTCTTGTCCACACACTAGAATCAACGAAATTTTTAGCAAAATATTCTTCAGAGATGTCGTCCTTTTGCAGTGCCTCAACCAATTCATTTTCTAATATCTCTCCCAAAACTTCTAAATAACTTTTTTTACCCTCGATCTCTTCGAAATCATCAATACTTACATTCAACACGCCGTCAATTTTTTTGCAAATATCTTCAACTTCCTGGCTGTCGTGCCCATTTTCGATTAAGTATTGTTTTGCATTGCGTATTGTGACTAGCTTCGTGTATTCATTTGTACGCCTGATATCGTCAGTGTCATTTTTATCAAAATCTTTAATTATATCGTTGGCAGATTCGTATAAAGCACGTACGTAGTTTGCCATGACAAACTCTAATTGGGAGTTAATTGACGTGATGCAAGAATCTAATTCTGACTTACTATATTCATCATTAAATTTTTTAGCGTTCGATAATATTCGTAGTCGTTCTAAATCTTCTTTTCCAGTTTCAGTTTTTGCGTTATAAAAATATCCCCCGACTAAATCTCGTACAAATCCTACTCGTTGTTGCAAAATTAGCGAAAATTCGCTATTCCTATCACTTAATACGCCAGTAGTCGTTAAGACTGACAATAACTTTACAAAATCACCGCATTCCGTATCAGCCTGTAATTCTTCTTTTTTAATTGGTAAATATTCGCCTCGTTCCTTGCTAGATAAATCGCTAAAACTTTTCTCTGGGCCCCTCTCTCTTACGGCAATTCTTGTCGCAATCACAGATCTGTTGTAATCAATTTCTTTCGGAGAAAAGATACTTAACTTTAGTCTGTCTTTCATGGCAACGCTATGCGCGTGTCTCGAGTAAAAATCACCATCTTGACCGAAATTTGCAAAACCACAATCACTCCCTTTCTCTTTATGAGCTTTACAATTATCCCAAGTTAGATCAACGCCATAATTTTTTCCATTGATACTAACTATATTAAAATCGTGTGTTTTGGGTACATTTTGATATGAACATTCAATTCCTACTCTGTCCATCATTTCCTTAAATGTAAGGGCAAATCCCGCACAAACTAACTCTCCGTACATAATCCCATTTAGGCTCCTGACAATAGTATCGCCGGGAACCAATCGATCATATTTTTTATCAACATCAAGTTCATCATAACAATACATTATATCTGTAGCTAAGGCATTGTATACGTACATACATTTCTGTAAATCAGTCCATTCTGGTTCAATTTCTCCTTCAATTCTTTCAAAATATCTTATAACCGTTTCTAAGCCTTTTGGTGACATTTTAGTACGTTCTTTGTATTCATCTGTATTGAATTTTTGAATATTTTCGTAATCCAGCCCGCCTTTTATACTAAAGAATACCGGAACCGATTCGATTTTGCTTATTAAATCGCTCGATAAACCCGCAGTATTATCTAGAATAAAAACTGAATTTTCTTTTATTGTATTGATTCTTTCTATATCATCTGCTGTTAAAGCGCCACTAACCCTATAAACTCCGGGCTCTACCTCGCTAAATTTATCGTCGTGATTTTTTTCCGAATTAGTAGGATTATTTTCATGAATTTCTAGAATTTCTTCCATATCAGTTTTTTAAAAATTAGTTCTTAATTTAAGTATATCGTAAAAGGTTACTTTTTCACGAAAGATGGTGTTGGTTTAAAGATTTTTGAAGAGATTAGTAAGCGTCTCTGCGAGAAGACTTTGTCTTATTTATTTTTCATTTTCATAGCTAATTTGGACTAGGTTTAAAGGGTAATATTTTTTGACGAAATAATAAATTAGCATCAAAAAGTGTTACCACTCGTTAGGATGGTAACTACCATTAAGCTATTAAATCTTTCTTCAAAGCCTTATCTAGTGTTTTTATTTTTAAATTATTGATTTTCGCATATGTAATAAGAAAACAATCTGCGACACTTAATTTGGGTTTTCTCTCATACATGTAAAGAATTTCCTTAAGGCTACTTTTATCAGTTAAAACATTATCGTAGGAAATAATTGTAAATATGTAATCAATGATCATTTTTCTAGATTGTTTATAAAATTTCTCCAAAACGAAAATTGTTTCAAAAAATATCGGTAACGGAATGTGAACCTCATCTGTATTCGAAATAATTTTTGTAAGTTCCGGGTTTTCATCAATTAGAGCTCTTATCAAAATGTTGGTATCTATAACAACTCCCTTAGACAATCGAACCTTATCATCTAACTTCTCATTAATTGTTTTTCTTTTCATTTATGATATGTCTTTCCGTCCAAGCACTTTCTATCATTTGTTTATTTAGTTTAATCTTAGAATCCTTTAATAAACCTTTAAAATCATCTAAAGATTTAAGTTTAGATACTTTTATTGTTTCGCCGGATTCATAAAAAACCAACCTGTCACTTGGTTTAAGTTTTAGTTTATCTCTTACCTTTATTGGTACTGTTATTTGATTTTGTTTAGTTAATGTTGCGTACTCCATATTAATGATAAAGTATCATATACATTAAAAATGTAAATAATTAATGAAAGAACTTCAGATAAGTTAGTTATGTTATTATATTAGCAGGGGGTGAAATTAATGTTAAAAAATATAATAAAATTTATAGTAAATGGTTTTGCGGTTTATGCTACTGCATATCTTCTTTCAGGAGTAACCGTTTCTTCATTCAAAGTTGCTTTAATTGTTGCCTTAGTTTTAGCAGCCTTAAATATTTTAGTAAAACCAATTCTTTTGATTCTCTCCCTTCCAGTAACTATTATAACTTTAGGTCTATTCACCTTTGTGATAGATGCTTTAATGGTGATTATTGTCTCAAAAATTGTTCCGGGATTTAGTGTAGACAGTTTCTTAACAGCAATTGTGTTTTCAATAGTATTGACAATAATTTCATATATTTTGCACAAGCTGATTGATTGAAGTTAGACTAAAAATTAACCTTTTTAAAAAAGTATTTCGTTACAAAATCTATTTTAGAGTGTTGTCAACTCTGTTTTATCCATTTTTTCCGGTTTTTTGATGTATTCTAGGTATTTTTCAGTAGTAGATTCTCTTTTATGTCCTGCAACCTTAGCTAAATAAGAGATACTCACACCGTTTTCAAGATGAAAAGCTACAAATGTATGTCTCAAGTCATTTACTTTTGCCTTTTCAATACCTGCAATTCTAAAAAACCTGTCTATAGTCGATCTGATATTTCTAATTAACAACCCTTTTCCGGTCTTTGTAATAAAAAGATTTTCCGAAGCCCCTGATACTTTAGATCTCTCATCTTCAATATATTTTTTTACTGCCTCTACAGCAGGTTTATTTACCGGAATATTTCTCGATTCTTTATTGTTTCTTTTAGGAATAAACAAAGAAGCTGTTTCATCTTTTATTTCAAAATCTTTCATTTCAATCCCAGCTAGTTCTGAAATAGTAATTCCTGTTTGAAGTAGAAGTTCTATCATAGCGTAGCTTCTGACATCATTTTTTGCAGAATCTCTCAAAGCTCTGTACTCCATTTTTGAAAGTATTCTTGGTGCACCTGTTTCAAATTTTGGGTGTTTTAATTGAGAAGAAATGTCTTCTTTTAGATACCCTTCTTTTGCTAAATATTTAATAAAAGTTCTAGCGGCATTTGTTTTTCTTGAGATTGATTTTGGAGTGTAGTTTTTCTCACCTAAATCCTTCATAAACGCAACTATTGGTTCAATTGAAATTTTTTCAACTTCTTCAATTTTTTTAGATGACAAAAAAGATAACAGTTGTTCTATGTCTTTGTTATAGGCAACAACTGTAGCTCCCGACTTTCCTTCGGACTTTAATTCTTCGATAAATTTTTTCTGCGCTATATCTAGTTTCATAATATTAATTTTTTTGAGCAGATGTATTTTCTAAGGGGGCTTTTTATCTAAAGAAAATATTAAGTAAATTCTATGGGCCTATCTTACCAAAACCGTTGAAAACTGTCAATTAATTAACTATTATAGGTTTAATGTCCTCAATAAGCAGATTAAAATATATTTTAGGTATCGTATTTTTTACAGTGTTATCGGTAAACACCATCAAATCAGCACTAAATGTTTTAAAAAGTAAGGATAGGTTGGATCAGGTTAACAATGAAGTAGCCGTGTTGGAAGATGAAAAGAAGAAGATAGAAGAAGAAATAGAGTTTAAAAAAACAGATGAATATATTGAGGCGAAGGCAAGGAACGATTTGAATCTTATTAAGCCGGGGGAGAAGGTCTATGTTGTGAAAACCACTGAAAAGGACACCGCAGGAAATGTTTTATCTGAAACAGACACTGCTGCTTCAGAAAAAGGTTTGGATAAAGGTAATGAGGAAAAAAAGAATGAAAATTGGTATTCCTGGTACAGACTTTTCTTTGATAATTAAGGATTTTGACACTTCTGGGTTTATCTGTTAGATTATCAAAGAATTAAAAAAACATCGCGGGATGGAGGAATGGCACCTCACCGGGCTCATAATCCGGGGGTCCTGGTTCGAGTCCAGGTCCCGCAACCAAAGAAAAAATAACAAGCACTTATAAAAGTGCTTTTTTTATTTGTGTTTAATCTTGTATAATACGGGTGCTATCTATTGAATCTTGCCAATGTAGCTCAGGGGTTAGAGCGGGCGTTTCATAAGCGCTAGGTCGGTGGTTCAAGTCCACCCATTGGCACCAATAAATTGAAGATTTTGAACCCGGTATTTTTATGAAAAAATCCTTCTTTTAATGTATACTCTTAAAGCTATGGAAGAACAAAAAGAAAAAAATCAAAAAGATAATAAAAAACCATCAAAAAACGGCAAAAAAACCCAAAAAATAAAATTGCCTAACAAAATGGTAATTGAAGTAAAAAGACCAAACATTTTCACCAATGTATTTTTCTACATATTTCTACTATTTGCCGCTTATATGATTTTTGGCTCTATGAAAGATAGTGTGTTGGTTCAGGAAGAGATACCAATTGGTCAGGTGGTTAATTTAATAAATGAAGAGAAAGTACAGGATATTGTTGTTACCGGAGATAAGATAGAAGTTTTGGAAAGAAGTGGTACAAAAGTATATTCCAAAAAAGAAACCTCAATAAGTTTTGATCAGATTCTAAGCAATAACAATGTCGACAGATCAAAAATTTCCGGAAAATTGGAGGTAAAACAACAAGTTAGTATAGGAGAAATCCTCTCACCGTTACTAATGTTTGGACTTCCTTTCTTAGTTCTTTTTTACTTTTTAAGACAAATGAAAGGCCAGAACGGAGATATTATGTCTTTTGGAAAATCACGCGCAAAGCTCTTTGTAAAAGGTCAGCAAAAAATTACATTTAATGATGTTGCCGGTTGTGAGGAAGCCAAAAGAGAAATGGCCGAGATAGTTGATTTTCTTAAATTTCCTACAAAATATAGAAAACTTGGGGCGAGGATTCCAAAAGGTGTTTTACTGGTAGGTCCTTCCGGGGTTGGGAAGACTTTATTAGCCAGAGCAATAGCCGGAGAGGCGGAAGTTCCTTTTTTTAGTGTTGCCGGTAGCGAGTTCATGGAGATGTTAGTTGGTGTAGGATCATCTAGAGTGAGAGATCTTTTTGCAATGGCAAGAGAAAAACAACCCAGCTTAATTTTTATTGACGAAATAGATGCCATCGGACGACAAAGAGGGATGGGAATTGGAGGAGGCCACGACGAGAGAGAACAAACCCTAAATCAAATTTTAACCGAAATGGACGGTTTTGATGTTAGAACAAGCGTTATCGTGTTGGCAGCAACAAACAGACCGGATATGCTGGATTCTGCTTTGGTCAGACCCGGAAGGTTTGATAGAAGAATCTCAATCCCTCTTCCTGATTTAAAAGACAGAGAAGAGATAATAAAAATTCATATGAGAGGGAAGCCTATAAATGCCGATGTTAGTGTGGAAAAACTGGCTAAAAAGACAGTGGGTTTTAGCGGGGCTGATATTGAAAACATGTTAAACGAAGCTGCAATTCTTACCGCCAGGGAAAATAGAGAATCCATCACCGACAAAGATTTAGATGAAGCTTCTTTAAAAGTTACTATTGGTTCAGAAAGAAAAACACTTCAAAGTGATGAAGAAAAAAGAATGACCGCTTATCATGAAGCCGGTCATGCTCTTGTCGCAGTTAATGTAAAAGATATGGATCCGGTTCAGAGAGTTTCTATTGTTGCCAGAGGTCAAACACTTGGTCACACAGATCTTCCACCTGAAAGAGACAGGTACCAACTAACAAAAACAAGAATCGAGTCATTGATAACCACTATGCTCGGGGGAAGAGCCGCCGAAGAAATAGTTTTTGGCGAACTTACTGCTGGTGCGTCTGATGATATAAAAAGATGCACCGAACTTGCCAGAAAAATGGTAACCGAATATGGTATGAGTTCTTTAGGTCCAATCTTCTTTGAGGGACGAAGTGAATTCTCATGGCTTGCCGAAGAATTTGGGGAAGGCTCCTCGATCAGTGAAGAAATGTCCTCTAAGATTGATAAGGAAATTTCTGGTATTGTTGAAAAATCATACCAAGAAGCAAAGAAAATTCTAAAAGAAAATAAGGAAAAATTAGATAAGGTCGTTGCAAAATTATTAGAAGTAGAAACTATCGGAGGGGACGAGTTTAAGGAACTTGTTTCTTAATTAAAATAATAGTCACATGTTGATAGATTCCCATTGTCATCTAACTCACGAGTTCTACGAAAATAATCTTGAAGAGTTGATTAAAGATTCTATCGAATTAGGAATTTCAAATTTTATTACCATAGGTACTTCAGTATTAGAAAATCAAAAAGTAATTCAAGTATCCGAAAATTACGAAAATATTTTTTGTACTGTTGGTATATATCCGCACGAAAATCAGGAATTAACATTTGATAATTTAAAAAAATCACTGGAGGAAAATATTAACTCAAGTAAAAAAATTGTTGGTATAGGAGAGTGCGGCATAGATATAACAAACAGGGACAGTCAAAGAAAGTTGGAGGATCAAAAGTCTTTATTCGAAATGCAACTTTCTTTAGCAGTAAAATACGGTATTCCCGTTACGGTACACAATAGAAATGGAGACGAAATAATTCTAAATATTTTGAAAAAGTATTCAAGTAATAATCTAAGGGGTGTGATTCATTGTTTCGATTCAAACTGGTCTTTTGCAAAAAACGTGCTGGATCTCGGTTTTTATATTTCTTTTTCAAATATGGTTACTTATCCTAAAAAAGATGCACTTTTAGAAGTTGTTAAAAATGTACCTAAAGATAGATTTTTAATCGAAACTGACTCCCCGTATCTTCCACCCCAATCTATGCGTGGTGAGATAAATTATCCTAAGTATGTTAAAATCGTTGCAGAGAAAGTCGCACAGATAAAGCAAAAAACATTTAATGAAGTCTCGGAGCTTTCTTTTAAGAATACCTGCTCTCTTTTTAATATATGTTGTCAAAATTTGTAGAAAAACACGATCGACTGGTTAGTAGAATATTGGAGATAATGCTGGGTATTTTAACCTGGAGCCTGCTTCTATCACCTGTATGGCTAGGGATATTATTTCCTCAAGCAGTTGTTTACGTTTTGACATTGCTTACAGTTTATTGGAGTTATATGGCTTTCACCCATACCTTCGGTTTATTTATGGGGTA
>Ga0209202_1000326_pt1 | contig 41740 bp, 52 predicted proteins | sample AD_UKC032_MetaG_FD_184416 | JGI IMG/M metagenome (GOLD analysis project Ga0209202, IMG submission 184416) | Active sludge microbial communities of municipal wastewater-treating anaerobic digesters from USA - AD_UKC032_MetaG (SPAdes) (version 2) | ecosystem: Engineered > Bioreactor > Anaerobic >... | reverse complement strand
GTCTTTTACATCGGGTGCGGCTTCTGCTGTTGTGGCGGTTCCTGGTAATGTGGAAATTGCTATCTTATCAGCAGATCAGGATTGTCTAGTGTGCTTCGGTGGGACTGCTGCTGTGCCAGCAGATAACACTAACGTAGCAAATGTCATATTCGTACCTCAAGGCGTGCGAGTATGTGTAGCTCCTACTGCAGATAATTTCACTGTAATAGGTGAGACTGCTTCAGGAAGTCTAAGAATTCAGTTTGTAGATAAGTGGGCTGGTTTAGCAGTTCAGACCCAATATCAGAAACGCTAATTACGAGGTAATGTCATGGCTCAAGTAGTTAAGATCATTGATCTAAGCAAGTCTTATATTCCTGGGGATCCTAATTCTTTCCCAAATAATCTGGAATTCACTGCTCAAGAGGATAGTCCTGAGAAGGCTAATCCCATAATGCCATATGAAGGGTTCAATTTCTTACCTACTTCCTATGGCTATCGCTCCTATTTTGGCACAACCCCGGCTCTCACTTTAGAAGCTCTTCCCAAACCTTGTGATGAGATTCTTACTATCCAGTCCGATACTTATCAGAACATGCTTGTTGCTCTGTGTTCTGACGGCATTCGCACGGCCACAGCTGGTTCTACTGTATGGACATTAGCCATCTCCTTACCAGACGACTGGACGACATCTTCTACTTATCGTGCATATACCTGGTGTGTAATTGAGAATCATCTATATATCTATCGTCAAGGATACTCTAAGGTTATCAAAGTAGCTTCCAACCTAGCTATTACAGAATTCACTCCTTCTTTCCTTAATATGGCGGGTCAGATGGGTATCTTCCGTGGTAATGGTAGACTCTGTTTCTGGGATTCTGCCAACTCTGTAGCTTGGTCATCTGTATTTGATCTAACCGACTTTACTCCTTCTATTGAGAATATGGTAGGTAACTCTACCTTCCTAGGAGTTCAGGGTCGTATTGTAACTATCCTTCCACATGGCGATGGTTATATTATCTATTCCACGCGTAGTATTGTTGGTGTGACATATTCTACCTTAGGAAGTTTAGTATGGGATGCCAAGACCATTACATCTTCTGGTGGTATTATTCACCCGAAAGCTGCTTGTATTGGTCAGAATAATCAAGAGCATTTTGCTTACACCACTCTTGGTATCGTATCTATTGGGCATTTCAATGCACTATCCACGCAATACGACATGAAGGTTATTCTTCCTGAGTTATTCGATTACTTGAAAGAATCTCGTAGTCCTGTATACTTACAATGTCATGCAGCACGCTTCCTTTACTTCTCCCTTATTGATGACAGCTATATAAATGGTATCACATCCTTTACAGATGTAATTATACCTTCCCTGCAAGCACAGCCCATTATTATTGATAGTGCTTGGATGACTGATCTTAACTATGGGCCAGGGGATACTATCTTTAAGACTCTAGATTCTTTTTTCCGTGATCCTAAAGGTGATTTGCATCCTGACTATACTGCTAACTCTTACCAAGTTCCTAGGTGGGTAGTTACTAGCGCTGGGGGTAAAACTGATCTCACGGCAAGGTTAAGAGGATTTATAAAAGCTACTGAGGAGAGCCAATTCTCTCCTGCACGTAAATTTATTGAGGGTGGAAGTCCTCCCTACCACTCAGATGATGTTATAAAAACATTGGTGCTATCTGTTGCTTCTATCATTGTTAATGACATGACTTCCGCTTTCTTATTATCTATAGTAGCAGACAATTTTTATGGGACAAATTTAGATTATCAGGTACATCAACATCTATATCCATACTCCGATATTCCCTTTCATGCGAGTAATCCACATCATAATACTTGCTGGGATACTTTTTTTGAGCTTCTTTCTAAGTATAAAGAAACCTCTGAATTAAATAAGCAGTATGAAACAGCTGCTATAGCAGCTTTCAATGGTGTAACTATTGATAGGAATTACTGGATTCTTACTAATGCTGCTGGAACCTTAGACCTTAATTGGGTAGAGCCGGAGCCAATTATTATTCCAAAAAAGAGTCCATCCATTCGTATTACTCTTGATGCCACTACTGCATATCCAACATTACAGCTAGACTATATAGATACGAAAGGATCTAGAATTATAGCTTCTGTAGCTAGATCTATTATATCTAGTAATACTACTAGTTTTATTTCAGGACAACCTGTACATAGTGCAACTATGGTTAATGGGGAGTATTTTGTTAATATTGTTGTCTCAATTAATAATAATACTTTACCCAACCATGAAGCTACTTGGTGTCATAGTTTTGCTACTGAGCCTACCATTAGTGATATTGTTGCAGCAATGACTGCTAATCCTATATATGTATTATCGGAACCTATGGTATTACAGAGTACATTTGAGACTAGTGGTTACTTAAATACCAGTTTGAGTAATAACGTGCTTGCTTCCTCGTGTCAGCTTAAAGGAATTAATAAGCCTTATCTATCGGTGACTGGTACCTTCGCAGTGGCTAAAGTTATTGATGAAACAGATGGTACTTGCACTTTCCCTTGGAAATTACTTAGTACTGCTGAGGTATCTTGGGGACTTAAGGATATCAATAGAAATGACCCCTTTTATTACTTAAGTACTATTCCATATAATAGTACGTATGATGGAGTTATGGAAGAAGCCTATAACTTTAGTTCTAAATACCAATTACTAGAGTATGTAAAAGGAGTTTTGCGTATTTATGGTAATACTGTATATATTATGGCTCATATTTATAGCCAGCAAGCTGACACTATAGAGATAGATGTAGATTCTTTGTATATAGCAGTAAGTTCTGGTTTAGCTAGTATTAATCATGCTATCTATGGTAATGCTAAGAATCTTGTCACTGGTGTTAATGTGGTAGGAGTCCCTCTGTTCGGTATCTACAAGTATACAGATACTAGTTATCAGGATATACTAGATTATTATGATGCACCAGCAACTGCTCATAATAGTTATACAATGACTAGGATACAAGAAGCTATTACACTAACCGTACAAGAAGTATCAATTCGTGATTTCTATCCAGCTGATAGTTGGGGAAGTTTCCGGTTTTCTAGGCAAGCAATTGATACTTATAATAAACAGCCTGATGGTTCTTATATTCTCGGTGCTTCTGCTAGTCCTGTAACTGTAACAGTGGATAAACTGATGGGTGGTGGTTTTTACATAGCAACTACCCCTGTTATTTCATTATTCCCAACTGAAGATAATGGTACTATTTTTGAATATGATAGCTTTGGGGATATGCAGATTCGTCGTAAGACTGGCCCTTCCACTTACGAATATGCCAATGTGGCTAATATCTTTGATCATAACAAAGGAAAGCTGCATCAGTATGCCATGCGTCTAGGAGCTATCCCAGGCATTACTGAGGTTCCATCCTCATATGACCCTGGAGTTAATAATCTTGGTGGAGTTCCTATTTCATTTATATATCCAGGAGCTACTTTCGTATTACAGAATGGTACACCAGTTCCAGGTTATCCTACTCTTGTAGGTAGTCTAGTAATGGATATGCACCTTAAGAAGTGGGGTAAACAAGCTGCACCATTTAAAGCATTGCTACAATTCTCTCCTATCAATGCTACGAATAATGAGGCTATTTCCTATACTAATTTCGGTATGGATTCTGGTATCCTAGATGCTAATGACATGAAGATTAAACTCTTCGATGTTAATCCGCAGGTAGGTTTTATTCGCTATGGAAAGATAGGATATTATCGCTTAGGATTTACCAATGCTCTTGAAGTATTCTTCAATTTCCGCACATCCTTCACAGGAAAGATTGTATTAGATGGGAGTGTGGATAATAGGGATTTGGAAATAGGAATTCAACATAGCGAAGATTTCACTAACGTGAGAAGTTGTATAGTGAATTGTGATATTGAAGCTCGTTGGCATACTATCTCCATTTACGGAAAATTCGATTTACAGTACATTGAGTTTCGCGGTAAGATGTCTTCACGTAGATAATTGAGGAGAATTAAAAATGGCAAAAAATGTATATGACCCGAGGACTAATACGTACACTCCTATGGTAAGCAGTGTTATTGGTTTTGATCGCACTACTGGTCAACCAATCTATGGTGATGTCCCTATGATTGGAGGAGATGCCGGTAAGAATGATAAGTGGTATGAACAGCGGAAAGCTCAATATGAAAAAGATAGGGTTAATACTACTAACACTCAAACTTCCTTCACAGGTATTCAAGATCCTGAAACTGTAGCTGCTATCAAGCAGGCGTTACTTACTACGGCTGCTAAGGGTGATAATCCTAATAGCTCTAGTTCTGGCACCTCTACTGAGGTAGCTAAGATTGATTCCACTCTAGCTGATTATACCAAGAAGGCTGCTTTTGAGGATGCTGCAGCCCTTATTCAGCAAAGCTTAAATAAGAGTATGGAATCTCAGCGTCCTGCTATTACTAAAGCAATTGAAGGTGCCGGTACTTCTGCTTCTTCCATGCAAGCACTCCTTTCACAAAAGCTTGCATCTCAAGCATCTATTGATGCAGGGGCTTTGGGAGCAGAGCAAGCTAAGGCTTATGGTAATATCTCTGCCAATCTGCTAGGAACTCAGGGTAAGCTTGTAACCGATCAGCGATCCTTAACCTCTCAGTATGCAACTGATATTGCTAAGCTCGGAGATCTACTTAAAATTCAGCACGGTAGCCAGTCTATGACAGATTACTTCTCAGCAGATGAAATGAATCCTAAAGATGGTACTGCTGGTAAGTATGCTGCTCCATCTCTTGGAAAAACTAATCTCAGTAAAACTAGTTATGGTACATACTACTAAAAGGAATAATCATGGGCATTCTTGAAGACCAACTAGCTGGTATGGTAGATAGGGCTTCAGGGGATTACTGGGATCGTAATGATCCCGGTTTTTCTTCTCCTGCTGCATCTAAGACCATCACGAACTCTAATATCAACTCAGATCCTACTACGCAAGAAGTGGGATCTTCTTCTCGTCTCATCACGAATGTTCCTTCTCTTCGTGATCAGGCTTCTACTTTCATTGAATCTCCTAAGCAACCAACGCAGAATATTCAGAATCCTGCCAATAATTCTCATCAATTTGTGCAAGATTATCAGAAGCGAATTATGGAAGCTCCTACCTATGAAGCGAAGAATACGCTCATGGCAGAATTCCGTCAAGCTGCTGAGGCTAGAATCGTAGCTGCGCATCAGGCTGTCAGTAAGGTTGCAGATAATGACATGCAGGTTCCTCAGTGGCGTCAGCGTCTTAACCAAGCAGTGGAACTTGATAAGCGCAATCCTGAACTTCAAGGTCTTGATTCTGAGTTAACAGCCAAGATTCGTGCTGAGACTCAGCGTCGTGAAGGAGAAGCTCGCAAGGTTACAGGAGAACTTCTCAAGTCTAATCCTCAACTCTCTTCCTTCATTTCGACTGTAGAAGATACGCTGAAGACTGGCCAAGCTCATGCTGAGAAACAGTGGCAGCTTAATGTGCGAAATCTTGACAAAGAAGAGGCTAAGAAGGAGGCAGCTGCTCAGCTATTGGCTGGAACTGATCCTAACGTTCGTGAGACTCTTGTTACTAAGTTTCCTGATCTTAAGGATGATGTCAGCATGGCTCGATTTGCCACACAGAATCCGAAGGAAATGCTTCCTATCTTGCAAGGTACTATTCCTCCTGAGAATTATCTCAAGGAAGGCTTAGCTGGCAATCGAGCTGCTAAGATGATGGCAGTTCTCGAACAAGCTAAGCGTACTGGCATGGATGAGAAGACAGTTGCAGGAGATGTAAACTATGCTCAACAACTCGTGGATAATCCGGCACTTCTTACCAAAGAACTTCAGCGTTATGGTCTAGCTCAAGAAGCTGCGATGATGAAGAAGATGGAAACATCTCTTATTGCTGGTGGCCAAGATGCACAGAAGCAGGCTAAACTAGCTTCTATTGGCTTAGTAGATAAGGTTCTCTTCAGTCGCAATAAAGAACGCATTGAAAGTAATATTGAGAATTGGCCTACTATTCCAGGTAAGCCTTCTATTCTCTCTACACCTGAGGCTGCAACTGCATATCAGACTTTGAAAGAAGCTACTGGTAAGCAGCCTTCTCTACAAGCTTTCGCTTCTGCTTATGTTGGTGAAACTGGTATTCCTGCAGAAGAGCGCATTCGTAGACAGCAGCAGATTGCTGATTCCTACTCTGCTACTATGCAGAAGCTTGGTAATGGAGTATTGCATGTTCCTTATAACGAGGGATATGTCAAAGATCGTACTCGTGAGATGATGGTTCGCACTGGTAAGAGTGCTGTGGATAGTATGGCTGGTAGAATAGGAGCTGCAGTAAAAGATTCCTTCTCCCTCAATAATCCATGGAATCCCTTAGCTATGCCGGGGATTGCAGCTAACGCAGTTCTTAAGCCTATCGTTCCGACTCTCGATGAGTTCATGAATGGTTTAGTAAACGGAGGTAAGTAATGTACGATCTTCCTAGTCTAGATTCTACTTCTAGCAAACAACAAGAATTCATTCCTCTTCAAGCCAATGAAGATCTGAAGACTCATATTGTCTCAGACCTCTTTGGTGGAGCAGAAGCTGCAGTAGTAGATCTTGGAGCTTCTCTATACAACTCTGTTATGCCTGAGAAGTATGAAGTCTCCACGAGAGATCTTCTGTCTCGTACCAATTCTAATGCACTTCGAGTGTATGAGGAACATCCTGATGCAGTTCAGGCTGCGTCCTTTATCGGAGGCATTTTTCTTCCTACCGGCCTAGCTCTTAAAGGTATTGGAGCTACTCGTGCTGGTATGAAGGGTCTTAATTGGTTCTCGGAAGCTGGTAAGATCGACCAGATGGGTAAGGTCAATGATCTTATTAAAGCAGGTAAGATGGCAACAGAGGAATATAAGGTCGCAACTCGCGGATTATATTTGAGGAATGCCGCAAACATGGTAGTAGATAATGCAGCCGCTGAGCTTGCTATTGTCACTACTATGAATGCTCACCCGTGGATGGAAGATTATGTTAAGGATCCTCTTACAAATTTTAGCATTGGTGTTCTTGCTGGTACTGCTCTTACTGCACCCTTCTCCCATGTCGCTTCTAAGATGGATGTAAAGAAGCTTGGGATGAATGCTTACGAAGAAGCTACTTCTTCTGTATTGAAAGGTAGTAAGGCTGTAGAGCAAACTCAAGACTATAGCCTGCAGATTGCACAGCATCAAGATAATATCAATAATTGGGAGAATCTTCTTAATACTGCTGGCACCACTAACACGTACAATGACCTCACTAAGCAATTAACTGAGAGCTTTGTGCGTAGCAGTAAGTCTGCCCAGATAGATACTTTCAACAAGATGGCTTCTGGAGAGCTGGCGGCATTTGCTGAAAAGAGTCCCGAGTTGCGAGATTCTATCATAAAGCAAATTAGCGCAGAGCCGGAGCGTTTCGCTGGCATCAATACTATTAAGTTTGCTTCTGCTGGAGAAGAAGTAGATTTCCTCAAAACCTCTTACGACAAATTATTCTCTTCTACCAAGATTGGGAATGATATTCCTCTTACCAAGCTCAAGCAGACAGCTATAGGTACGGAGGTTGTCAAGGATGATATGGTATTCTCTCCTACCTTCAATGCCTTTATTCGCAAGAGTGATCTGAAAGGTTATGGAGTAGCTGCTGACTTGATTCAAGATGAGAAAGCACTCACTGCTTCTCTTGGTAAGAACTGGCACATTCAACCTAATTATGATGCAGACTTCGAAAAGCTTGCTGAAACTTCTGCTTACTTGGATGCAGATCATTTACGCAAGCTAAAAGCTGTAGATGAGATGCCAGAGTCTGAGTTGGCTAATATGGTTATCCATCCAGAGGATGGAGCGACTCTTAATGCCCTGATCTCTCGCCTCAGTAAGATGGCTGCTGAAGGTAAGGATATTACTTCCTTTAAGACTACACTCACGAAAGAGAAGCCTAACTGGAATAAGATTGAAGAAGGTTTTGCTTTAACCGAGATCAAACGCATCAATGCAGCTAATAGCGGTATTGGTGTAAAAGCTACTTATATGCAAGACATGGCTACTAAGGTAGATGATGTCTGGGATAAGTTCAATCTTATGTCTGGTGGTAAGATCTCTTCTACTGCTCGTAATATGCTTGATGGCTGGAAGCGAGCTGGTAAAGGGATGACTGATTTTAGAAAGGCAGTAGATGATGCGTTCCGTCCTAGCCAATATACACGTCATGGAGTTCCTCAAGAACATATCTCAGCTGTTAAGGAAATCTACGACTCCGCAGCCTCTAAGGCTTTACGTCAAGAATTATCTCAGTTAGCAGATTCTGAGGGTAATATCTATTTATATCGTGGATTGCGCCGCTCTGCCTTCTCCTCTGCTACAGTAGAATCCTATACTACGAATGCAGCTAAGGCTTCGGAATTCGGTACACCTAAGCTTTATAAAGTTAAAGTGCAGGATATCATGGGCGGTATTAGAGATATCCCGGGAAAGGCTGGCTATGGTAAGAGTCAAGAGATTCTTGTAATGGCTCATACCCGTGATGTTCTGGATAGACTTCCTCTTGCCCAGCAAATTGATGCCCTTCCCTCTGAGTTCAAGTCTCTCTCACACTTTGGCATTGATGAGAAGGGATTCCATGGATTAGAGAAGCAGAATCTCAAAAACCTCACAGCTAATGCTTATGATGATTTCATTGCATCTAAGCCTTACAATCCTTTAACTGACACTCAAGAAAATTACAAGGCAGAGGCTACTAAGTATATCAAGGCTCAGCTTGATGATCACATTCAAAGCATCAATGATTACAAGGCTTTGAAAGCTCTCAATACTGAGAAGCAGAATAATTCAGCAGGTATGATGGATCTTGTAGAAACTCTGAATAAGGTTAAGCATGATGATATTAAGATGATGCTTGGTATGGGAATTCCTCCTGAGGTTATCTCGCTTCGTACTAATACTCCCATTGATGCTATTATTCATGTCGCGGGTGGTGGTAATATCGCAGACGTGAATACTCGCATGTATGCAGATGCTTCTGCTGTTGGCACGTATCTTACGCCAGAGAAGAGAAGTATTGTGGTAGGGACTACTACGTCCAAGATTCCTGTTGCTGAGATGAGAGCTAGTATTCATACTGGTATGATGAATGAGGCTGATTCTTTAATCAAGCAATCTATTCTTCTTTCATCGAAATCCTCTATCTTGCAAGATCTAGGTTCGTTTATCTTCTCTAAGGATAATGAATTACGCTACAAGATGTTGAAGGATGCTTTGAACAAGGTAACGCCTTCGGCCTTAGGATCTCGCTTCTTTAGCTCAGCTGACTTTGTGCTAAGAGACATGGGTGATGCAGGTCAGATCATTGCTGCTATGGGCAAGGATTCTTCGCACCTATACGATAAGTATACCAAGCAATTAGTGCAGCCTATCTCTCGTAGCTTTGAAGCTATCATTAAGGATAAGGCTGCTATCATTGAATTCAATACTGCCCGCGAGGTGAATGCTTCTATCAAGGGTTATAGAGAATTCCGTGATGGACAGTTCTTTGTTCAAGATGAAGTGAATCCTACTCTTATTCTTCCTTCTGGGGAAGAGATCAGAAATATGATCCCTGCCAAATGGAAAGGACAAGACTTCTCTATTACCACTCCATCCGTATTAGATGCTTTCGAGCAGATGCAGAAGGTAGGCAGAGAGATGTTTGAAATGAACTCGGCCTATAGAAAGATTCTAGGTCAGCAGCCTCTTTCTGACATGGGATACTGGATGCCTGCATTCAATCCGCGTGGTAAGTATATTACCTATGTAATGGATAATGTTGATGGAACTACACGTCTCTTGCACGCTAATACTCCTGCAGAGCTAGTGAGTGCTGAAAACGCCTTTGCTGCTACTATGCAGAATCGCTCAGCCGGTACGTGGAAGTTTGTTCGTAAGGGTGAAGATCAAGCTCTATACAATAAAATCGAAGGTCGCCATGATCCTATGTTCATGAGCGTTGCAGATATTAACTCTCTTCACGGAGGTTCCTCTGCTAGTGCTATGGTATCTACTAATGCTAATGTCTTCTCTGAGTTAGCTAATGGATATGAGCATTACATTCATCGTAGTGTAGCTAACCATCTTGAGCTTCAGTACAGTGATGTACTCCAGCATCTTGATGCTCTATCATTCCATGAGCGTAAGTTAGTGGAAGGGCAGCCTGTATCTAGAATTCAGAAGGCTTTAAACATAGTTGATGACGCAGGTCTGGCAGCTAAGAATTATATTCTGGGTCGTAGTAATCTCAAGGAATATGTTGGCTGGCAAGATGCTCAGAATGGTATGCAAGTTATGGCTGAGACTGGGCTGCAAACTATCAATAAGCTCATGGATCCTATCCTATCTCCAGCTAAAGGACTCTTTAACAAGGGTAAGAATCTTAGCGATAAGGAATGGGAACAGCTCGTAGTGGATATGGAGAATAGAGGTATTCCTAATCCATTCAAAGACTTGGATGCAGCTATAGCTAAAGAGAAGTACCATGTAGAGAAAATCTCTCAAGCTCCTAATATGACGGCTCGCACTGTAGCTTTGAGTAATAACTTAGCTGCCACACTACTGCTGAAGGTATTTGAATTAGGTCAGCCACTAGTTAATATGCTGTCGCTGCCTGTTCTTACTTCTGCTGCGGTACAACGTCAGTTCCCTTCTTCATACCTAGGAACTGCGCTAGCACCTAACTTCCATATGTCTACTACTCGAGCAATGTATGATGGTATTAGGTATATGAAGCACTCAGAGTATGCTCCTCTCGCAGCTAAGGCTAAGGAACTTGGTGTATTAACTCCTATCATTTCAGAAACGAGCGAACTCTTGCAGATGGCGCGCAGCTTCAATCCCGGAGCTATGCAAAAGGTAGAGAATGCACTCAATTCTAAACTAGTTGAATTCTTATCTACTCCTGCTGTCAAGTCTGAGGAAATCGTTAGAGAGATGAGCTTTGCTACTGGAGTCTCTCTTGCGAAGAAGGCTTATCCTGGCTTGAGCGATGCTGGTGTTATAACCTTTGCTCGTAACTTTGTAGATACTGCAGTAGGAAACTACAATCCGGCCCAGCGTCCTACTATGTTTCAAGGTACTATTGGAACGGCAATGGGATTATTCCAGACCTATATGGTAACACTAGGTCAGCAGATCTATAGGAAGGCAGAACTAAGAGATTATAAGAACTTGATGAAGATGATGTTAACGCAATCTACTTTATTCGGTGCTAAGTCTCTTCCCGGATTTAATCAGGTAAGTGAAGCTATTGGGGAGCATTTCTCAGATGATCATATCGACCTTACTACAGGGACTTATAGAGCTGTTCCAGATGGAGCTGCAGATCTCATTCTCTATGGCTTGCCTTCTAACCTTGGCCCTGCTGTCTACACTCGTGGTGACATACAGCCTAGAGTTCCTAATATTGCGGGAGGTTTACAGAACCTTGCGGCAGTTAATCTCTTAGGTCAAGCAGTAGATTCAGCTCATCAGCTCATAAAAGTTACCAGCCATATTGGTGATGAAGGATCTAGTAAAGCTTTCGCAGAGGCTCTCTCGATTCAATCCTTATCTCGCCCTATTGCTCGTATGAGTGAATTAGTAACTGGGCATAGTATTACTAGGAAAGGAAATGAAATTGCTAACAGCGATGAGATCTACTCTACTCAAGGTATTCTAGCTCGTATCTTTGCTACTCGAGGTATCCGTGAAGCTAAGGCTAGAGAGGCTCAATATCTGAATAGTATGTATAACAGCATTGATGCTAATGTAAGAAGTGAAGCTATGGCTCAGCTCAAAGGTCATATTAGAAGTGATACTCTTACACCTGAGATTGTAGAGCGAGTTCAGGAGAAGTATATGAGAACTGGAAGTCCTAAGGGCTGGCGTAGTGCAGTTAATATAGCTTTACAAGATACAGATTCTCCTGGAGTTAGTGCTGTAAGAAATCATCTAGCTCCTGGATCTCCAGCTAATATGATGATTGAAGATCTTGATTAAGAAAGGAGGTGATCTAAATGGCTGGTAAAAAAGGCGGCGGTAAGAAGTGCTAAGTTCCTATTCTAAATAGGCAAAAAGAAACCCCACTATCTGATAAGGATGTGGGGTTTTTTATTAATTTCAATCTTGTGCGTTGAATTGAGAGAAGTGATGTCTTAGAAGCATTGACAGATGCTTAGCTTCATGCTTTGCATCCCACAATGCGTGGTGCTTAATACCCTCGAATTCTATAGGAGCTTTAATATCCTTATACAGATTCTTGAGAGTACGATAGCAGCGATTGTTGAAACCAAAAGGATTCTTCATACCTGCTGCTTCATAAGCAGCTGCTACGATAGGCTGATCGAAGTCTGCCCCATTACCCCAAACAAACTTCTGTCTAGCAGGTAGACTACGAAGCCAGTCGCTGAACTGTCCTAATACAATATGGAGAGCAGCAGTTCCTGAGAAAGCTTCATCACGAGCTTCAGCAGATTGCTTACTCCACCAAGCTAAGGTAGCAGGATCATCCTTCAATCCATACATATCCTTCTGTGAAGAATGCCAGATTGGTGTATAGAATTCATGCCTCTGATCTGTAGAAACAGCTCCTATACTAAGGATACAGCATCCTGGAGCTGTACCAGTAGTTTCGATATCCAGAACAATATCCATAGAGTTAGCGATTAGCATCATCATTCTCCTCATCTACCCTGAAGGTACGCTTACCAGTTTCTACTTCGATCTCTACAACAGCAGGGACAGGATGCAGAGTATCGAATACCTCCTGAGCAATATCCTCGGCTTCTTCACCAAAGATAATGGTAGGCTTAGCTCCACTTACTCCCTTATCTTTGTTATAATGACCCCGAACAGCATAGCTCTTATCCTCAGGAACTGTAGCGTGCTGGAAGAATACTATCTGGCCAATCCTCTCTCCACCATTCAAGACGATAACATGGCAGCGGGTATTATTCTTCAGTTCCATAGTAAGCGCAGAACCGTGCCAGCCAGCATCACACCAGCCTGCGTTCATATGTTCTAAGAAGATACGACCACAAGAAGACTTCAGTTTGAACATAGCACTGATAGTGTTAGGTAAGTTGAAGAGTTCTACGGTGTGAGCTAAGATACATTCACCGGGGAATAGCTTGAAAGGGCCATCCTTGCTGAACTTATGAACACGTGTATGAAGCGGCTCACGCTTAGCAAGAGAGATCTCATAAAGATCAGGGAAGTCTTCGTTGTTTGGCATCTCTACGAGAATCTCATCCCCAAGACGCACATCAATAGAAGCGGAATTAACTTGATCTAAGTGAACGTGAGTAATAACTCCCGCATCAATAGCATCAAGAAGTTGAACATAAGACATTAGCATGATGATTCTCCTTAGATAGTTTTCACATTGTACAACTTAAAGATCTCCTCGTACTTCTCATCCCATGCACGAGGATTTAGTGCAATGAGTCTAGTAGACATTGCGAGGCGCAAGTCCCCATCTGTCCATAGCTCTTGTTCTTCTGTTAAAGCATTGTGTCTGATACCGCTCCAGCCTATCTTCTTCAGTTCAGAAGAAGTCATGAAGTCTGGGTGATCTGGACGCTTAAAGTCTTCCATCATAGTTTTATACCCTTTCTCTGTGATACGAATCATACCAGTTCTTTCTCTGTTAGGAAGTCATGCAAGAGAAGTTCTGGTGCCCACTCCTTGACATCTTCATGCAGAGGCATATATCCCTGTTTATTCTGCAAGGTAATAACTTGAATCTTACCAGCCGACATCAAACCCTTGATAATATCGCCTAGTTCCGAAAGCTTAGTGAGATCTTTACATACAAGTTTCCATATCTCATTATGCGTCATAGGTTTGGTTGCTTTGTTTAAAGCGTCTAGTACAATATTAGCAATGTCACTATATTTGCTCCGACCAAATTCTCCTAGAGCTTTAGGCATCTTGAGTTCTGTGTAATGTAGGAGTGTATTAGCTTTTAATGCGTCATCTTTATTTATCTCGGTACGTAGATCAGCGGCTGCGAAAATAATACATAGTTTAAGTAGGTGAGTAAAGCGTCTGGTTCCATAAGATTTAAACCTAGGATCGTCAACGCCATGAAACTCACGATACATTCTATCAAGAATTTGTTTTGCTTCTTTACTGAATGTAACTTCTCCACTGATCTTCTCCTTAATGTCAATCAGCTTTTGTGTTAAGGCATCTCCTAGACTTGCATCTGGAATCTCAGGGAAGGTAATCTTGATTCCTGTCTCTTCTGCGAATACAAATAGAATTCGAGACATGAAACCATTTCCTAGAGCTTCTGGAGGAATTGTAAGAGCCAGACCTTGAACTGTGTTTCCTGATAGAATGTTAACTGTAGGTTGTTCTACTACTACACTCTTGCCATGAATCTTGGGATGCTCGTAAACATCTACGTTATCCCATAGCTTGGTGAGCATAGTAGCGAACTCCATATTGTTCTGACCTAAGAAATCACCGAACTCATCTGCTACGATATATATTTCACTGGGTTTATCTACTAAGAGAATCTCGAGGTCTTCATCAAGGTCTTCTAGCTCAGGTGGTATCATCTCCATTAGGAAGCGTTCTTTACTTAGTCTATCCGGTGCGAAGCGTTTATATCCCGTGTTCTTGAGAAGTTTCTTTCCTATACTTATAGCAGAGCTTTTTCTAGTTCCTGGAGCTCCCATGAGTTGTATATACTGATTAGGGTATATTTTACTATGCCCAAAAGGAATATATACATTTCTTCCAAGGAGCGTCCCGATGATAGAGACGGCAGTCCAGCGGTGATATACTATTGGACTTTCGCTCCTACCAACATATTCGAGATACTCTGAAAAGAAACACATGATACTACTCCTCGTCGCATTCCTTTTTACAGAATACGTACATAGCTTTAGAACAGATCTTAATATCTAGGCTTTCCCAACACCAGACAATATATTCAGGATCAGTATATGAGATTTCATCTGGAGTCTTTCCTTTATACTTACCAAAGGAAAGAGGTGTTTCATCCAGATCAGCATCTGTCTTAGCCAACTCTTTCTCTAAGTCCATAATTAACTCCTATTTATATTCTACCATGTTACCCCAATCAGACCCAATCTTGTAGTCTGTTGGAATAAGAAGAGAACGCCCATGAACTTCCACAGGATTTTGTAAACAAGCTACAACACTAGCTCTGAGGTCATCCCTACCCTTTAGAAACTGGAAGAGAATCGAGTCATGAATCTGAGCTTTGAGTCTGATAGCCGCTTTGCTTTTCTTCACAAGTTGCCACACTTTCCACAGTCCTATGTTTAGAATACTGACACTTAAGTTCTGTGGGCCATGAGCTACTGCTGAACGAAGCATGTTATGATTCTTGGTAATATCCCCGAAGAAGTATCGTGTATGACCAAGCGGCGAGACTAGCATTTTCGTAGTTGCGATGCAAGCCTTAGTTTCTGCATACCATTCCCGTACTCTGGGGAAGGGTTTATGATACGACTCAAGGAGATGATTCGCAAACTGTTTGAGAGTAATGCTTCCTTCAGGAGGTTTATCTTCCATACTAATGTTAACTCCTAGCACAGATGCTGCAAATAGAAGATTTGCTACACCAGCATTCTCAATGAAGGTAGCAGCACCCATCATGTAATTTGTGCCATGAACAATCTTCTTCAATACTGCGTTACGGAATTCCTTAGTTACTTCTTCATAGGGCATACCAAAGAAGAGAGTACCTAGAGATTTGTAGAAGTCCCTATCCTTGGATTCCAGCGCAGCAATGAGATGTGTTTCTCGTGATAAATATGCAGTACATCTAGCTTCGCTTTGACTGTTGTCGACTTCACACAGCTCATATCCCTCGTCAGCTTGAAGCATAGGCTTAGCATAAGGCGGTATATTCTGGACTTGAGTCCCGACCCAGAAGGAAGAAGAGTTGCAAGAAGCGCGTCCTGACTCAGTTCCGAAAGGATTAATAGAATATAGCAATCTGGAGTTAAGTTGATCGAAATCGAAATAGGTTGAGATTGCCTTAGCTGCCTCTCTATATTCTCTGATAGCATCTGTAATGCGTAAGAGGAATGGATGTTGTTCTCCAATAGCAGCGAGATTCTTTGCATCAGTTCCTCTAGAATTTCTAACCTTCTTTCCATTTACTTTCTTCATCCCTATATGAGGATCCTTGGCTCCGAATACATCATATACATAAAACTGTACTTGCTTAGGAGATGCAGGATTAAAGCTAGGATCAGCAAACATTACTCGCAGAGCTGCGAGATTCTTCTCAACCTTAGCTGATGCTTCCGCTCGCATCTTAAGGCGTACATCTTGATTGACAAGTATACCCTCAAAGGCAGTATAAAGAAAAGGATAGACGAACTTAAATTGTGTTGCATAATTCTTACGAGCATACGCCGGCATGTTGCGTAGATAGTGTATTGTAAGCCTAGCAGTGTACCAAGTATCGCGTCCATTATAAGCCCAATATCTAAGAATATCTTTCTCTTTAGAGGCTTCAGCTGCCTCAGCTTTCCACTGAACATAGTCAGGGATATGAACAGATGCAACAAAGTCTAAACTCTTTGGTAGAGTTGAGAACTCTGAGTGCATCATAGCCATCGTGTCAAGGCACCAATTGTTAGGCTCAGCATTATACACGATAGAATGAAGAACATCGTACATACCGTTATGCATACTTTTAGCATGAGGGAGTGCATTGACCTGCTGCATGAACTTGATAGCTTTGCCGTAGTCTGTGTCTGTGACCCAATGTTCTTGCATGAATGAGACAAATGGTAGCACATACGTAGTAAGCGTGAGATCAGCAGAAACAGAAGTCCAAGAACAGCAAGTAATAATAGTATTGCTAGAACGGAGAATGTCATTTTCATCCCTATCTTCTATCGTAGCAGTCTCAATGTCATAGGATAAGAAAACACTTTCCTGCATATCAAGGAAAGCTTTCTCAAACATATCAACTGAAGTGAGTGCAGTGAAAGAGAATTCTTCAGGCTTATTAAAGATTGTTTTAAACTTATCTAGATCTTTACCAAGTAACCATGCCCCATGATCTACTGTCTGCGTATGCGTGAGAGAGTTGCAAACGATAGCAGGAATAGAGAAGTTAAGACGAGAGCCTCGATACATATCAAGGGTAGGCTTATCTCCTGGAACGCAATTCTTTAATGTATCCGCGTTACAAATAAGAATAGCCTTACAACCAGAAGTCTGTGCCTTGGTTAGAAGCTCGGAAATGGTGTAAGGCTGTGAAGATGCAATAGCTTCCAAGCCTCGTTGACGTAGATGATATTGCAGTACAGGCAGATAGTTTCTTTCTGCTGCTGTATAATTAACTAGGATTCTCATTTTATAATCTCACAAGAAAGCCAAAGGTTCTTTTATCTGTTTTGTTAGGAAGCCCTAACTTAGTAGGATGAGGATCATGCACTTCAATTCCGTCGCATCCTACTACACTATGGTGTACTCCAGGAAATCTAGGAGATTCGTCAGAAATCTCATGATAAATTGGAGCTGATATTTTGCATTGCTGCTTCCATGACTCTATATCCCAGGCTGCTACATTCATAAAGAATAATCCCATAGGCTCTAGAAATTCTTGAAGCCTCTGATTACAAGTGTCTACATCTGGATTATCTATCATGAAGTGTGGAACTTCTTTAATATTCATTCTAAGTAAAGAAGCTAATACAGCACGGAAGCAATCTCCATATACTCCATTATCAGGATCATGAGGGTATACTTGTTCTTGGAAAAACATGTTGTTACTCCTTGTTATCTATTTCCTTTTGTTTACGAACACCGTAGCGATAATCTTCTTCACTGATACCGCTACTCTCTTCCTCCTCTTCATCAGGAGGAATGTAATCTTCTAGATCTTCATCCTCTGTAGAGTCAAAAATACTTTCTTTATCTCCAGCCATAGCGATTCCTCCACCAAAGTCTGTAATTGATATTCTCGTTGATAAGAATAGCATTATCTCTACGCAAGCGTTGAAGATAGAATTCTCTATACATTGTATCCTGTTCTTCACGTTGAATAGAATCAAGAATCTTTCTCTCCTTCTCTTGATATTGATTCTGCCAATCTTGAGAAGTCTGCCGACGTTCTATCTCTTGGATGCTTTCTGCCTCGGATAGAATAGGAATTACCAAGAATACAATCAAGAAGATCTGGCGCATTTCCTCTTACTCCTAGAATATATTTGAAAACAGCTTCATCTTGTTTAGCTACGAAAACATCTGAAGCTAGTAAAGGTCTACGAGAATCCCTGAAAGATTCTCCACTCCATCCATCGAAGCTAACGGCGAACCCTAGCTGAAACCCTTCTTTCAGAAGCAATGCCATTTCTTCTGGAGTTAATTTCGATAAGATAGATTTCCTGCGCTGCATCTCTGATTCGTTCATCTTCTATCCACTCCCATATATAAATACCTTTGCCTCTTCCAGCAACTTTAGGAACTTCACCAGCTTTTATCATATAACCCGGAGCTAATGCCATGAATTCCCTAAGAGAGATCGAGGTGTAGTTAGGAGCAACATTGAGCTGCTCTGCTATCTGCCTAGTTGTACCCTGCCATCCTATGTTATAGAAAGCATTCCTATATCTGTTTATTCTATTCTGCAAAGCCGCAGCCTTAGCTTCCTCTGACTTAGTTCTATGAACACGAGTCTCAGGTTCAAACAAAGGCTGAACTTCTGTGAATAGCATACGAATGAAAGGGCTTTTGCTTTTAGTTGGAATAAGTAAAGTCATGGATTCCAGTCCCCATTGCGGAGTTGCTCAGCCTTCCATCGAAACCACTCTTCATCTATAGATTCCCCTGCAAGTTCCTCCAACAGCCTAGCACCCCATTCAATGAGCGCGGTGTCATCGTAGGATAGGGATAACACCTCCTGTGCTTCGTGGTAATTGTCCATGCTGACAACCTGAGCGATGTATTCATCCACGTCAGAACACTCTTCGTGAGAGTCGATGAACTTATTAAACGTCTTCCGCAGCTTCGCGCTGTAGGCTTGCTCTCTTGCTAGATCAACAATGAATTGCTCCATCTGTAATTTGTTATTGGCAAGCAACTGGCGCTCAACTTCTTTCCACTCTTCTATCTCATGTAGAAGACGTGCCGTAGTGGCTTGCTCGGCAGCGAGTTTCTGCTTAAATTTAAGCCTGTCTTGCAAGCACTGTTCGTATATGTTCTCGCTCATTTCTCAGTCCTCCGTGGTTACTGCCTGCGTTTCTTCAGTAAATTCAAAAGAAAAGTCTTCCATTTTATTTCCCTTTTATATAAGAATCTAAATTGTACTCCCCAACCTTGTGAGCTAGGGAGTATGTTTAGATTCTAATCTTGTGGATTAGATCTCAGCAGTAGGCTTAACGATACGCATCTGCACGTTCTCGTATTCGCCACCCTTAGGATTCGGGGTTTTCTTGATAGTGATACGGCACTTGAATTGCATGCCCTTAACAGAAGCCATCATCTCACCAAGAGTAACACCTGCTGTATCTTCTACCTGCATGATTTCCTTCACACGCTTCTTGAAGTAGCCCACGCCTTGCTCAGTAGCCATGAAGGTTTCCGAGAAGATACTGCCATTAGGAACCGGAGGTTCGTTCTCAGCAGTAGAGAGAGTCTCGTCGATGACGTAGGTAATCTTCAAGCGTTGCTTAGCTTCACCTTCCTTCGTCTTGTACTTGTCGATAGCTGCATCCTTGACAGAGATAGTGTATTCACCGTTCGGAGGAGTGACGAAATCAGGAGCATCAGGAATTGCGTCAAGCGTTTCGTTAGCCATAGATTCCAGATCAAGCATCGTGTTTTGTTCAGACATTTTAATTTCCTTTAAGTTAAGAGATATGACTGCTAGGAGTAACAGTCCCCTTACACCCTCGTTAGAAGATGCAAGGAAATGTATTACTTCTTCTTATTTGAGATGTTTCAGACGCCGGTGTGTAAGACCTTGTTGAATAGCCCAGATATAAGCCTGTCTAGGAGTAGTACAATCACCACGATATACGTTTATGTTCTTTTGAGATACTAGAACTCGTACAGTCTTACCCTTTTTATGGTCATAGAACTTAATTACATTCATTTTACTTTCCTAAAGGAGTTTATCTGTGATACGACTTATAGCATAAGTAAGTTTGGCATTTGCCATAGCTAATTCAGCTACTGCTTTACTGATTTCTATTATACCAATCTGTCTAATATCCTGCACTTCTTGTTTACGCTGTTCTATTCCTTTACGTATACCCGCGTGATAAGATAAAGTCTTCTCTTCTTCTACCTGTTTCTTAGAGATGGTCATTTCAATATACCTCTTTCCATGAAGATAGCACGCATATCTAGTTCCTTGGCATTCTCGATTTTAGCATTAACTCGAGAACCTGTGATATGATTCGGCTTATATGTGCTAGAACTTCCAGCTGCGTGTTTGCCCATCTTGATCTCAACATAGATAACACTACCGAAATACTTAGCTACCTTAGCTGAGAAAGCTTTTGTTCCAACGAGAGGATAAATCTTATCTCGATTCACGCCATTCACTTCTTCTTCCACGATAAGCTCGTGAGTGATGATAGCGAAGTTTGTGTAAGTAGCAGCTTGAATGTGGGAAAGAATATCTCCTAGCCACTTAGACTGTAGACCATACTCATCCCAGCCCGGCTTGAATTCTACTGACTTCCCTGCACAAGCCATGTTGAGAGCAGAATCCCCAAGCTGAGAGCCTGAATCAAGGATAACAATATCATTATGTGTAAGATCCTTAAGGCAGAACTGAATTCCATGATCTTTACATGCAGGGTCTGAGCAGTTTGCTTTACCATGAGTATCGCAGATAAAGATAGGAGTCTTAGCTGAGAACATCTTGAGAACAGTCTCGATACCACGGGGATTATCTCGCGTGTCAGGAACCTTGATGAGAACAATCTTATCCATTTCTTCTGGAGTAAGACCACTATGCAGTAGAGTCTCTGATCCATTCTCTAAGTCAATCCAGAAGATACGCTTGAATTCTGGAATCTTAGCGGCAGTTCCTAAGAGCCGTGTCTTACCAGTCTTAGGAGGGCCATATACTAGAATGGAATGATTAGCTCTGACTGTATTTGCAGCTTTGGCTAGATCACTTAGTTTCATTCTTCTCTTCTTTCTTCTTGAAGATGTTGAAAGGTTGATTGCATGGAGCCTTAGGATGATTACGGTACTGCGTAGAGTTTTGTTTCTGTTTCTCTTGTGTCATTTAATTTCACCATTGAGTTCTTTATCAATGAGAGAAGCGTATCCTGCAATGTCATGCCAGCTATCAGCATAGTCTGGATTACCATTCAGAATGCGGCCAATCTTATGAGCTGTCATTTCGAGAGCTTCTTTCTGAGAAGGAGATAACTTACTCCAGCCCCAATGATTACGCATGATATCCTTTAAAGACTGCGTGATAGCTGCATGGCCTACGAAAGAACCATAACGCTTACCGCGTTCACTAAGAGTAGAATCTAATGCGGGAGTAGAATCAAGTTTAATGTTCTTGTCCATTTTACTATCCTTTATATATTGATGCGTGAAAGATGATTTGTGATAACATCATCGAGATTGTATTCGAAGTCATAAACAACTTCGTCTACAATAGGTGGAAGATATTCATCTAAGCGATGAAGATTACAAGTGCCAAACTGTGGGCATGGTCTCATATACTGCAAACAGCTAGAGCCACGCATGGGGAAGATGTTTAAGGAGAGCATACTTTCAATGTGCTCTACATCCATCTTCAAAGATATAAACCAGTTGAGACGATCTGATAAAGTCTTGTGGAAAGGAAGCGTGTGTATAATAGGTTGGAAACCATTTCCACTTCCTAGCTTACCTACGTGATAGAGAACCTCGTAGTCAGACTGATCTTCTCCTGCGATCTTATCTAATACGATGCTATATCCTAGAGCTTGACCACTATTCATATACATAGGAGAGATGTCATGCAGATTGAGAGCTGTCGTCTTATTCTCCATGACAGCATAGCGACCAGTCCAGCGATTACGCAAGATAATATCCATATATCCTACGTAATAGAACTTCTCATCAATGACAAGAGAGAAGCTTAATTCAACTGCTGGCTTGCCATTGAAGGTAGCTACTTCATAGTCTTGAAGAATGTTATCCAAGTGAGGGATAGCATTCATCACTAGATTCATTGCTATCTCTTCTGTGCGCTTACCATCCTCTTCAATAGGGAAGTAGCGCATGTATGTTTCATAGATAGCTTGGTCAATGTCTTGAGTGAGGAGATATGTTGCTACTCCTACACCAAAAGCATTACCTAATACTGTGGCGGGATAGTCTCTCTTCTCTGGCGCACCTACTAGCAAGCGTTCAAGCTGAAACTTACGCTCACAAGTGTGAAGAATCTCTAGTGTAGAATGCGAGAGACGAATGCGACCTTCATGATTGTTCATATTATTTAGCCTCGAACCAGAACCAGTAGTAAACATCTTTCGTAAGAAGATCAAAGTTACGCTCGATGCGAATTAAGTCTTTGTTCTGAAGCTCGTGCATATTCTTGGCTCGAATGATACGAAGATATGAAATGATTTTAGCTTTGAGTTGATTGAATTCTTTCTTTGTCTTAGCTGTTTCAAGTTGAGATAAGATCGTAGTTAGTGCTCCGACTTCTGCTTCATATAATTTGATCATTTTGCATTCCTCTTTATCTTATTTAATATAGAAGTGTTTCTTTGTTTATGCTGATATTGATGTTGATGCTAATACTTTTCTAGTGCTAGATTGGCACTTCGTGCCAGCATTAGCTGCGTAGCAGCTAGAAATCTTCATCATCCAAAGCTGCTGCTAGTTGCTCAGGTGTAAGCTGAGTCTTAGCTTTGCTAGTACCTCGTTTCGTAGGCTTGGAGATAGCTTGTTGAATTGCAAAGCCAGTTACCCGACGAAGAGCTGCTACCATCTGGCCAATATCTTCAGGTAATAGAAGAGAACAAGCAGCAGGATTCTCTTTGATAGCAGTCTTGAGTTCTTGCATCTCAATTTTGAGATCAGCATCGCTCATAGCATTTAATTGATTGATGCGTACTGAGAGTTCAGAAGCAGCTTCTTGTGGTGTATTGAACATAATAATTCCTTATGTAGTGGTGCCCGGAACGAGACTCGAACTCGTATGCCAGAAAGCGGCAGATTTTAAGTCTGCTGTGTCTACCAATTTCACCATCCGGGCAATGAGATTAGAATTCACCGCTAGGGATAACAACCTTGCGAACTCTTACTGTGCTCTTACGAGCAAGGACAATCTTGAGATCAGCCATGCCTTCAATGTCAGAAGGAAGAACATAGAAAGATAAGACAGAAGTATCTATAGGCAAGCCATCTTCTTTCATCTTAGCTGCTTGCTTTGCCTTGGTATTCTTGATACCAGTCTTTGTTCTTTCAATGTCAGCAGCAGAGATTGTAATAATAATCTCGTCGTTAATCATAACATTACCTAAGATGTCAGAGAAAGTCATCTCCTCTTCGTCAGTCATGTCAGAGCCTAAACCTTGAAGATCAGAATCTTTCAATTCTAAATCCTCATCATCTTGTAACATAGTATTCTCCTTTTATTAGGGGGAAATTCCAAAATCAGGAATTCATTGTAGCGAAAAATCATGGAAATTTCAATCCCAATTTTTCCAGATTCTATCCTGTATTTTATATCCTATATTTGTATCTAAGAAATAGGATTTTAGTCTAGCTTCAATGAATCCCATACGTAAGACCATCTTCTCAAGTAAGGGGAGATGAAGTTTTGCATCTTCTCCCCTTACCCAAGGAATCCACGTGAGATAATCTGCAAGAAGTCGCCAATCTGTGTAAGATAACTTTGGAGTTGTTACAAAGATATAGCAAAGATTATAGAAGAGTTCCTCCTCAAATACTGGAGGTTCATATTCCTCTTCTATCTCTTCTTCCTTAACAGAGATCGAAGCTTTCTTAGCAGCTAATATTTCCTGTAGATTCATATTAGTGGAGATAGTGTTGGTTTTGAGCTAACCTATTTGTCTTTTCAATAAGCTGCCCTAAGATAGGAACATTCTCTACTTCCACTTCTACCTCTATCAAGATCGTTGTGTTCTTTACATCTTCTATGACTTGATAGGTATAGTTATGCTCCTTAAGAGTCTTCTCAAATAGATAAAGTTTATAAGAGTCAATTAAGATTCCAGCTTTCATTTTATCTCTCCTTACTTAGTACAATAAACATTGCCAATATCCATAGCACCTGAGTTGAAGTATTCAATCTTCTCAGCAATAGTGTTACCCTTGATACGGGGATTCTCAATTGCCTTCTTAATCATGAAGTCTTTGGCAATGATAATACAATGCTCGCGGGCTCGCGTTACTGCTGTATATAGAAGCTCACGGAATGCCATGATACTATGATCCTTATGTAATACGATAAAGACTTTTCTCCACTCACAACCCTGAGCTTTGTGGATAGTGAGAGCGTAACCTAGAGAGAAGATAGATGGAGCGAAATCTCCTACTGCTGACAATGTGATCTCTTCATCTGTCTCAAGAAGAATGGTTACGATATGAGAAGCTGAGCGCATTAGATCATCCTTCTGACCTTCATTCATCATCTTATCCAAATCTATATCCTCGTAGCCTAGGCCGAAATCATCATCATCTTCTTCAATATCTCCTTCTGCTGCAAGATATGTACCAAAGCGTGTGAGATAAGGAGAAGGAGAACGACAAGCTTTACCATGATATTCTCCATTACGTTTGATAGAAGTGATAATGCCAACTTGTTTGTTGAACATAATCTTATCTCCTACTGCTAGATATAGAGTAGATATACCTGCTTTGATCTCAAAGGTGACAGCTTTGCGCTCTGTTGATAGGAACTGAGCAATCCACTTGTTGAGGTTATCTGTTCCCAAGTCATGCTTATTGAATGGAGAAAGGATAATATCCTGATCGGGATCATATCCGCTACCCGGCTCAAGCTTTTCCTTCTGCGCGAAGCTCGGGAAAGAGATGCCTATCATTTGAGCTAACTTAGCCTGAGAATGTTGAACATCACCATTGCGCATTATAGTGAAGTCTTTACCTTCCTTGATATTAGTATACTTACCAGCTAGGATGGCATGAGCATTCTCAAGAATTAGAGATTCCTCAGCTTGACGATAGACATGAGTCAGTTCTACTACTGGAAGCTGGATTAGGGCATAGTTGAGAATGCTCTTATCCATTACTGGCGGAAGCTGGTTAATATCACCAATGAAGATAATCTGGACTCCATCGGGGAGAGCTTCATAAAGTTCATTCCAGAGCTTGAGTCCTACCATAGAAGATTCTTCAATAATAAGATGCGTGATTGTGAGCTTGTTGTTAGCATTACGCTTGGGAACGAAGCGCATCTTCTCTTTTTGTGCTTCATAATCGTAATAGAATTCAGGAGAGTATTCCAAGAGATTATGAATGGTGGTGATATTATGCGTGAGGGCGGCTTCCAGTGCAGGATCTTTATGAATTGCTCTACGTAGATTACCTGATGCAATACGAGTGTATGCTACAAAAGCAATAGAAGGAGCTTCTATCCTATCTCCTGCACCTTGAATACGGAATGAGTGAATTCCTAATTTGTTCTGACGCAGAAGCTCTGCTGCAATCTCTCTTTGTGCAGTAGTCTTACCAGTACCCGCCGCGCCAACTAAGCAGAAGCTCTTACCATTGAAGGCGAGTTCTTTGGCTAGAAGTTGCTGTGAATTGAGTTTGATAGAGAGGGAGAAGGTTTCAGCTTTCTTAGCTGTTACTTCATAATTCTCTTCTCCGAGAGAGGGAGCTTTCTCAATAGAAGGAATTGCAACTTCTAATTTCTTCTTTGAGTTGAGAATATCAGCTAAGCTAGGTTTGATAAGGGGAGAAGGTGTAGAGATGATAGTCTTATCTTCTAGCGTAGCTGTAGGCATGATTGGGCCTTCGGCCTCGATAAGGGCTTCTGCTTGTGCAGCTGCAAGTGCTCTCTTCTCAGCTATAATATCAGCCAAGCTTCTTTTATTTGTTGTCATTATGTTACTCCTTGTTAAAGATTAAACTTCATTAACTAGCCTACTATTAGAAATAGGCTAGGGAAAAAGTCTAGTAGATGAAGAGGACAGTAACCTGAACTTGCGAGTATTCTCTCATAATTTCATCTAAGGCAGATTGAGATAGGATATCTCCTTTATGGAACTTTCTTCCATCTGCTAGTAAGATCTTATTTTTGAGTTGATATACGTATTTCATTTTGCGTTTCCTTGATTATAGAATCTTGTTACCAATTAGGATTGTATATCCTAGATGATTCCAGAACTTAGCTTCTTGCTTTGTGGTGAAGAAAGGGAAAGGAGCTATTACTATATAGAATTCACGATCCATAATAGATACCTATTGATATGATGATAATGAGAGAGATGAAGAAGAGAGGAGATGAAGAAGGATGTCTTGTCATTTGAAGAGAACCTTGTATTTGACAGCATAGAAAGATATTCTTTCACTACTGTTGCTAAGTATTCTATTATTAGAATTAAGAACAAATCCTCGAATATAACTCCAATCGTACATAGCAAGAAGTAGCGTTTGTTCTATCGTAGTAGGAGCCATTACAGTTCCTACTATATTCTCATATGCAACGAAGGCATCCTTCTCGTGAATGTCTGTGATTTGAATAATACGAGGTAATGTTTTCATTTTCTTACTCCTTATAACAATCCAGCATATTGTTTAGCCACTTCGTGAGATTGACCTTCCTCACGGTATGACTTGTATATATCATATATACGGAGGGCTTCTTCATAATCTACTATTTCATCATTAGTCATTTTAGTTTCCTTTCCTATAAAGTCTAGCCATAGCATAGAATCCAGTCTTACGTTCCTGATAAGATACTAAGCAAGTTGCATCTCCCATATATCCTAACATCTGACGAACAGCAGGATCACAATGCAGAATGTAATCTTTATTCTTATATGAGATATAGCGTTTATCATAATCTTCTGCGGTGATAACTCGCTTATCTAGGGAAGCTGAGATAATATCAGAGTATCCTTCGATACCAAAAGTGTCACGGAATGCCATTTTAATTACCTCCTTTCATTTCTGCCTTCTCTGCCTTCTCTGCTAGAATCTCAGATAAAGTCTTACGCGTGGTTACTATCTCAAAAGTATCGCTGAGTCTATCCATATCTATATTCTTGCTGTTCTTTCCGCACCTCGTAAGGATTTCAGTGAAGCGAATAGAAGCTGGTGTTTGGAAAGCCTCTATTCTATCTAGAACTTTCTGCCTCATTTCATCTGATACTGTAATGAGATTCTCTTTTGTTACTAGAAGCTTGAGGATAGAATGGAGTTTAGGATACATGAGAATATCTTTCTCCATTTCCTTTATGCATTCTTTAGCTTCTTTCCTTATCTCAGGAGTGAAATATGCTGTAGGCTTAGTTTCCTTAGAATGGGATGGAATGATAATATTAACTTTGTTATTCGGAATAGGATTGATGAATTCACGGCAGATAGTACAATAGTTCTTAAGCATATCTTCTGCCGTAGATACTGCTGTATTCTCGTGAATAGAAGAGAGGGAGAAGTGAGGGAGAACTTCTAGGAAAGAAGAGGAGAACTCTTGAGAGAAGAGTTTGATAGCATTGCAGAGAAGAGAAGAGGGGATTTGCTGGAAGAAGATATTAGCTTCTGTGGAAGAAGTCTCGAACTTTTCTAGTAAATTGGCGTGTGATAGAACACCTAGTAGAACACCCGCTAAGATATTTTTAGGTAAAGAGTGAAGTTTAGCAGGTGGCAATGATGCTATCTTCTTAATGTTTTTGTAGGAAGAGAGGGGATTCTGATATGTGAAGTCAATTCCACAATTAGGGAATGAGACTGTTAAAGTTATACCGGTGATAGGGCATGTGATAGCAGTAGAATTCTGCAAGTGTAGAAGAGAGGTTATAGACATGATGTTGTTTCCTTTAGACGTTTATATTACAAAAAAGAGAATCCAATCAATGTATTGAATATATTTTCATCTCTGAGATTCTCAAACTGAAGATCAAACATTGCAGTATAAAACTCTTCTGAGAGTTCTACTATGTGATCTCTAGTCTTTCTTCTATATTGGATATGAACTGGCATGGGTTCATTAGTAGAAGCATTGCGAAGAAAGAATCTAGGAGACTTAGAAGATATGATACGTTCAATAGACATAATATAATTCCTTTATAGGATATAGACAATGAATCTGGTATTACAATGCGATGGTAACACAAAAAATGGGGGATTGCAATAGGGAAAATGGGAAAAATCGGGAAATGCCTGAAAATACAGGGTTTTGGGGGGTGCCCCGGTCGGTGGGAGGGGTGGGGGTGCAAATCCGTATTATATGAGTGTATATATTCTATCCTATAGCATTAGTATTCTTACTAGGGTTTGTCTATTTTATATACCCCTAGTTCAAATTTTTAATATAAAATGATATGGGAGGGGGAGATATAATATAGATTAGGGGATATAATAGGAGTAGGGTATAATATACTTAGGGGATGGAATATGGAAAATACACCCCCAAATGGAGGGGACACCCCCCCCAATTCGATAGATTTTCAGGCATTTTAGTAGTTTTTCGAGTTTCTATAGTTTCTAATTTTCATTTAACTAATGTTTGCAATAATATAATAAATCATAGCTTCTAGATATAATATTATAGGCAAAGAAAAACCGCCCGTAGGCGGCTTCTAAATTTATTTCTTATCTTATTTCGCAATTATCGCTAGTCGCATTATCAAGACTTCTGTAATATCTGCTAGGTTTCCTCCATGCTTTAGGATCATGCAGCGAATTGTATAATATCCATATCGCTGTATTCTGGTGCAATAGCAAACGTGTTCGCGGAATGAGAGATTACATGACATGATATAGACTCCTGTTAAGTTGATTTAGACTACATCCATATATTAGATCAATGCATGATAGAAGTCAATAGGAAAAAGATAAGAAATATTTTTAAAAAATTATTGACTCTGGAAACGACTTCCACTATACTTGAATCACTCCCAAAGAACGGGAGGTTTTTCAGAAACCCGCCAATCATGGCAAACAATCTCAAAGGAGCTTCAAATGAAATCGTTTATTATGGAAGTCAGCAAGAAAGAAAACGGCGCTTATGTTAAGCAAGGCGAAGTTACCATCTTCTATCCGCTGTTGAATGAACTGGGCTTCGATGTTGAAGTTGAGAAAGAAGATGAAGACGGTTTCCCGGTCTATGCTGATGAAAAGGCGCAATATGCCTTCGATGCGGTTCTAGCTGCTGTCAAGGCTCAAGCGCGTAACAAACTAGTAAGTGGCACTGCTACTTTCAAGGATGGTCAGAAGATCGCCGAAACCGTAGCAGAACTGCTCGAAAGCGGTAGTGCTAATAAGGGCGATGCATTGGCCGCTGTGCGTGAGATGCTTGCAGCGTTCAAGGCATGGCTGCCGAAGACTGGCAAGAAGGAAGCCGTGCAAGCCGCAGTCTATGACCTGGCAGCTAATCGTAAGGGCCTGGCTCTGCAAACCGCAGATAAGAAAGCTAAGTTCCTGAATTACATTACGGACTTCGCTGTTACTCTAACGCCTGAGCAAGCTGTTCGCTTTACTCGCCCGCTGGAAGCATTGCAAGCCGCTTGCGCTTCCGCTGATGCACTGGATGATATGTAAGCTATATCTTCTAACCAACAAGCCTCGCATTTAGCGGGGCTTTTTTACGCCTGTTGAAAGCTACTAAATGAGACTTACTAGCACCAGGAAAAGGCTGGGGGCGGTGACTTTTTTTAGGTTTAGGGCAGGCTATTCTTATCAAAAGGCTACTAAAAATTTTCCTAAAATTTTTCAAAAATCCCTTTCCTTCCCATAATATTCACTATATAATTTCACCATACTATCTCCACAAGGAGACGAAAATGTCCCTCCCCTCGGTTCCTCAACATCAGCTAGTGCGAGTAGCAACTCTCCTCGCCTCTGGTATCAAGCCTTCTCAAGTAGCTTCTATCGTAGGATGGACTCCGGCTCGCGTCTCTCAACTCTCTCAGTCAGAAGACTTCCAACTTATTCTACGTGAGAAGATGGAAGAAGCCTCAAAGAAAGATGTAGAAGAAGCTGCTATCACTGCGAAATATCTCACGGCTGAACACATCCTAATTGATCAGATTGTGCAGATGGCTCCTTCTGCTGAGCTTCGTGATGTAACTCAAGCTCTCCGCGTAGTAGCCGAGCGTCAAGAGAAGTCTAAGCAACGCATGAATCCTGCTCACGCTAATCTAACAGTTCATCAACACATAGTGCAGCTCACGCTTCCTAAGCACGCATTACCTGAAATAACTGTATCTTCTGAACGAGAAGTTATTGCCATTGATGATATGAGTATGGCACCTCTCACTGCTACTGGTGTAGAGAATCTCTTCTCTCAGATGAAGGAGAAAGAAAATGGACATGAAAGAATACCTGGCTCAGCAAATGAAAGCTTTGCAGAAGTTATTACAAAAACCCCGCAGCTAGCCTCTAGTTTCTAATATGCTTGCAGATCAAGAATCTACAATCTTTGCAGAAACTGATGTAGTAGCTACACAGTTAGTAGAAGCATACGAGCGTGGCAAGATAGATATCAACTTCTTTGCTGCGCTCTGTATGCCTACTGTTTGTATCTATTCCTTACCTCAATTCTATATTGCGGTATGGCAGATTCTCACGCATAGAAATACAGAGGACATAGGTAGGCTTCTACGCTTTGCACTAGGACTTCCCCGAGGTCACGCTAAGACTACTTTTATCAAAGTCATTATCTGCTGGCTCATAGTCTATGATAAAGCTTCATTCATTCTCATCATTTGTGCTAACTCTGACTTAGCAGAGAAACTCCTAGCAGATATCCATGACATTCTACGTTCACCAAATATAACCCAGCTCTATGGAAATTGGGAAGAAGCCCTCGCCATTGACTCAGCAGATACAAAGAAAGCAGCCTATCACTCCCGTAGCGTAAGTTTAGTTGCACGAGGCTGGTCTGCTGGTATTCGAGGTCTTAATTTACAGAATGAACGTCCTGATATTATCTTCTGTGATGACGTTCAAACTAAACAAAACGACGAATCTCCAACAGATTCTAAGAAGCTTCTCGAGGAACTCACTGGTACTATCTTCAAGGCTATTGCACCGCGCGGCAATCGTATTATCATTTACGTTGGTAATATGTATTCAGAAGATTGTATCCTCAATAGATTCCGTAAATCGAGATCTTGGGTAAGCATGATTACAGGTGCTATCCTAGCGAATAGTGTTCCACTGTGGCCTGAGCTTTTCTCTCTAGAAGAACTCATGGAGTCTTACTACCACGATGAATCCTTAAACTTAGCCCACATCTGGTTCGCTGAGGTAATGAATATACCTCGAAGCCAGCTTCTATCCCTAATGCCACATCCACTTCCAGATTCTGATGTAGAAGAAATAGTAGCTCATGACGGCGCGTTCCTCACCATTGATCCAGCAGGTTTCAGAAAGACCTCGGATGATAACGTAATCGCAGCTCATGTCAAGTATGACGATAAAGGTTATGTAGTAAAGACGAAGAAAGGAATCATGGATCCCAAGGAGCTCATTCGTGAAGCTCTAGTCATGGCTCTAGACTTTGACTGTTGTCTAATAGGTGTAGAAACAGTAGCCTACCAGCAAACCTTAAAATTCTGGATAGAGCACTTCCTAACCTTAGCAGGTATAACTCACATCACTGTGGTAGAGTTATCACCTCATGGTAGAAGTAAGGAAGCTCGTATTAGACAATTCATGCAGGAAATATATAGGCAGGAATACTATATACAAGATCCGGAATCTCGCAGAGACTTCACCTGGCAGGCTTCTTTATATCGGCTAGGACATAAAGAAAATAAGGATGACTTGCTAGATGCAGTATCTTACGGCTTAGATGTACGTAATGAATACTGGCATCTTATTCATCCTATCACTGTAAACAATACTTACGAAGGTATTTGTACTGTAGTAGGTAACAACACCCCATTCTAACTAAGGAGAAGTATTATGGCTAAGAAGGCCACCACACCAGCTACTGCGCAATTCATTCCTTCTGCTGAATCTCAAGAGAAGCTCACTCAGTACTTAGAAATGATCATCACAGATCATAAGCGTACCTCAGAATACATTGACAAGATGGAAGCTGTGGATGTAGCCTATGCTCGATACATCTCTAATGTCGATCCCAATACTGGTGTAGCTCGTGGAGAAGGTATTGACGCAGCAACCCAGCCTGTGGGCGTAGTAAATATGCCTTCCACTACTCCTCCTGTTGTAGTATCTCAGGTCGATAGTATGGTTGCTTACTTAGCAGATACTTTCCTCTCTGGGTATCCTATCTTCCCGGTAGTATCGAATCCCTCAAATAGGCAGTACGCTGAGCAACTAGAGACCTTAATTGACGACCATGCTACTATTGGTGGCTATGCTCGTCAACTTCTTATCTTTTTCAAGGATGGTGTAAAATACAATCTATCAGCTATTGAGCTATGCTGGGATTCTATTGACAAGTATACCTCAGTTGACAACTTAATAGATCCGGGTAAGAAAGCTGTCAGTCGAGATAATAAGAGTTTCAACAAGATTACTCGCCTTGATCCTTATAACACTATTTGGGATAAAACCGTCCCTCCAGGAGATGTATCTACGCAAGGAGACTTCGCTGGTTATGTAGAAATCAAAACACGTACTCGTCTTAAGCGTCTTCTAAATCGCTTAGGAAATGATGGCAAAGCCTTCAATATTCGTGAAGCCTTGGCTTCATCTGGCAATGTAGATAATGTCTACAGAAAGCCTCCACAAATCTCTGATTATATCACTGCTAGAGCTCCTACTACTAGTATGAACTGGGCTGTCTACCTAACAGGTAAGGACTTCGATAATAATCAGGCATCAGTAGGAGATAACTTCGAGGTTATAACTGTCTATGCTCGCATTATCCCAGACGATTTCAACATGTCTGTTCCTATGCCTAAGACTCCTCAGATCTGGAAGCTCATGTTTGTTAACAGGATCTTAGTGCAAGCAGATCGTATTATCTCTGCTTATGATGTTCTCCCCATTCTCTTTGGTCAGCCATTAGAGGATGGTCTTGGATATCAGACTCAGTCTATTGCAGAATCTAATATTCCTTTCCAAGAAGCAGCAAAGACTCTATTTAACATTCGCTTTAATGCGGCACGGCGAGCAGTCTCGGATAGAGCCTTGTATGATCCTAATATCATTGCTTCTAGTGATATTAACGCTCCTGTTCCTGCAGCTAAGATCCCAGTAAAGTCTAATTCTCTCTCTAACAAAACTATTGCTGAAGCTTATCATCAGATTCCATTTGATCCACGTGGAACAGATTCTGCCTTGCAAGATGGCATGATGGTAGTTAATTTCGGCAAGGAGCTCTCAGGTCTTAATTCTCCTATGCAGGGTCAGTTCCAGAAGGGGAATAAGAGCGTTAAGGAATGGAATGATACTATGGGTGGAGCAGACGCTCGACTTCGTATGCCAGCTCTCACCTTAGAGTTCCAAGTCTTTATGCCACTTAAGGAGATGATCAAGCTTAATATCTTCCAGTACGGAGCAGACGCCGAACTCGTTTCTCAGAAAACAGGTGATATTATCTCCATCAATATTAATGAGTTGCGAGACAAAGTCTTAGCTTTCCGCATTGCAGATGGATATACTCCCAAATCCAAGTTAGCTGGAACTGAATCTATTATGGCTCTTATCCAGATGATAGGCCAGTCGCAGCCTCTGCAAATGGCTTATGGTGCAGCTCTTCCCCAAGTCTTCGCTCACTTAGCACAGCTTATGGGAGTTCGTGGCTTAGAGGAGTATAATCCACCTCAGCAAGCTCCTAATGTTGCGGCGAGCAATCTAGCACCTAGCAACGCTCCTAACATGATGGTACAATCTCCTAGTGAAGAGTCTGTGGAGAAGTAGCGCAGCACGCAGCGGATTACCGGCGGGGGCAGAGGAGAGAATACTGGCGGGATGAGGAGATGCAAGGTCGGAGATAAAATATGCGAAGCGAAGCGAGTATATTTTATCGTAGCCGAAGGGAAACCTTGTATCGACGGCATCCGCGTAAGCGAGCCAGTAGGCTATCCGCCGCTCCGACGGTTTGCGGAGTGCGAAGCGAAACTAAGGAATACTATGTCCAATAATCTAGATCTAGTCTTTCCATCTATTATACTTACAGATGGTGAGATTATTGAATTAAAGAAGGTATTAACATCTCCATATCTTCGTAAATATCTTCAGATGTTAGCTACAGAAGATTCGAAAGAACTTCTAGCTCTATCATCTTTAGACCTCTCAGACAAGGAATTAGCTAACAGGCATATCCTAGTCTCGGGAAAATTAGCAGTACTAACCACTCTTCTATCAATCTGTAAGGAGTAATACCATGTCTGTACTTGATTTCTTCAAAACCACCCCTCCGGCTAACACCACTGATAACAAGGAAATTCCTAATGGGGAGAATAAGAACTTATCTGATCCTAATGCTACTAAGAATAAAGATGGTAAGATGCCAGGAACAGATGAAACTCCTCCGAATCCACTGGACGCTTACGCCAAAATGTTCGAAAATGCTGCCAATAACTCAGATATTCAAGCGCCTAGTTTTACATTAGATTCTAAGGTAGTAGATGAAGTCTCTGGTAAGATGAACTTTACTCAGGGAATTGATAAGGATCTAATGCAAAAGGCTATGTCTGGTGATCCAGAAGCCTTCATGAAGGTTATTCAAAGCTCCTCACAGAACGCTTACAAAGCTGCTATTCAACACAACGCAGGTCTGACTGATACGTTTATTAACCAACGGTCAGAGTATGAAAAGAAACAAATCAACAAGGGAGTGCGAGATCAGCTTACTACACAAGCTCTCGCAGATACTCCGAACTTCCAGCATCCAGTAGTTAAGAAAGAGCTGAATCGTATTGCAGATCAGTTTGCTCGTGCAAACCCTGATGCTTCTCCTGTGGAGATTGCAGAAGCTGCAAAGCAGTATATGGTTGATCTTTCGTCTGCAATGAGTCCTACCTCTCCTGCTAATAAGCCAGTAGAAAAGGAAATGGACTGGTCTAAATATCTCTCTTCTTAATTTAAGGAAATAACATGGCACTCTTATCTGGTATTTTTAATACCTCTCTGAATCCTGCTGAACTTAACACTCGTTCGTTTGCAGGTTCTATTCTGCGTCTCTTCCCGAATGGCTCTGCTCCGATGTTTGCTCTTAGCTCGCAATCGGGTAAGTCTTCGGCAAAAGCTTCTACTCACGGTTACTTCAGCAAGACGATGACGTTCATCTTCACCACGTCTACTGCTGCTGACGCCTCTGGTGCTGCTACGCTTAATCTGGCTTCTACTGCTGGTATGTTGCCGGGTATGACGCTGTTTAATATGGTTACTACGGAAGTTGTTCGTATTCTGACTGTTGTTAACGGCACATCTATTACGGCTACTCGTGGCTTCGGTCGTACTATTGGTACTGTTACCGCTAACGGTCAGAAGTGGATTCAGATTGGTACGGCATATGAAGAAGGTTCGGCTCGTCCGACTGCTCGTCAGCTGTCTACTACCTATATCCCGAATTACACGCAGATCTTCCGTAATGCTTGGGGCCTGACTGATACTGCTCGTGCTTCTATGGCAGAGCAAGGCTACTCCAATGTTGCAGAATCTCGCAAGGATTGTAGTATGTTCCATGCGGTTGATATCGAAGGTGCTATTATCTGGGGTCAGCCTAAGGCTCCTGCTACTGGCCCTAATGGTCAGCCTATTCACGCTACGCAAGGTGTGATCGATGCAATGGAACAGTATTGCCCGCAGAATACTAATGCTGCTGGTGGTACTACTACCTACGATCAGCTGATCCAGCTCCTGGAACCGGCCTTCGCTTATAGTACCGATCTGACTAATCCTAAGGAGAAGGTAATCTTCGGTGATGCTCAAGCGATGCGTGTGCTTAACGCCATTGGTGTTAAGTCTGGTCAAGTCCAACTGACTACCGCTGAGACTAGTTTCGGTATGCACTTTACGAAGTTCAAGTTCTACAAGGGCACTGTTAATCTGGTCGAACATCCTCTGATGAACGGTCTTGGTCTGCAAGGTACTGCTCTCATCATGGATATGCCGGCTCTCAAGCTTGCTTATCTGGAAGGTCGCGATACCAAAGCTGAAGAATACGGTGCTGGTGGTAAGCTCGTAGAGAACGGCACTGATGGTATCGGTGGTTCTCTCACCACGGAACTGGCTGTTGAACTCATCAATCCTTATAGCTGCGGTATTATCACTGGTCTGACTGCTGCTGTCTAAGGAATCCTAACCCTGGCGGGTGTCTCCTTCCTCTCCCTTTAAGCTAATACCTTATTGGGAGAGGCTTTTTACTAAGGAAATGAAATGTCTGAAACTATTCAAGATAAACTTAAGGCCGCAGCTTCCGGCAATGCTTCTGCTCTTCTGAAGGATACTGCATCTTCGGATGATAATGATCCTACCAAAGAGCTTCCTCCGGTAGAATCTCTGCATCGCAAGGGCTATCGTACTGTCGGCCATCGCTATGGCTTGCAATGCTGTAATCGCATTATCCGTGCGGATTCTTTCGGTTACTACGAACCTCTCACCGAAGAAGAAACTAAGTTCCTGGATTCTAAGGTTGCAGAAGGTTTCCTAATCAAAGTAGAATAAGGTATAGCCATGAACTTTAATGCCGTAGTAGCCGCCGTTCTGGATATTACAAAACGACCGGATAAGACGGCAGATACGGAGAGGGCTGTTAACGCAGCTCTCTCTTTTTTCTGCCTAAAAGATTCGTTTGCTCAAGATCTTATAGAGCAGACATTGGCCATTGATCCTAGTAAGTTTGGGGATACTATCTCCTTAGCTTCTCTCACACGTTTTCGTCGCTTTAAGTACATAAAAGTAACAGGTGTATTGGGTTATCTTCAGCCTATAGGTGCAGATAAAGTCTTCACTGGTGGTAGTGTAATGCAGAAGAACTGCTATTATGTAGCAGGCACCAATCTCACCTACATTCTTCCTGCACAAGCCTCTTCTTTAGAAGTAGGGTATTATACATATCCCAGTATTCTCTCTGGGAATAATACTCATTGGATGCTGGATATGTTTCCAAACATTATTATCAATAGGGCTGCAGCTAATATCTTTAAGTCTATTGGTGATGACAACTCTTTCAAGATTCATAACTCCTTAGCTATGGAAGAATTTCTAGTTCTCCAAGGTGATCTTAATCAAGGAGGTTAATTATGGATTCTCTTAAGCCAAGAGCTTTCCTAGATAACTCTGGTAGTGGTGGCCCTCAAGGAGAGCAAGGTATTCCAGGCCTCAATGGTATTCCAGGAATGGATGGCTTAGATGGCTTAGATGGTATGAATGGCTTTCCTGGCCCTCAAGGTATACAAGGTACTGCAGGTTCTGCTGGTGGTACTGGTATGCAAGGCCCTCCTGGGCTTAATGGAGATCAAGGCTTAGATGGAGATATGGGGCCTCCAGGAACTCAAGGGCCTCCAGGAGCTGATGGTGTTCAAGGTATTCAGGGTATACAAGGAATACAAGGAATACAAGGGGAACCAGGTATACAAGGTATTCCTGGAATAGATGGAGTAGATGGAATAGATGGTCAAAGTGGAATAGTGTTCTTAGTAGAGGAGATTTCTAATAATCCCGAACCTCTTCTAGGAATTCCATCTACTCAGAATAGCTCTTTAGAAATCATTCCCGCCTGGATAAGGCGTTTTGCAGCAGCTCACTGATTTAGGAGAAATATCATGGCAGCAAATAAAGTAATTCGTATTGGCCCGATTGCATTAACCACCACTCTTACCACTAATATCCTTAATCCGCCAGCAGTGTCTGGTGGTGTAGGTCATACTGGTAATACTGCAACCTACATTATTCTACGACATGTTCGTATTTATAATAAGGGTGCAGCAGCTGTTACCTTCTCTTTGTGGTTGGGGGCTACTGGTGGTAACGTAGCTGGTACTGAAGTTATTGGTTCTGCAATGTCTATTGCAGCTAAAGGCTATCATGACTGGTATGGCTATCTTCGTCTTGATGCAGCAGATTTCTTGGTAGGTGGAGCAAGTGCTGCTACCTCTCTTACCTTCCAAGCTGAAGGTGAAATTGGCGTTGCTGGTTAATGAGGTAATAAGATGATTCGTCTAGACTCAACTCTTCGTAAGATTGAGGTAGTATTAGCAGCTGCAGTAGCAACTACTCAACCTGCTTTTACGGCGGGTTGGTCAGACGCTACCTCCTCTGATTATGTTGGTGGCACTAGCTTCGGTGTCACCAACTCTTCTACTCCTGTTATACTAGTAGCAGCTCCTGCTGCTAGTGTTGTTAGAGATATAGATAATATCTCTCTAGTAAATAGGGATTCTGCCCCTATCACAGTTACTATCAACCTAGTTGATAACGTAACTTCATATCCTTTGTTTAAATGCTCTTTAGCTGCTGGGGATAATCTTTCATATACACATTCTAATGGATGGCAAGTAGTAGATGCAAGTGGTAATATTAAGTTATTAGGAAGCTTAGTAGCTCAACTAAGAGCTCAGTTAGGCCTGTCCGCTACACCAGCTAATAACTTCACCTTCGATGCAAGTGCCAACAACGGCACTATGAAGTTGGCTAGAGGAAATGCCGGAGCTACTACACAAGACCTGCTTACAGTATCAGCCGCTAATCTTATAACAGGGGCGAGCGGTGCTACTCTTATTGGGAATGGCGGGCACTTCGTTGCAGATATCGCAGCCTCAGGATCGGCTAATGGTGTTGTTAACTTCGGTGGTATTTTAACTAACATGTCCCTAAGTAGTGGGACTTGGACAGCAAATAAGTTGACTCCTAATATTCCTGGGTATTACCAGTGCAATATAACTATACAAATGCAAGCTGGTACGTCTATATCGTACTGCTCTGTGGCTGTTCGCAAGAATGGTAGTTCAGTGATGCAGGGTATAGCTGGAGCGTATGCCACCTTATACTCTAAGCCAAATGCATCTGGGTTGATATATATGAACGGTACTACTGATTACTTTGAGTTCTTCCACGACGTATCGTTTGTTGGTGCTGTCAGTATCATCGGTGGCAGTGTATCCGCATACTTGGTGAGGTCAGCATAATGACAACTAAAATTCAAAGCAACGTCGATGGCTCCAGTGATATTCTCAACGGGGCTGTGATCGCTGCCCATATTGATTCTACGGGAAATGTCTGGATTATAGTGGAGAACTTTGCTGATGACACCGCAGCATCAGCAGGTGGCGTTCCTATCGGAGGATTATATCGTACAGGAGCAACTGTAAAATGTCGTATTGTATAAATATATTTAGATACTCTTTCTACACTCTCCTATACGTTCCTCTTCTCCTAATCCTCTGGCTCTCATCTCCTCTCCTAGTCTTATTCCGAGAATGGCACTTAGGTCAAATCAATAACAATAGCTCAAGTGCAGTAGAGCCTCGTCTCCCCTCATATCTTTCTTGGGCTATGACACCTGACAATAGCTTATGGGGGGATGATGGATGGAAGAAGAAAAATCCTAATTACACCTCCTACTGGTCTATGGTAAGATGGCTTTATCGTAATCCAGCATATGGATTAGCTACATCTCTTTTATCACTTTCTATCACTTCCTTGTTTTTATGGCAGAAGAGATTTTCTTTCCTAATTCCTTATACTAGCAAAATCTGTTTGTGTAAGTTTGGATGGCAGATTGAGAATCCTCAGCATGGTAGGGTAATGTACCTACTATCTATTAGGTTTAAATCTAAGGACTATCTATGACAAGCCCTCTGTCTCTAGAAAGACGCCAAGTTCCTAATAATCTTATAGTGGAGCTAATGTCTCAAATAGATAATAAGTTAGACAATGTCATAGAATCTAATAGAGATTTTCGAGAATCTATCCTAAGAATGGAAGAGGCTTTTCCTGATAAAGACTTCCAAAGTCACAGAGAATATCATGAAGCTGAAATCGCTAGTATTCAAGCCAGAAAAGCTTTTTATGATAAACTTACATTTGAGCTAACTAAGTGGGGCTTGATAGGATTTGCTGCTTGGTTATTCATTGATGCTTGGAAAGCTTTTCTTAAAGGGCCAGGATAATGAAAAGACTTGTAATGTCTAGATTCGATTCTTCCTCTGAAGGAACATTCTCTTCCTTGAAGTGTGAGAATCTAGTCTTGTTTGCTACTGAACGCCCTTGGCTTAATAATATCAAGCAAGAGAGTTGTATTCCTGCTGGTACTTATGAAGTAAAATGGCATAAAAGTCCTAAGTTTGGAATGTGCTATAAGGTTCAGAACGTTCCTAATCGTGGTGATATTCTTATCCATCCAGGTAATTATTACTGGCATTCTTATGGGTGTATTCTCCCAGCCATGAAGTTAGGATACTTAGATGGTAAGAAGGCTGGTCTAATATCTCAGCCTGCTGTTCGTCGTTTGAATGAATTCTTTAACAAAGAAACTTTTATCTTGGAGATTAGAGATGATTATCTCAGCACTTCTATCGCTACTGAGTAGTGGCGCAGTTGGTTCCTTAGTAGGTCTTATCGGTGGTTACTTCAACCGTAAGCTTGATCTGCAGGCTAAGGATAAAGATCATGCCTTTGAGCTAGCTAAGCTAGACAAAGATTTAGAATTCATGAAGACAGAATATGAGCAAAAAACGAGAGTGGCTACTATCGAAGGTGAGACAGCTGAAACTGTGGCTGGCTATAATGCGATGGCTGCTTCCTACTCATATGCTCCTATTACTGGGGATTCTGGTATTGATAAGTTCAGCAAGATTATTCGTCCTATTCTTACCCTTGCCTTCTTTGTATTCACCTTATATATTTTCATTCAAGTATCCTCTCTAGTAAATACTAACCCTATTACTCAAGAGGAGGTAGCTAAGGTATATCAGACTCTTGTAGAATGGGTTCTGTTCCAAGCTGGTGTTAGTATTGGCTGGTGGTTTGCTATGCGTCCTGGTAAGACGCCTATTGGAGGTAAGTAACATGGATATCAAAGAAGCTCTCAATACCTTACTGCAGTCTATCGTAGGTGGTATGGATAAGACTGTAAAGGGTAAAGGCAAGGATGCACAACTAGGAGATAATGCTAGTGCAGTGCAAGTTCCCAATCTTATGGGGATGCGTCGTGCCTATAATGACTATGCAATCAATGCCGCTTCAAATGGAGAAGATCCTATGCCATTTGAATACTGGGCAAGTCAACAGAGATAATCATGCCATCTACTAGCCAACGCTATCCTTTATCTACACCGGATGGAGTAGCGATTCCGCTAGAAATCTTACGGCCGCACTCCTATGTAAAGAAGTCTTTTACATCGGGTGCGGCTTCTGCTGTTGTGGCGGTTCCTGGTAATGTGGAAATTGCTATCTTATCAGCAGATCAGGATTGTCTAGTGTGCTTCGGTGGGACTGCTGCTGTGCCAGCAGATAATACTAACGTAGCAAGTGTCATATTCGTACCTCAAGGTGTACGAGTATGTGTAGCTCCTACAGCGGATAACTTCACTGTAATAGGTGAGACTGCTTCAGGAAGTTTAAGAATTCAGTTTGTAGATAAGTGGGCAGGTTTAGCAGTTCAGACCCAATA
>Ga0209202_1000323_pt1 | contig 41921 bp, 36 predicted proteins | sample AD_UKC032_MetaG_FD_184416 | JGI IMG/M metagenome (GOLD analysis project Ga0209202, IMG submission 184416) | Active sludge microbial communities of municipal wastewater-treating anaerobic digesters from USA - AD_UKC032_MetaG (SPAdes) (version 2) | ecosystem: Engineered > Bioreactor > Anaerobic >... | reverse complement strand
GGAGCTATTGGGCCGCTGGTCCGGAACCGAATTTCCAAACGACCAACCCGCACCCGTATTTCTCGTCGGATTCATGCGCTCGGGCACCACTTTGACGCAGGAGGTTCTGGATGCACACCCCCGCGTCCTGGTGGCTGACGAGGCGGATTTCATCTGGGCAATGCATCGGGAACTGCACCTGATGGACAAGGCCGCCGGCGATACCGCGGCGAAACTAAGGCGGCTGGACTTGGCGGGCGTGTTGCATTTACGCGATTTTTACTGGAAAAGGGTCGGTCAGCGTTTCGGCGACAGCCTCGGTAAGCGGCTGCTCGTCGACAAGTTCACAATGAACACCATCGACCTTGGCCTGATCAACGTCATCTTCCCCGACGCCAAGGTGGTCTTCGTCATGCGTGATCCCCGTGATGTCTGTGTCAGCTGCTTCATGCAGCTCATGGTGCCGTCACCTGCCACGGTTCACTTGCTGACCTGGCGAGGAACCGCGGAATTCTACGCCATGGTCATGGACTGGTGGATGCATATCAGGCAGCAAATGACGCTGAACTTCATCGAATTCCGCTATGAAGACGCGGTGACACAATTCGAACCCACATTCCGCAGGATTTTCGCGTTCCTCGGGCTCAACTGGGATGCCGGTGTCGCTGATTTCCACAAGCACGCTGCAGGAAAGCACATTGCGACACCAAGCCGCACGCAGGTTTCACAACCGTTGTATACGTCATCCGTCACACGGTGGCGGCACTATGCACCCGAGTTCGCGGCAATTTCCGAAATGCTCAAGCCGATTATTGAAGCTTTTGACTACGAGCCATTTGATCAATAGGCATTTAGTCGATTTTTCGGCACACTCGTGAGCCGTACTTACTCAACGACACCGGAAAAACGCGATCGCCGCCATCAAACTCAAATGTCGGCGTACCCGAAATACCTTATGAATGGTGCCAAGATGCCCAAGTCCTGGCCGAATTGGCGTTCATAGCGCTTCCAGCGGTACCTTGCATGCTGGTAGATGGGTTGGACGACCTGATGATAGCTGGGGGTGTTGATGGCAGCACGCTGGCTGGCGCGCGACCTGTATTCAAGAACAGCGTCATCCCACCCGACTCCCAGAAACACCAGCAGGCGACGGACTTCTCTCTCCATATCGTCGATCAGATCCTCATAGCGGATTCGATGAGAATCCAGCGGCAACAGCTTGGCATATTTCTGCCAGGCGCCCATGACCGCAGCGTAAGTGCGGACGGTGTCGGAAAGACTGAAGAAACTGTCCATGGCGTCGTTGGCCGCGAAGTTCTGCATCAGGCAACTCAGACTTGTGTCACACGGATGGCGAATTGCGAGGATGAACTTGGCATTCGGAAAGACGCGCCAGATCAGCGGGACGTAGATGATATTCAACGGCAGTTTATCGAGAAGCAAAGCCCTGGAAGTGGCATCCACGTAGCGCCCGGCCTCGTCAAAATAAATTTGTCGCAAGCGAGTGATTTCTTCTTCGCTTAATCTTTCCAGCGCCGCATCATCGCCCGCGTCCGCCAGAAAAGCATCGACCATCGCCGCCACGGCGCCCTTCTCCTCCATCGCGTCGATCGCTGGATGGTTGGCAAGCATCTGTTCAAGCAGCGTTGTTCCGGAGCGCGGGAAGCCGATCAGAAATGCGGGGTCGGGACAACCCGAATGGCCAGCCTCTGCGCCACGCATACCGCAGCCCGCCAGGGCCGGCGTTGCCAGTTCGCTCATCCGGGATACGCGCGCGAGGTACCGGTGCCGGCCAACTTCCCGCAATGGGGAGAGTGTGGCCTTTTTGGCTTTACCACTGACAATGAGCGGGAATGCGCGCTCCGCATCATCCAGCTGATCGTAAAGCTGACCGAGCACCAGCTCGACATCGCACTCGATGTCCGGGCGCAAGGGCTGGCTGCGCACCTTCTCCAGCAGATCGACCGCATCCTGAAGGCGCTGTTCCCGTCTTGCCAAGCGTGCGGCCACCAGATTTGTGGCGGGATCCAATGGAACAAGCTTCATAGCGCGCTCGATAAGCTGTGTTGCCTCAGCAAGCCCCCCTTCGTTGCTCTCAAGAAGACCTGCCAGTCCGGCAATGACATCCACAGAGTCAGGAGCCAATCGAAGCGCATGCCGATAGCCCGCCAAAGCCTCGGTCGTCTTGCCCTGCAAGCGAAGGGCATTACTCATGTTGCTCAGGATGATCGCGTTTCCGGGTTGCAGCGCCAAGGCGTGCGACAAGAGCGCGGCACCCTGCTCGACTTCACCCATGCCGACAAGGATGGCGCCAAGCTCACCAAGGGCTTCGGGGAAATCCGGGCGTAGCGCCAGGGCTTTCCGGTACCATGAAATCGCTTCGGCACGCTGGCCGGTCTCATCCAGAGCGCTTCCCAGCAAATAAAAGGTGTCCGCAAAGTCGGGCTGCAGATCAACGGCAGTCCGGTAGGCAGCAATGGCCTCCGACAACCGCCCCTGGCTATGCAGGGCAACCCCCAGGGCGTAATGACAAAACCCAAGACGCGGGTTGATTACAAGCGCCCGCCGCGCACACGTTTCAGACTCCTGGAGTCGACCAAGACGCTTTTCCACCAAGGCAAGCTTTACCCAGGCTTCCACGTCGGAAGCATCTGTCCGGCAGACGCTCTTGAACAACACATGTGCTTCGTCAAGCCGGCCGGCCCTGGCTGCCTCGTCGGCCTTGGCCTTTTTGCCTTGCGTCAGGATATTTTTCTTGATCAAACCACACTCCGGTGACAACAGATGGCAAACCCCTTCAGGGCGAAAGGCGGGGACTTAAACGCGATGAACGAATTTCACGAAAGGTTGCTCCAGATAAAATTCGGGCACAGAGTGCGGCATCAGAGCAGCTTCATTTTCTTCGCCATCTCGCGCAACTCGCCGCGAAAATCCGGGTGGGCGATGCCGATCAGCGCCTCACAGCGCTGTTTGGCAGTCTTGCCGCGCAACTGGGCGACGCCGAACTCGGTGACCACGTAGTTGATGTCGTTCTTGCCGGTCGACACATGCGTGCCGGGCGACAGCACGGGGACGATGCGCGAAATCGTGTCATTCTTGGCTGTGGACGGCAGCACGACGAAGGCCTTGCCGCCGTTCGAGCGGTTGGCGGCGCGCACGAAATCGGCCTGGCCGCCGGTTCCCGAATACGGCGTGTAGCCGAGGCTCTCGGAGCCGCACTGGCCCATGAAATCGACCTGCATGGTGGCGTTGATGGCGTGCAGGTTGTCGTTCTTGCCGGCCAGGTAGGGGTCGTTGGTGAAATCGACCGGGTGCATTTCGAGTGCCGGGTTGCGATGCATGAACTGGTAGAGCTTTTTCGAGCCAAGCGCGAAGGTCGCCAGCATCTTGCCATGGTGGTAGTTTTTCCGCCGGTTGGTGATGACGCCGGCTTCGACCAGGGTCATGATGCCGTCGCCGACCATTTCGGTGTGGATGCCAAGGTCGTGTTTGTGAGTCAGTTGCATCACCACGGCATCGGGAATGCCGCCGTAACCGATCTGCAGGGTCGCGCCATCGGGAATCATGTCGGCGACGTACTTGCCGATGGCTTCCTGCACCGGGCCGATCTTGGGCAGGCCGACTTCGAGGATCGGTTCGTCGCTCTCGCACAGCGCAGCAACCTGCGAAATGTGGATGTGGCAGTCGCCGTTGGCGAAGGGCACGTTGGGGTTCACTTCGAGGACCACGGCATGCGCCTCCTCGATCGCGGCCATGGTGTAGTCGGCGGCCAGCGCCAGCGAGAAGAAACCGTGTTCATCCATCGGCGAAGCCATGCTGAAGACGACATCGGCGGGGATCTGTTTGCGCTTGATCAGCACCGGCAGTTCGGAGAAATAAGCGGGGGTGTAATCGATCCAGCCCTCAAGGCCGCCGGCGCGCGAGGCGCCGCTGAAAAAATAGGCCTCATGGCGGACATTCTCGACGGTCTCGGGATCGAAATAGCCGTATTTGCGCACCGCGAGAATCTGCGCCACGCGGACGTCACGGAAATCGCGGCGCTGTTCGGAAAGCGCCGTGAGCAAGCTTGGCGGTTCGCCAACCGCGGTCGGCACGATGATGGTGTCGCCATTCCTGACCAGGCGAACGGCGTCGGCTGCCGACATGCGTTTTTGCTGGTATAGCGCTTGGATGGACATGCGGCGTCTCCTTGTCTTGTTGTGCGAAATGGCAATGCTGGCATGGCGCCCGGCGTTCGGGGCTGACCAGGATCAAAAAACGCTGCTTTTGCATTGCAGCAATCAGGGTTTGCGGTTGCTCCCGGCCACCATGCGAATCTCGAACAGGCGGCATTCCAGCGGTCCGTTGAACAGCGGTGTCTTGCGGCTGGGCTTCAAGCCGACCAGCTTGGGCAAACGCAGGTCGGCGGTAAAGAAGAAGCAGTTCCACCCGGCCCAGTGTTTTTTCAGTGCCGTACCGAGTTGCGGGTAGAAGGCGGCCAGTTCATCCTGCTCGCCGATGCGCTCGCCGTAGGGCGGATTGGCGACGAGGATGCCGTGCTCGTTCAGCGGCTGGATTTCCAGCAGATCGTCACGGTCGACCGTAATAATGCCGCCAAATCCGGCTTCCTGGAGGTTGCGCCGGGTGGCGCGCACGGCGCGGTCGTCGATGTCATAGCCACGGATGTCGAGCGGCTCGGCGGGTTTGACGCGCGCTTCGGCGGCGCGACGGATTGCCGCCCAGTCTTGCGCCGCGAAATTTTTCAGCAACTCGAAGGCAAAGCCGCGATCCAGGCCCGGCGCACGGTCAAGCGCGATCTGGACGGCTTCGAGCAGGAAGGTGCCGCTGCCGCACATCGGGTCGACCAGCGGCATGCCGGGCTGCCAGCCGGTCAGCCGGAGAATGCCGGCGGCGAGGTTCTCCTTGAGCGGCGCATCGACGCTGGCCTTGCGCAGACCGCGCTGCCACAGTGGCTGGCCCGAGGTATCGAGGTACAGGGTGCACTCGTTCTCGGTCAGGAAGACATGCACGCTGACATCCGGGTGACGCGTCTCGATGTTGGGTCGCTCGCCGAGGTCCTCGCGGAAACGGTCGCAGACGGCATCCTTGACGCGCAGGGTGACGAAATCGAGGGATTTGAGCGGGCACTTGATTGCTGTCGTCACGACGCGCATCGTGCGGCTCACCGCGAAATGATTGGGCCACAACTGGCGGACCGCCAGGCGGTAGATGTCGTCTTCCTTGGCGTACGGCCCCTTGACGATATGCCACAGGATGCGGGTGGCGATCCGCGACTCGAGGTTGGCGCGGTAGCAGACGCGCCATTCGCCGGAGAAAAATACCCCGCCGTGGGTCGGCCGCAGTTCTTCTGCACCGACGGCACGCAGTTCTTCAACCAGCAGTTCTTCCAGCCCGCGCGGGCAGATGGCGAAATATTTGTTCATCAGAATGGCTTGAGGACGACAAGAAAGACCACGGCGAACAGCACGAGCACAGGCATTTCATTGTAGAAGCGGAACCAGACATGGCTTTTGGTGTTGCTGCCCGTCTGGAAGTCCTTGAGGATGCGCCCGCAATGCCAGTGGTAGATGACCAGCAGCGCCACCAGCGTCGTCTTGACGTGCAACCAGCCGCCGGCAAAGCCGTAGCCGAGCCAGAGCCACAGGCCGCTGGCTACGGCCAGAATTCCGAGCGGCGTCATGAAACGGAACAGCTTGCCGGCCATGAGCAGCAGACGCTCGCGTTCGGCAGCGCTCTCGGCGGGAACCATGGCCAGATTGACGAAGATGCGCGGCAGATAGAAGAGCCCGGCGAACCAGGCGACCACCAGCGAAATATGAAAGGCCTTAGTGAGCAGCATGGTGTTTTCCTTGCAAGGCATCGGCAATGCCGTCAGCGACGGTCGGGAAGGCGAGGCGCAGTTTGAGTTCCTGTTTCAGCCGCTGGCTGCCAATGCGCCGCGACTCGCGCATGAACGACAGCTGCAGCGGCGAGAGCACTCCGGCAGCCGCCGCGCGCGTCAGGCGCGGCGGCGGCGGCAGGCCGAAGGCAGCGGCGACCTGGTCGAAATAGTCGGCCATGCCGAGGTCCGAATCATCGACCGCGTTGTAGACGCGGTTGGACCGGCCGTAGCGTAGAGCGGCCACACAGGCGGCCGCCAGATCGTCGGCGTGAATGTGGTTGGTAAATACGTCGTCTTCGGCCACCAGCGCCGGCAAACCCTTCTCCAGGCGATCGAGCGGCAGGCGGTCGGCGGCGTAAATTCCGGGCGCGCGCAGGATGCTGACGCCGACCCCGGTGCGCCGCCCCCAGGCGCGCAAGGCCCGCTCGGCATCGACGCGCCGGCCGGCGCGCGGGCTCTCGGGATTCACGCGGCGGGTTTCGTCGATCTGCGCGCCGGCGCAGTCGCCATAGACCCCGGTGGTGCTAACGTAGATCAGGCGCCGTGGTAGACTTTCGCCCTTGCCGAGCGCGGCCAGCAGGTGCCGCGTGCGCGTATCGCGGGTGCCGTGCGCGGGCGGCGGCGCAAGGTGCAGCACCAGGTCGGCCAGCCCGGCGAGGCGCTCCAGGCTGCGCGGCTGGTCGAGGTCGGCAAGCACCGGCTGCGCGCCGCCACGGCGCCATTCCCCGGCCCGCGCGGCATTGCGCAGCAGGGCGAAAACACGGTAGCGCCCGGCAAGGCGGGGCAGGATGCGGCGGGCAACGTCTCCGCTGCCGACAATGAGTATTTTTTGCACGGCGGCATTGTAGCCGACCAGGGGAAACAGATGAGTTACCAGATCAGCGTCATGCCAAGCGGCCACCAGTTCACCGCCGAAGCCGACGAAACCATTCTCGAAGCCGCCATACGCCAGGGCCTGACCCTGCCTTATGGCTGCCGCGACGGCGCCTGCGGCTCGTGCAAGGGAAAAGTGCTGGCGGGCAGCGTCGACCACGGCAAGGCGCAGGCCCATGCGCTCAAGGATGAAGAAAAGGCGGCTGGTCTGGCCCTGTTCTGCTGTGCCCGCGCACAATCGGACCTGACAATCGAATGCCGGCAGGTTGGCTCGACTACCGACATTCCGGTGAGGACGCTGCCGGCGCGCATCGAGAAACTGGCGCGTCTGGCGCCGGATGTCATTGAACTGCAGCTCAAGCTGCCGGCCAGCGAGCGCCTGCAGTTTCTCGCCGGGCAGTACATCGACATCCTGCTCAAGGATGGCCGGAAACGCAGCTTCTCGCTGGCCAACGCACCGCACGACGACGCCCTGCTCCAGCTGCACATCCGCCATGTTCCGGGCGGTTTGTTCACCGACCAGGTCTTTTCTTCGATGAAAGTTCGCGACATCCTGCGCATCAGCGGCCCGCACGGCAATTTCCACCTGCGCGAAGATTCGGACAAGCCGATGATCCTGCTCGCCGGCGGCACCGGCTTTGCGCCGATCAAGGCGATCGTCGAACACGCCATTGCCGAGAACTGCGCGCGGCCGATGTTCGTCTATTGGGGCGCCCGGACGGCGATCGACCTTTACCTGCCGACCCTGCCCGCACAATGGGCCGCCGCGCATGCCAACATCACCTATGTGCCCGTGCTTTCCGAACCGGCGACGGGCGACCGCTGGGCGGGGCGCACCGGTCTCGTCCATCAGGCAGTTACGGTCGACCACGAAAACCTGGCCAATTTCCAAGTCTATGCCTGCGGCGCGCCCGGCATGATCGAGGCGGCAAAGCGTGACTTTCTTGCCGCCGGATTGCCTGCGGATGCGTTCTTTTCCGACGCCTTCACCTACGCCGCCAACTGACTACCCGCATGCGCATTGACCAGATCCGCCAGCGCCTGCAGGCGCTGGGCGCCCTGCCCTGCCACGAACAGCGCGTGCTGCGTGCATGGGCGCAGGTCGGTTCGCTGGACACCCGGCGCCGGCGGGCCGAGGATTTCCTGCCGCTGGCGCTGCGTAACGACCTGCCCGGGATCATGAGCGGGCTCGCCGACCTCGCCCGCCTGCGTTCCGAACACCCGGGCGAAGATGGCTCGGCGCGCCTGTTGGTTGAGCTGGCCGACGGGCAGACCGTGGAAAGCGTGTTGCTGCCGCGAGACGGCCTGTGCGTCTCGACCCAGGTCGGCTGTGCCGTCGGCTGCGTGTTTTGCATGACCGGGCGCGACGGCCTGCTGCGCCAGCTGGGCAGCGCCGAGATCGTCGCCCAGGTGGTTCTGGCCCGTACGCGGCGCGCGGTTAAGAAGGTGGCATTCATGGGCATGGGCGAGCCGGCACACAATCTGGAAAACGTTATCGCTGCCATCGAGCTGCTCGGCCTCGAAGGCGGCATCGGCCACAAGAATCTGGTTTTTTCGACGGTCGGCGACCATCGGGTTTTTGAGCAACTTCCGCGCGGCAGGGTAATTCCCGCCCTCGCCCTGTCGCTGCACACCACCCGCGCCGACCTGCGGGAGAGGCTGCTGCCACGCGCCCCGCGCATTTCTCCCGAGGAACTCGTCGAGCTCGGCGAGCGCTATGCGCGCAGCACCGGTTATCCGATCCAGTACCAATGGACGCTGCTCGACGGCATCAACGACACCGAAGAAGAGCTCGATGGCATCGTCCGCCTGCTCACCGGCAAGTACGCGATCATGAACATGATTCCCTACAACACGATCGCCGAACTCGAGTTCAAGCGCCCGGCGCACGAAAAAGCCCGCGCCATCGTCCGCCAGTTGCACCAGCGCCGGATCCTCACCAAGCTGCGCAATTCCGCCGGCCAGGACATCGACGGCGGCTGCGGTCAGTTGCGGGCGCGCGCGAGTGTCGGGAAGCCGTCGCCCCGGCGGCTGGTGTTCAGCGCTGCCAGGCGCAGCCCTTGAGCGTCTGGCCGTTCACTTCGACCGTCGCCGTCCACCCGAACGCCGCGTCGGCCATCGTGTCGCGGCAGACCTTGTGCTCGAAGCGGACAGCCAGCCGTGTCGCCTCGGTCCGTGCCGAGAAGGTGACGACGCCGTTATCCTGCGTAATCGGCGTCGCCGGCACGTTCACATCCGGCTGGTCCATGCGCTTGAGGACCACCACCTCCGGCCCCACCGCAAGGAGCCAGCCCGGCTCGTTGCCCGTGGCGCGCCATGATTCCTCGTTGCCACCAGGCTGCTGGCAGCGCCCTTCGGCACGCGCCACGTTGAGCCCGGAAGCCCTGACCATGCCGCCATCAAGCACGGCCATCAACTCGACATAGAGTTTCCTGCCCGCCGCCAGACCGACGCTGTTCAGTGCCGCAGTCACCATGCCGCCAGGTGAAATATCATCGACCATCGAGTAGCTGCGGTCGCGGCACGGCGCAAAGACCAGCTTGTCACCCTGCTTCATCATGAGACCGGAAGCCACCTTGGGCTTGCTGTCGGCCGGTTTGGCTTCCTGGGCGTGCGCTCCAAAGGCGAGCAGTACCGCCAACAGCGCAAGCGATGCAATGGATATTTTCATGGTGTCCTCGGATGAATGACTGGGCAGGCGATCATTTTCGCCGCTTGGCAAGGCAAATGGATTGATGCAGTTGAAAAAACGCCTCTCTCATTCACCCAGGTAGGCGGCCCGGACTTTCGGATCATCGAGCAATTGCGCCGACTCGCCGGTCAGGGTGATCTCACCGCTTTCCATGACATAGCCGCGCTGGCTTGTCTGCAGTGCCAGCCGGGCGTTCTGCTCGATGAGCAGAATGGTCATGCCTTCCGCCGCCACGGCGCGGATCACCTCGAATATCTTTTGCACCATGAGCGGCGCCAGACCCATCGACGGTTCATCAAGCAGCAGCAGCTTGGGCCGGCTCATCAGCGCGCGGCCGATGGCCAGCATCTGCTGTTCGCCGCCGGACAAGGTGCCGGCGAGCTGCGCCTCGCGCTCACGGAGCCGGGGGAAATGGCCGTAGACATGTTCCAGATCGGCCGCGATCTGCATCCTGTCAGTGCGCACAAAAGCGCCCATGGCCAGGTTCTCGGCCACCGTCAGACGCGGGAAGACGCCGCGCCCTTCCGGCACCAGGGCAATGCCCTTGCGGATCATGTCGTGCGGCGCCAGGCGCGTGACCTTTTCGCCAAGGAAATGGACATCGCCACCCGCCGCGTCGAGCACCCGGGCAATCGCCTTCAGCGTGCTGGTCTTGCCGGCGCCGTTGGCCCCGATCAGCGCCACCATCTCGCCTTCGTTGACATGGAAGGTGATGCTGCGCACCGCCTGGATGCCGCCATAGGCGACGCGGAGTCCGGTCACTTCAAGCACCGAGATACGCCTCGATCACACGTTGATCCTTCTGCACCACGGCCGGCACATCCTCGATCAGCTTGGCACCGTAATCGAGCACCGCGACACGATCGCACAGGCCCATGACCAGCTTGACGTCGTGTTCGATCAACAGAATGGTCGTCCCGTCGCGGCGGATGCCGTCGATGAGATCGCGCAGCTCCGCCGTTTCGGTGTGATTCATGCCCGCCGCCGGTTCGTCCAGGCACAGCAGTTTGGGTTCGGTGGCGAGCGCCCGGGCAATTTCCAGGCGGCGCTGGTCGCCATAGGAGAGATTCTTGGCCAGATCGTCGGCACGGTCTTCGATGCGGACATAGTGCAGCAGGTCGCTGGCGCGCTGACGGATCGCCGACTCCTCGGCGCGCGTCGCCGCGCTCTGCCACATCGCACCGAGGACGCCGGCGCGGGTTCGCACGTGGCGGCCGACCATGACATTTTCCAGCGCGCTCATGTTGGCGAACAGGCGGATATTCTGGAAGGTGCGGGCGATGCCGCGCTCGGCCGCCTGGTGCGGGGCATCCGCCTGCAATGGGGTGCCGGCGAAGGTGAAGCCGCCCCCGTCGGGAACATAGAGACCAGTCAGACAGTTGAAGAAGGTCGTCTTGCCGGCGCCGTTGGGGCCAATCAGGCCGAAGATTTCGCCCTGGCGAATGCTCAGCGATACGTCGCGCAATGCCTTGACGCCGCCGAAATGCTTGGCCACATCCCGGGCCTCAAGCAGAATTTCAGCCATTGCGCCCACCCGTTTCCTGCAGTTCGCGCTTGCGCTCCGGCGAGGGCCACAGGCCGGCCGGCTTGAAGCGCATGACGAGCACCAGCGCCAAACCGAAAATCAGCATGCGCAGGCTTTCCGGATCGATCAGCATCTTGCCGAAAACGGCCGTCTGGATCGGCCCGACGCCATAACGCAGCGCCTCCGGCAGGATGCTGAGCAGCACCGCGCCCAGGATCACCCCCGGAATATGCCCCATGCCACCCAGCACGACCATCGCCAGGATCATGATCGACTCGATCAGCGAAAAACTCTCCGGCGAGACGAAACCCTGCATGGCCGAGAAAATCCCGCCGGCCACGCCGCCAAAACTTGCACCCATGGCGAAGGCCAGCAATTTGAGGTTGCGCGTGTTGATGCCGACCGCCTTGGCGGCAATCTCGTCCTCGCGGATGGCCTGCCAGGCGCGTCCGACGCGCGAATTCTGCAGGCGCAGGTTGAGCACGATGACGAGCGCCACCAACGCCAGCAGCAGGTAGTAATACTTCTGCGGTCCACTCAAGGAAATGCCCAAAATCTGTGTCGTGCCCGAAAAACTGAACCCGCCAATGGACACCGGATCGATCAGCGTGATGCCCTGGGCACCGTTGGTAATATTGACCGGGGCATTCAGGTTGTTCAGGAAAATGCGGACAATTTCGCCGAATCCGAGCGTCACGATGGCCAGATAGTCGCCGCGCAACTTGAGCGTCGGTGAACCGAGCAGCACCCCGAAAAAGCAGGCGACCACGGCACCGATCGGCAGGATTACCCAGAACGGCCAGTGCACGCCGAAATGCGGACTGGCGAGCAACGCGTAGGTGTAGGCGCCGACCGCATAGAAAGCGATGTAGCCCAGATCGAGCAGGCCGGCAAAGCCGACGACGATATTGAGGCCAAGCGCCAGGAAGACGTAGAGAATGGCGAAATTGACGATGCGCACCCAGGCCTGCCCGCCCGCTGCCGCAACAAATGGCAGAGCGAGCAAGACTGCGGCGATCAATGCGATACCGAAAGCGGAGCGGGGGTTCAGCCACTTGCTCATGCCCTGTCCCCGGCTTTCTCGCCGAACAGCCCGGAGGGCTTGAACATCAGCACGACAATGAGCACGATGAAAGCGAAGATATCTTGATAATGGCTACCGAGAAAGCCGCCGGTCAGGTCGCCGATATAACCAGCGCCCAGCGCCTCGATCAGGCCGAGCAGGATGCCACCCAGCATCGCCCCGGCCATGTTGCCGATGCCGCCAAGCACTGCCGCGGTGAACGCCTTGAGGCCGAGCATGAACCCCATCTGGTAGTGCGCGATTTCGTAGTACGAGCCGACCATCACGCCGGCCAGTGCGCCAAGCGCCGAGCCGATCACGAAGGCGGCGGCGATCACCCGGTTAATGTTGACCCCCATCAGGCTGGCCACCGCCGGATTCTGCGAGGTGGCCCGCATGGCCATGCCGAGCTTGGTGCGGTAGATCAGAAAGAGCAGGCCAGCCATGGTCAGCGCCGAAACCAGCACGATGACAACCTGGATCAGCGTGAAGTGCGCCCCGGCGAACTCGAAATTGACTTTGGGCAGCAGCGGTGGAAACGTCATGTAGTTACGGCCCCAGACGATCATCGCGACGTTCTGCAGGACGATCGACATGCCGATCGCCGTAATCAGCGGGGTCAGGCGCGGCGCATTGCGCAACGGCCGGTAGGCGACGCGCTCCAGTCCCCAGCCCAGGGCCATGCAGATCAGCACCGACACGCTGAGTCCGGCCAGCCCGGCCAGCGCCACCGGCATGCCGGCCTTGATCAGGGTGCCGGCCACGGTAATCGTTACCAGCGTACCGATCATCACGACTTCGCCATGCGCAAAATTGATCAGGCCCATGATGCCGTACACCATGGTGTAGCCGAGCGCGACCAGGGCGTAGATGCTGCCCTGGACGAGGCCGTTGATGATCTGCTGGAAAAATATATCCATATTGTGTAAGTCGACCGCAACATGAAGAAACGGCACCCTGCGGTGCCGTTTCGCTCACTCCGGACGTGCCTTACTTCTGCTCGACCGCCGCCTTGGTTGCCTCGGCAGCCCCCTTGACTGCCTCGGCGCCCGCCTTGACGGCGTCGGAACCGGCCGCACTTGCTGCGTTGGCCACCGCCTTGGCAGCCTCCTTCACTTCGACCGCCGCTTCCTTGACTGCATCGACCGGACCGCCGCCCAACGTCTGGACGTACTCGAGCTGGCCGCCCTTGTACTGATAGATGGAAATCGCGCCACCCTTGAGGTCACCGAATTCATCGAAGCCGATCTTGGCCGTGACACCTTCGTAGTTGGTCTTGCCCACTTCCGGCAGATATTTTGCCGGCTCGACCGAGTCCGCGCGCTTCATCGAATCAGCCATGACCAGCACGGCATCATAGACATACGGCGCATACAACTGGATCGGAACGCCGAACTTCTTGCTGAACTTGTCCTTGAACTCGGGGCCCTTGGCCAGCTTTTCGAGCGGCATGCCCGGCAGCGAGCAGAAGTTCCCTTCGGAAGCCTCGCCGCCCAGCTTCATGAACTCCGGCGTACACACGCCATCGCCGCCGAGGAACCTGGCCTTGATGCCGAGATCCTTCATCTGCTTGGCCAGCGGACCGCCCTGGGCATCCATGCCGCCAAAGAAGACCAGTTCGGCCTTGGTGGACTTGATCTTGGTCAGGATGGCCTTGAAGTCGGTCGCCTTGTCGTTGGTGTACTCGGTGGCCACCACCTTGATGCCATGTGCTTCGGCGCTCTTCTTGAACTCCTCGGCCAGCCCCTGGCCATAGGCGGTGCGGTCATCGATGATGGCGACCGTTTTGACGCCCTGCTTGGCGGCGAACTCACCCAGCGCCTTGCCCTGCTGGACGTCGTTGGCCATCACGCGGAACGCCGTCTTGAAGCCTTGCTGCGTGTACTTCGGGTTGGTGGCGGAGCCCGAAATCTGCGGGATGCCGGCATCGAAGTAGAGCTTGGAAGCGGGGATCGTGGTGCCGGAATTCAGATGGCCGATGACGCCGCTGACCTTGGCATCGACCAGCTTCTGGGCAACGATGGTGCCCTGTTTGGGGTCGGCCTGATCATCTTCGGCGAGCAGCTCGAACTTGATCCGCGCGCCGCCGATCTCCAGCCCCTGCGCATTAAGTTCATCGATCGCCAGGCGGGCGCCGCTTTCGTTGTCCTTGCCCAGGTGAGCCTGCGGCCCGGTCATCGGTGCGACGTGACCGAGTTTTACGACCAATTCCGGCTTGGCTGCCGGCGCTGCGGGGGCAGCCGGTGCCGCGGGGGCGGCCACCGGCTTCGGCTCTTCTTTCTTGCCGCACGCGCCGAGTGCAAAGACGGCAGCGAGCGAGAGGGCAACTGCAGAAAGCTTGGCTTGCATTGTGGGTTCTCCTGATCGGTTGGGGGGTGTCACGGAATCCCGACCGATTGTCCAGAGGCAGGGAAGCCCTGTCAATAACAAGGTGCTATGATGAATGCCATGCAGAGACTATTCCGGCAGAGTAAATGCAAGCACTCCGACTCCTGAAAGCCTTCATTCACCAAGTCTCGCGCCAGGCATTGGCCATGCTGCCGCGCAGCCGCCGGCATCGTATCTTCCGCTCTTTCGTCGACTGCGACCCGGCGCCGAACCCGAAGCTCGTTCTCAAGATCGCCGAAACCCGCGAGGAATTGGAGGCATGCTTCCATCTGCTGCATGATGCCTACGTCAGCAGCGGCTTCATGACCCCCGACCCGTCCGGCATGCGCGTGACGATCTACCACGCACTTCCCAGCACCACCACGCTATGCGCCAAGTACGACGGCAAAGTCGTCGGAACGCTTTCGTTGATCCGCGAAAGCGCCATCGGTTTTCCGTTGCAGCGGATTTTCGACCTGACCAGTGTGCGCGCCAAGAAGGGAAACATTGCCGAAGTCTCTGCGCTCGCGGTGCACCCGCGCTTCCGGCGCACCGGCGGCACCATCCTATTCCCTCTGATGAAGTTCATGTACGAATACTGCACGGCCTTCTTCGACACCCGGCATCTGGTGATTGCAGTCAATCCGCGGCATATCGAAATGTACGAGTCGCTGCTCTTCTTCCGCCGCCTGACCAGCCGCGTCGTCGAAAACTATGATTTCGTCAACGGGGCGCCGGCGGTTGGCGCCACCCTCGACCTGAAACATGCGCCGGAAATTTTCCGCAAGCACTACTCGGACAAGCCGCTGCGCAGGAATCTCCATCATTATTTCGTCAATACCAAGCTGCCCAACATCGAGATTCCGCACCGCCGCTTCTACACGACCAACGACCCGGTGCTGACGCCGGACCTGATCGATTATTTCTTCAATCAGAAAACGCAAGTCTTCGCCAACCTGAGCGACCGCAAGAAGGCGCTGATGCACCTGATCTACGACCTGCCGGATTACCAGCGGGTCCTGCCGCCCCTGACGGCTGATCTCAAAGACGTCAAGGTGCGCCAACACCGGCGCTTTTCAGTCAAATGCCCGGGCCGCCTGACACCGAATGAAGGCAAAGACATGAATCCGATCCAGATGGAAATCAGCGAAGTTTCGCGCTACGGATTTCGTGCCCGCACGCAGACGCCGGCGCCGCCGGAAACCTGGCTCACCGCCGTTATCCAGCTCGGTAGCAAGGAAACCTCGCGCATCCAGGTACGTAGCGTTCAGGACACAGAGGTCGAAGGAAGTCATCTGTACGGATTCCAGATTGGCGAGCCCGATCTGGTCTGGCGCAAGTTCGTCAACGCCTTGTACGATGGTCGTACCCACTCCGATCTGGACAACGCTACCCGCTTTCTCCGTGAGCGCTGAGGGTTCGCGGACCACCCCGGGTTTGCCGCCCCGGCTGCGCGAAATTCTGGAACGGTATTTCGGCCCGCGTTTTTCCTGTGGAGAATCGACCCGCATGCAGCACGGCCGCGACGAATCGGTCCATGAGCCGCTGCTGCCCGACGGCGTTGTCATGGCCGACAGCACGGACGAAGTGGCGCTGGTCATCTGCCGCTGCGCCGAGCACGGCGTACCGGTCATCCCCTACGGCGTCGGCAGTTCGGTCGAGGGCCATGTACTGGCGCCGCGTGGCGGCATTTCCGTCGACCTTTCCGGCATGAACCGCATCGTCGCCATCCATGCCGAAGACGGCGACGCGGTCGTCGAGGCCGGCGTCACGCGCACGCAACTCAACGATGCGCTGAAGGGAACCGGCCTCTTTTTCCCGATTGACCCCGGCGCCGACGCGACGCTCGGCGGCATGGCGGCGACCCGCGCCTCCGGCACCAATGCCGTGCGCTACGGCACCATGCGGGACAACGTGCTGGCGACGACGACCGTGCTCGCCGACGGCCGGACCATGAAGACCGGCGGCCGCGCCCGCAAGTCGTCGGCCGGCTACGACCTGACCCGCCTGCTGGTCGGCTCGGAAGGCACGCTCGGCATCATGACCGAGCTGACGGTAAAGCTGTACCCGATTCCCGAGGCCATCTCGGCCGCCGTGTGCACTTTCCCGGACGTCGAGGCGGCAGTGCAAACGGTGATCCAGACCATCCAGCTCGGCGTCCCGGTGGCGCGCATCGAACTGCTCGACGCGCTGTCGCTGAAGGCCATCAACCTGTTCAGCAAGACCACGCTGGCCGAGGCGCCGACGCTGTTCTTCGAATTCCACGGCAGCCAGGCCGGCGTCGCCGAGCAGGCGGAAACCGTGCAGGCCATCGCCAGCGAACTGGGCGGCGCCAACTTCGCGTGGGCGACCCACCCCGAAGACCGCAGCCGCCTGTGGCAGGCCCGCCACGACGCCTATTTCGCCTGCCTGCAACTGAAACCCGGCTGCCGCTGCTTCCCGACCGACGTCTGCGTACCGATTTCACGGCTGGCCGAGTGCATCGCCGCAACCAACGCCGACATCGCCCAGGTGCATATTCCGATCGCCCTCTTCGGCCATGTTGGTGACGGTAATTTTCACCTCGTCGTGCTGGTCGACCGCGACAACCCGCAGGAAATGGCCGAAGCGGCCTGGATCAGCGAGCGTGTCGTCGAACGCGCCATCGCCATGGAAGGCACCTGCACCGGCGAGCACGGCATCGGGCTGGGCAAGCGCAAATATCTGGTTACCGAACACGGTGCGGTTGCGGTCGACGTCATGCGCATGCTCAAAACCGCGCTCGACCCGCACAACCTGCTCAATCCCGGCAAGATATTGCCGGAACGCTGAGGCCGGGCCAAATCCCCGGCCACAAGGGCACGCGTCGTCACCATCGAAGGCGGGAAACCACATATAGAAGCGATTTGTCGTCAGCGCTTGCACCGAGGCACTGGCGAAGCGGACTCGCTGCCTGCCCGGCCGAGGTACGCGGCTATTGGCCGGTGCCCAAGCTGGCGGCCGAAGAAGCAGCATCGCTGAGAAAGGCTGCCCGGGACGCCTTGATGACTTAGAATTCCCGCATGCCGACGAAACCGTTTCGCCAGCTCGCCCTGCAGGGGGCGGCGGTCATGTTCGTTCTCTCTCTGGCCTGGCCCTATTTTGGCTGGCGGGTCCAGCCATTGCCATGGCTGGAAACCAGTTTTGCGATCGGCGGCGTCGCTTTCGTCTTCGCCACGCTCTCCCGGCAACCCTGGCCGTGGCGCATCGTGCACGCGGTTTTCATGCCGCTTGCCGTGTTCTTCTACCCGTTCCCCGGATGATTCGCCGCCGCCCCGACCTGCTCGCGCTGATCGTCGCGCTGATCGCCACGCTGGTCATCCTTGCCATATTCATCGGCGAGCTGATGTTGTCGCGGGAACGCGAACTCGATCAGGGCGAGCAACGCGTCCTGCATTTCGGCATCATGATGGCCGAACACACCGCACGCACCTTCGAGGCAGTCGATATCCTGCTCCGGGAAATCGCCAGTGACCTTTCCAACAACAGTCCAGACTGGAAGAACTGGGAACAAAGCGTGGGGTGGTCGTACCTTGGGAAACGCCATTCGCGCAACATTCCGCAACTGCGCGACCTGATCCTCTTCGACAGCGCGGGCCAGCAGCGATTTATCTCGACCTACTTCCCGACGCCGAACATCAACGTGCGCGACCGGCCGTATTTCATCGCCCTCGCCCAGGGCCAGGCGGCGACCACCTTCGGTCCTTACATCGGGCGCAATTCCGGACGCTACACCTATGCCCTTGGCCGGCGCATCCAGGACAGCCAGCACAATTTCGCCGGGGTCGCATTTGCTGCCATCGAACCGGCCTATTTCCATGACTTCTGCTGGGCCAACCGGCTGGCCGACGATTTCGAATCGGTCATCATCAACGCCAAAGGGCAGGTGATCGCCTCCTGCCGGCCAAGCGACCTCACCAAGCAGTCACCCATCCTCGGTGCGCAGGCGGTTGACGCACTTTATGGCGGCAAGATGCGCGACTGGCTTCCCAACAAGGGCGTGGTGCGCCAACAAGGCCTGATCGCTTCGCTTTCCCCGGTTCCCGATTTCCCTGACCTACGCGTTCTCACGGTGATTCCGGAATCCAGCCTGCTGGTCACCTGGCGCGCGCATTTCTTCCAGCTGGGGAGCCTGTTCGTGCTGGTGACGATTGTGCTCCTGGTCGGCGGCCTGCTGGTTCGCCGACAGGTCAGGGAACTGCACGCGATGACGGACGAGCTGGCGGCCGGCCACGAACTGCTCGAGGAACGCGTCCGCGCCGCTACTGCCGAAATTTCGCGGCAAAAGGACGACGCCGAACGTGCCGACCAGGCCAAGAGCCGTTTTCTCGCCGCTGCCAGCCATGATCTGCGGCAACCGCTGCATGCGCTCTCGCTGTTCGCGGCCGACCTCCAGCATCTGGTGCGTACCGGCAACACCGGCGATCTACCGCGCCTGGCCGGGCAGATCGCCACATCGACACGCACGCTGGGCGAACTTTTCGACTCGCTGCTCGACATTTCCCGCCTCGATGTTGACGGCATCAAGCCGGACATCCGGCCATTCGCACTCAACCCACTGCTCGAACGCCTGGTGGGATCATTCCGGCGCAGCGCGGCCGAGCGCAACCTGAGCCTGATCCTGCGGCCGACCACGTTGTGGGCCGTCTCCGACCCGTTGATGGTCGAGCGCATGGTCGGCAATCTGGTGTCCAATGCGCTGCGTTACACCCCCGCCGGCGGACGCGTACTTGTCGCCGTCCGCCGGCGGGGCGATGGCGTACTGATCGAAGTCCGGGACAACGGCCCGGGAATCGCCCCGGAACACCAGGCGGTAATTTTTGCCGAGTTCTTCCAGGTCGGCAATGCCGCCCGCGAACAAAGCCGGGGTCTCGGCCTCGGGCTGTCGATCGTGGAACGTCTGGCACATGCCTTGAACATCGAAGTGAAGCTGCGTTCGCAAGCCAGGCGAGGGACGAACTTCGGGCTGCTGATTAAGTCGAGCAACTCGATTGCCGCTGCCCGACTACCCACGCCCCCGGCCAGCGTGCCGGCTATCCACTTCATTGGCGCCGGCGAGGCGTTGCGCGCCGCAATGGAACTGGCGCACAACTGGAATTACGCAGTCAGCCACGAAGCGGAGGCCAGCGGACGCTTGCCCGCCAATTTCCAGCGCCTGGTCATAGTCACGCTGGCCAGCCTGGCCGGCGCCGTTCGCGCCGCCTATCCCGCCGCAATCCCGGTGATCGCCCTCGTCGATACAACCGATACTGCCCTGCCCGAGGGAGTTCGCCGGTTGCCGGTGCCGGTACGCCCGGCCCGCTTGCGGGCGCTCCTCGACCAGCTTCAGAAAAGCCTGCCGAGATCGATGCCGTAGCGCGCCACGGCCACCAGCGCCTGGGTCCGGCTGCCGACCCCGAGCGCCTTGAAGACCGCTGTTGCGTGAATCTTGACCGTCCCTTCGGCCAGCCCCAAGTGCTCGGCAATTTCGCGATTGGAGAGGCCGCGCACCATGAGCGCCAAGACCTGCGCCTGGCGCTCGGTCAGGCCAATCTCTCCCGGCTGCACGGCCGCCGCCGATGCCGGCAGAGGTGTCACATCATCGAGGCGCGGCGTCGCGTGCGCATTGGGCCGGAAAATCTCGCCGGCCAGCACCTCGCGCACTGCCGCCAGCAGGGCCTCGCCGGAAAAAGCCTTGGGAATGAATCCGGAAGCGCCCAGGTTCATCACCCGGTTCACCGTCGGCAGATCGTCGAATGCGGAAACGACGGTCACCGGGACAGACGGGTGACGCCGCCGCAAAATATCCAGCCCGACAAAACCGTCGATGCCCGGCAGGGCAAGATCAAGCAGAATCAGGTCGAACTCGTCTTCGCTGTCGAGCAATTCGAGCGCCGACTCGAAATCCGAGCGATCGCGAACCACAACCTCGTCGTCGAGTTGACCCAGCAAATGGACCAGCCCTTCGCGCACCAGCGCGTGATCTTCGACCACCAGCAGCTTCAGCATCATTCCCCCTGTTCGCCTGAGGGCAGTAATTTATCATTTGCGCCGGCGAAGTGGTTTAAGATGGCATTTCAGCTTCGGATGGAGAGAGACATGTCAAACGATAATCAGAACATCAATGACCCGCTGGCTTTTGTACGCAACCTGTGGACCGGCATGGGCATTACGATGCCCGGCATGGTGACACCGACTTTCGATGTCGATGAACTCGACAAGCGCATCAAGGACATGAAAGCCGTTGAAGGCTGGCTGCGCATGAATCTCTCGATGCTGCAGATGACCATTCAGGGTCTCGAAATGCAGCGCACCACGCTGGGCGCGGTGCAGGCAATGGGGCAGATGGCATCCGACGCCACCCGCGCCGCTGCCCCGGCCGCTGCCCCCGAGCCCGCACCGGTAGTCGATGCGGAGGCGGCCAGCTCCCTGCAACAGGCCGCCATGTGGCCCTGGCAGATGATGCAGCAGATGCGCGAGCAGATGCAGCAGAACGCCGAAGCCGCCGCCCAGGCAGCGGATGCTGCGGCGACGGATGACAAACCGCGCAGCCGGCGCAGCAAGAAATAGTCAGGGCATCAGCCAGGCCGCCCACAGCGGCAGCGTAAGCATCGACCCCAGCGTGGTCGCTGAAATCAGCCAGGCCACGCTGCGCCCGTCGCCGCCCATGCGCATGGCCAGGATGTAGGCGGACGATGCCGTCGGCAGTGCGGCGAACAGCACTGCCACCTGAAAATTCAGGCCACTCAGCCCCATTGCCCGGCCCACCACAATGGCCACAATGGGCAAGGCCAGCAACTTGACGACCAGCAGCCAGATCGAAAACCCGCGAACACCGGGGGTTTCCTCCAAGCGCAGCGCCGCGCCGACGGTAATCAGGCCGAGCGCAATCGACGCATCGGCGAGCCGACCAAGCAGCGCCTGAACCGGTTGGGGCGGAACGAACCCGGCCAGGTTCAGGATAAAGCCGGCGGCCGTTCCCCAGATCAACGGGTTGCGCGCCACCTCCCGCCACAGGCCGACTTCGCCGTGCCGGGCAAGCATCCAGACCGAAACCAGATTGGCGAAGGGCACCGCCGCCCCGACGATCAGCCCCATCGTCGCGATGCCGGGCGAACCGAACAACATGCCGGCCACCGCCAGCGCGATGTACGAATTGAAGCGATAGCCGCACTGGAACAACGAAGCGAAGGTCAGCGGCGGTATCTTGACGACCACTTTGGGGAGAAACCCGAGCAGCATGCCACCGGCCATCGCGGCGAAGGCAGTGACCAGCAAGGGCAACGCCGCTCCCAGGTCGAGGCGGGTCTTGACGATGGCATTGATCAACAGGGCCGGGAAAAGAATGAAATAGACGAGTTTCTCGACGCCGGTCCAGAAATGGTCGCCGAGGTGCATCCAGCGCCGGATCGCCGCCCCGAGCAGCACCAGGGCAAAATCGGGCAGGAGCAGCAGGGCCGTGCTCATGGCGCACAGGCACCGAGCAGGTCTGCCTCCAGTTCAATTTCGATGCCCGGCTTCAGTTCCCGGTCGAGCCAGGCGCCACGATACAACCGCCCCGCATTGGCAGCGGCACGCGCATGCGGCGTGTCCCATTGCGTGACCTGCAGGCGCACCACCCCGATCTGCATCGCCTGCCCCGTGTTACCGGGCGTCGCACAGGGATAGGCCAGCGCCAGGCGAACGAACTCCGCGCGGCTATAGCGCTCGATATTTTTACCCGGCACCACCGGACACGCCTCCAGACGCCGCGTTTGCCGACCGACCTCAAGTACCTGCCCCTGCATGTAATAGACCGGCTCGGCAAACAGCGCCCCGGCGCCGCCCTCGCGATAGGCCGCGCAGGCGCCGGCTTGCAGGAATTCGGGCGGCGTCTCGAGCAACCGGGCGGACGCATGCATTCCCACCTCGCCGGCCAGCGCGGCGCTGGCGAACAGGAGCAGCGTTACAGGAAGGCTTCGCATCTGCGGGGAACGGCCGTACACCCCGCTAATATACCCGGTTGTCGTCGATCACCTTGCCGTCATTGGGCAGGCCACCCGGCCCGCAAAATGCCACCTCGCCGCGCAGTTTGGTCACCTCGCGCAATGAGGCAACAATGGCCTTGTCGAGCACTTCGCTGCCTGCCTCGATCTCGCAATGCAGCACCATGCGGTCCTGCCCACCCGGGTTGTCGACGACCAGGCGCATGCGGTGGATTTCCGGATGGCGGCCGGCCAGGTCGGCAACCTGCTCGGGATGAACGAACATCCCCTTGATCTTGGTCGTCTGGTCGGCGCGGCCCATCCATCCCTTGAGGCGGATATTGCTGCGCCCGCAGGGGGAGCGCCCAGGCAGAATGGCGGAGAGGTCGCCGGTGGCGAAGCGGATCAGCGGGTAGTCCGGGTTGAACGTGGTGACGACCACCTCGCCGACCTCACCGGGTTCCACCGGGATGCCGGTACCCGGGCGAACGATTTCGACCAGCAGTCCCTCCTCGACTACGAGCCCTTCCTCGGCTTCGGTCTCGTAGGCGATGGCGCCAATGTCGGCCGTGGCGTAACACTGGCGCACCATGATGCCGCGTTCGCGCAGCCAGTCGCGCGTCATGCCGGGCAGCGCTTCGCCGGAGACGCAGGCCTTGCGCAACGACGAAACGTCGGCGCCGAGTTCCTCCGCCTTCTCGATGATGATGCGCAGGAAGGATGGCGTGCCGACATAGCCGTCCGGCCGCAGATCGGCGATGGCCTGTACCTGCTGTTCGGTTTGCCCGGTACCGCCGGGAAACACCGAACAGCCCAGCTTGCGCGCACCGCCCTCGAAGATGAATGCACCGGGCGTAAAGTGATACGAGAAACAGTTATGGATCAGGTCACCGTGGCGAAATCCGGCAGCGTAGAGCACCCGCGCCATGCGCCAGGGGTCGATGTCGGCACCCTGCATTTCATAGATCGGCCCCGGCGATGCAAAGACACGCCTGGCCTTGGCCCGCGCCAGCGCATTCAGTCCGCCAAAGGGCGGGTGCTTCTTCTGCAATTCGATCAGGTCGCGCTTGCGGGTCAGCGGCAGACGGGCAAGCGCCGCACGACTGGCCATCTCGAACGGGTTGATCCCAGCCAGCAGGTGAAAATAATAGGGCGTCGTTTCCTTGGCATGCGCCACCTGGCGCGCCAGCTTGTCCATCAAGTCAGCTTCACGCTCGTCCGGGTCGCGCGTTTCGAGCGGATCGTAATAGCTCATGATTTCTCCGGTTTTTTGCGGTTGACCGTGGCAATGCGGAGGTCGGCACGCTGCCGCTACGACAGCCAGCGTTTTCTGCGGCGGTAGTGTTTTACATCCTTGAACGATTTTCGTCCCGCTGACGAGAGCCCCAGATAGAACTCCTTGACGTCCTCGTTGGTGCGCAACTCTTCGGCGGAGCCTTCCATCACGACCCGGCCGTTTTCCAGGATGTAGCCGAAGTCTGCATAGCGCAACGCGATGCTGGTGTTCTGTTCGGCAAGCAGGAAGGTGACCTTTTCGCGCTGGTTCAGATCCTTGACGATAGTAAATACCTCTTCGACGATCTGCGGCGCGAGGCCCATCGAAGGCTCGTCGAGCAGGACCATCTTCGGATCGGCCATCAGGGCGCGGCCGATCGCGCACATCTGCTGCTCGCCGCCCGAGGTATAGGCGGCCTGGCTGGTGCGCCGGGTTTTCAGGCGCGGGAAATAGTTGTAGACCTTTTCGAGGGTGGCGGCGACCGCCCCCTTGCCATCGGAGCGGGTATAGGCGCCGGTCATCAGATTTTCCTCGATGGTCAGATGGCCGAAGCAGTGGCGTCCTTCCATGACCTGAATTACCCCGCGCTTGACCAGGTCGCCGGGGGTCAGCGCCTCGACGCGCTCGCCCTTGAGTTCGATCGAGCCCTTGGTCACCTCGCCGCGTTCACCGTGCAGAAGATTGCTGACCGCGCGCAGCGTCGTCGTCTTGCCAGCGCCGTTACCGCCGAGCAGCGAAACGATGCTTCCTTCCGGGACATTGAAGGAAACCCCCTTCAACACCAGAATCACGTGGTTATAGATGACCTCGACGCTGTTGACGTTGAGGAAAATATTGGCGGCAGTCATATTGATTCCCGAAAGCGGTGCCCCATGCCTTGCGGCACGGGGCGACACCCATTACAGCTTGCACTGCTCCGGCGTGCGCGGCGTGATCTTCTTCTCCTCGGCATACTTGCGCGAGGCATTCAGAACCATTCCACGCAGCAGCTTGTCATCGGCCTGCAACCATTCGTTGCCGACGACCCACTTGTTGCCGTCCCACGACTGGACGCGCACCCACGAAGCCCCCATGTGGTCGAGGCAGGAGGTCTGCACCGGCCGCATCACCCCGGCAAAGCCCATCGCATCGAGGGTCTTCTGGTCGAGGTTCAGGTTCTCGAGGCCCCAGCGGGTCTGTTCGCCGGTCATCACCTTGCCCTTGCCGTAGCGTTCCTGCGCCTTGCGCACGCCTTCGACCCCGAGCATCGCCGAGATCAGGCCGCGCATGTAGAGCACGCTGCCGACATCAGCCTTGTCGCCGGTGCCCTGCCCCTTGGCATAGAGCTTGTCGAGGATCTCCTGGACGATCTTGCTCTGCGGCTCCGCGCTATGCTGTAGTGCCATCGCGTTGTAGCCCTTGGCGCCGTCCCCGACATCCTTGACATCCGGTTCCGCACCGGCCCACCAGATGCCATACATCTTGTCGCGCGGGAAACCCGTGGCCTGAGCCTCCTTGAGCGAGGTCGAGTTCATCACACCCCAGCCCCAGAGCAGGACGTAGTCGGGGCGGTTCTGGCGGATCTGCAGCCAGGTCGCCTTTTGCTCGACCCCCGGATGGGCAACCGGCAGCAACGTCAAATTGAAGCCATGCATCTTGGCCCGTTCCTGCAGCAGCGGAATCGGTTCCTTGCCATACGGGCTGTCGTGATAGACGAGGGCGATCTTCTTGCCCTTGAGCTTGTCCCAACCGCCCTCACGCTTGGCCAGTGCCTGGATCGCCACATCCGCGCCGACCCAGTAGGTGCCGAGCAGCGGGAAATTCCAGGTGAACACCGAGCCATCCTGCGATTCGCTGCGCCCATAGCCGGCCGTGATCAGCGGAATCTTGTCGACCGGTGCCTTGTCGGTCAGGGCAAAGGTCACCCCGGTGGACAGCGGCTGGAACAGCGTGGCGCCGCCATTCTTGCCCTTAAGCCGCTCGTAGCACTCGACACCGCGGTCGGTGGCATAGCCGAACTCGCATTCTTCAAAACTGATCTTGACCCCGTTGATGCCGCCATTGGCATTGACCAGCTTGAGGTAATCGACATAGCCGTTGGCCCACGGGGTGCCGTTGGGTGCATAGGCGCCGGTCCGATACACCAGAACCGGGAAGAACTGCTCCTTCGCCTGGGCGAAGGCAGCAGGTGCAGCCACCGTCGTCGCCAGGGCGACGGTCGCCAGCGAGGCAGCGAGAGCAAGCGAGCGAATTTTCATATTTATGTCTCCTCCAGTGATTGGATTGGTAATGCACTTGCGGTTGGTAATGCGATCAGCCCGATCAATGCGGGAACGGCCACAGGCGCAACTTCTCCTTGGCGGTCACCCACAGGCGGGCAAGACCATGGGGCTCGACGATCAGGAAAAAGACAATCAGCGCCCCGAAGATTATCAATTCGGCGTGTGACGCCGCGGTGGTTGAAACGTGGACCCCCACCAGCGCCCCGAGCGCAGGCAGGAACTGGCTGAGAAAAATGGGCAACAGGACGATGAAGGCGGCGCCGAAGAAACTGCCGACGATCGACCCCATGCCGCCAATGATGACCATGAACAGCAACTGGAAGGAACGGTCGACCGAAAATGCCGCGGGTTCCCATGAACCCAGGTGCACGAAGCCCCACAGCGCCCCGGCGATGCCGACAAAGAAGGAACTGACCGCGAAGGCGGAAAGCTTGGCCCACATCGGACGGATCCCGATCACCTCGGCGGCCACATCCATGTCGCGAATCGCCATCCACTGCCGGCCGATCGAGGCGCGCGTCAGATTTTTCGCCAGCAGCGCGCAGATGACAAGGATGGCCAGGCAGAAAATGTATTTCTCGACCGGCGATTCGATCGGCAAACCGAAAAACTCGAGATTGGAGACCGACACCGAACCCGACGAGGACTCGTTGGTAAACCATTTGATCCGCAGGAACGCCCAATCCGAAAAGAACTGGGCAGCGAGCGTCGCCACCGCCAGATAGAGCCCGCGCACGCGCAGGCTGGGAATGCCAAACAGGATGCCCATCGCGGCAGCGGTCAGGCCACCGAGGATCAGCGCGCCGAGCAGGGGCATGTGCGGGACGCGGATCAGGAAATTGTAGGCAGCATAGGCGCCGATTGCCATGAAGGCGCCCGCACCCAGCGTGATCTGCCCGCAATAGCCAACCAGCAGATTCACCCCGAGAGCGGCCAGCGACAGGATCAGGAAGGGAATCAGGATGGCGCGGAAGAAATACTCGTCGGCCAGGAAGGGCACGCCAATGAAGGCAAAGGCAATGATGGCCACGACCAGATAGCGATCCTGGGCGATCGGAAAGATTTGCTGGTCAGCTCCGTAGGACGTCTTGAACTGGCCGTTTTCGCGGTAAATCACGTTGGCTCTCCCGAATTACACACGATCAATGATCTTTTCGCCGAACAGCCCCTGCGGCCTGAACAGCAGGAAGACGAGGGCAAGCATGTAGGCGAACCAGATTTCGATCCCGCCGCCGACCATGGGGCCGATATAGACTTCCGAGAGCTTTTCACCGACCCCGATGATCAGTCCGCCGATGATGGCGCCGGGCACCGAAGTCAGGCCACCCAGGATCACCACCGGCAAGGCGCGCAGCGCAACCGTGGCCAGCGAGAACTGGACACCCAGTTTCGACCCCCAGATGACCCCCGCAACCAGTGCCGCCACCCCGGCGACGCACCAGACGATGACCCAGATCCGGTTCAGCGGAATGCCGATCGACAGCGCTGCTTGGTGGTCATCCGCCACCGCACGCAAGGCGCGCCCGGTGGACGTCTTCTGGAAAAACAGCCAGAGCAGGGCAACGAGCACCGCCGCAATCAACGCCGCGATGAAATCTTCCTTGTTGATCAGGATGCCGCCCTCGAACACACTCTCCAGCATCATCACCGGGTCCTTCGGCATCCCGACATCGATCTTGTAGATCTCGCTGCCGAACAGCGTCTGCCCGACTCCTTCCAGGACGTAGGCGATCCCGAGGGTTGCCATGAGCAGGGTCGCCCCCTCCTGATTGACCAGATTGCGCAGCACCAGGCGCTCGATGATCCAGGCGACGATGAACATCACCACGCCGGCGACGAGGAAGGCCAGAATATTGGCGAGGATCAGGTTGTCGCCCCCAAGCGCGCCCCCGATCCATTCGGAAAAGCGCGCCATGGCCAAAGCGGCAAAGAGCACCATGGCCCCCTGCGCGAAGTTGAAGACCCCGGACGCCTTGTAGATCAGCACGAAGCCAAGCGCCACCAGGGAGTACAGCATGCCGGCCATCAGGCCACCGATCAAAGTTTCGAGAAAGAATGCCATCGCGCGCTCCGCTTAGTGGCCTGCGCCCAGATAGGCCTTGATGACCTCGGGGCTGGAACGGACTTCGTCGGGGATGCCATCGCCGATTTTCTTGCCGTAGTCGAGGACGACGACACGGTCGGAAATATCCATCACGACGCCCATGTCGTGCTCGATCAGCACGATGGTGGTGCCAAACTGGTCATTGACATCGAGAATGAAGCGGCACATGTCCTGCTTTTCCTCGACGTTCATGCCGGCCATCGGCTCGTCGAGAAGCAGCACCTTCGGCTCCATAGCCAGCGCCCGCCCGAGGTCGACGCGCTTTTGCAGGCCGTAAGGCAGCCGACCGACCGGGGTCTTGCGGATATGCTGGATCTCGAGGAAATCGATGATCTCCTCGACCTTGGCCCGGTGCGCGAGTTCTTCGTTGCGCGCCGGCCCCCACCAGATGGCCTGCATCAACAGGTTGCTCTTGATCTTGAGGTTGCGCCCGGTCATGATGTTGTCGAGCACGCTCATGCCCTTGAACAGCGCAATGTTCTGGAAAGTCCGCGAAATTCCCTGGGCGGCCGCCCGGTGCGGCTCCATCTTCTGGCGCTCCTCGCCACGAAACAGTATCTTGCCCTCCTGTGGGTGATAGACCCCGTTGATCACGTTGAGCATGGAACTCTTGCCGGCGCCGTTGGGGCCGATGATGGCGCGCACCTCATGCTCGCGGACGTCGAAGGAGATATCGGTCAGCGCCTTGACGCCACCGAAGCGCAGGGAAATGTTCTGCAGGTCGAGAATGACGTCGCCTATCTGCTTGCTCATGGTCACGCCGCCTTTTTCACGACCGGGAAGGTCCTGGCATCGACAATCTTCAGGTCGGCCGCGACCTTGCCACGCCGACCGTCCTCGAACTTGACCTCGGTCTCGATGAACTGGTTGGCCTTGCCGCCGTAGAGCGCATCGATCAGCACCTTGTATTTCTCGGCAACGAAATTGCGCCGCACCTTGCGCGTGCGGGTCAGTTCGTCGTCGTCCGGATCGAGTTCCTTGTGCAGCACCAGGAAGCGGTGTATCTGCGAATCGGCCACCATGCTGTCATTGACCAGGTCCGCGTTGACCTGCTCGATGCACTCGCGGATCAGCTCCAGGACTTCCGGCTTCCCGGCCAGATCGGTGTAGCCGGAATAGGCCAGGCCGCGCCGCTCCGCCCAGTTGCCAACGGCGCCGACATCGATATTGATGAAGGCGCAGACCATGTCGCGCTCGTGGCCGAAGCAGACCGCCTCCTTGATGTACTGGAAGAATTTCAGCTTGTTTTCGATATAGTTGGGCGCGAACATCGAGCCGTTCGACAGCTTGCCGACATCCTTGGCGCGGTCGATGATCTTCAGGTGGCCGTCCTCATCGATGAACCCGGCATCGCCGGTCATGAAATAGCCGTCGGCATTCAGTGACTCGGCCGTCGCATCGGGCCGCTTGTAATAGCCCTTGAGCACCATCGGCCCCTTGACCAGCACTTCACCGTTGTCGGCAATCCTGATTTCGACGCCTGGCGCCGGTGCGCCGACCGTGTCGGACTTGACGTGGCCGTCCGGCTGCAGACAGACATAGGCGCAGGTTTCGGTCTGCCCGTAGAGCTGCTTGAGATTGATGCCGATCGAGCGGTAGAAGCGGAACAGGTCGGGCCCGATCGCCGCGCCGGCAGTGTAGGCGACCTTGATGCGGCTCATGCCCAGCACATTGCGCAGGGGGCCGTAGATCAGCAGGTTGCCCAGCCAGTACTGCAGGCGATCGCCGCCGCCAACGCTCTTCCCGTCCAAAATGTCGCCGCCGCAACGCTTGGCGACCGCCATGAAATGGTGGAAGAGCTTCTGCTTCAGCTTTCCGGCATCTTCCATGCGGATCATCACCGAGGTCAGCAGGCCCTCGAAAACACGCGGCGGTGCAAAGTAATAGGTCGGACCGATTTCGCGCAGGTCAGTCATCACGGTCTCGCCGGACTCCGGGCAGTTGATCGTGAAGCCGGCGACCAACGACTGGGCGAAGGAAAACAGGTGATCTCCGACCCAGGCCATGGGCAGATAGGAGAGGATGTCGCCATCGCCGGTCAACCGGTCCACCTGCATGCCGCCCTGGGCCGACGCAATGAAGGCGGCGTGCGTCTGGCAGACACCCTTCGGCTTGCCGGTGGTACCCGAGGTATACAGCATCACCGAGACATCGTCGTAATGCCCCTGCTCGACTTCGGTATTGAGGAAGTCGGGATGGTTTCGGTCGTGAATCCGCCCCATTTCCATCAATTCATGGATGTCGTGCAGGAAGGGCTGGGTGTAGTGGCGCATGCCGCGCGGGTCATCGTAGACGATGTGTTCGAGGGTGCCGACCTGGTCCATGATCTCGAGCAGCTTGTCGACCTGCTCCTGATCCTCGACGATGGCAAAGCGGACCCCGGCATCCTGCAGCACGAAGAGCATCTCGGCAGCGACCGCATCCTGGTATAGCGGCACCGGTACGCCGCCCAGGCACTGGGCAGCGGTCATCATCATGTACAGGTGCGGCCGGTTGTCGCCAATGATGGCCAGATTGTCGCCACGCTTGAAACCCAGCGCGGCCAGGCCGCAGGCCAGGGCGCGCACGCGCTCACCGACGTCGGCCCAGCTCCAGGTCTGCCAGATGCCGAGATATTTCTCGCGCATGGCCGGTGCCGTTGGCCGCCTCCTGGCGTGGTCAAACAGCAGGCGCGGAAAGGTATGCAGTCCGTCAACCGACGCAAAATTCGCCTCTACCGGCATTCTCGTCTCCTCTGCGCTGCGCCTCGATGGGTCGCAGTCTGTCATTCGTTTGCGGCATTGTGTCGATTGCCAGCCCCGCGGTAAACCTTGCAGTGCACAACAATCGAAGCAGCCTACGCCAAAGTCTAGGCGGATGGCGGGCTTATAATTGTCGTCCGGCAGACAATCCTGAAAATAATCGGAAATATTTTGCAGAACGCCGAAGAACTGCTGCGCTCCTCCCTGTGGGGTCAATCACTGACCGCCGAAGAGATGTCACGGGCGCTCGCCGGCACCTGCGAACGCGCCTACGCACCCGGCGCCTTCATCTGCATGAAGGGCCAGCCGGTCGACCACTGGATGGGCATCATCGACGGCCTGGGCAAGATGGCCAGCCACTGGACCACCGGCAAGACCACCTCACTGACCGGCATCAGTTCCGGCGGCTGGTTTGGCGAAGGTTCACTGCTCAAGAAGGAACCGCGGCGTTACGACGTCATGGCGCTGCGCGAAACCCGGGTCGCGTTGATGAACCGCGCCACCTTCCTGTGGCTGATGGATCAAAGCATTCCCTTCAACCGCTACCTGATCGCCCAGTTGAACGAGCGTCTCGGCCAGTTCATCGGCATGATCGAAAACGAGCGCATGCTCGACACTGACGCCCGCATCGCGCGCGGCCTCGCCGCCTTGTTCAACCCGGTGCTCTATCCCGGCACCAATCGCCTGCTGCAGATTTCGCAGGAAGAACTCGGCTACCTGGCCGGCGTCTCGCGCCAGCGCGCCAACCAGGCGCTGCGCGTGCTGGAGGACGCCGGGCTGGTGCGCAGCGAATATGGCGGCATCAATGTCCTCGACCTCGACGGGCTGCGCCGCTTCGGCGACTGACTCACCGACCGCCACGCACTGGCAGACTGAAAGAACATGAGCATTCAAGAGAACGCCCCGCGCCTCACCTCCCTCTCCCACGGCGGCGGTTGCGGCTGCAAGATCGCCCCCGGCGTACTGAGCGAAATTCTGCGGGGAAGCAATCGCCTGCCGGTGCCGCCGGAACTGCTGGTCGGCATCGAAACTTCAGACGATGCCGCCGTCTACAAACTCAACGACGAACAGGCACTGATCGCCACCACCGATTTCTTCATGCCCATCGTCGATGACCCCTACGACTTTGGCCGGATCGCCGCGACCAATGCCATCTCCGACGTCTATGCGATGGGCGGCAAGCCGATCCTGGCGCTGGCCCTGGTCGGCATGCCGATCAACTTGCTGCCCGCCGCGACTATCCGGCGGATTCTGGAAGGCGGCGCAGACGTTTGCCGCGCGGCCGGCATTCCGATCGCGGGAGGCCATTCAATCGACTCGGTCGAGCCGATCTACGGTCTCGTCGCCATCGGTCTGGCCCACCCGGCGCACATCAAGCGCAACGCCGATGCCCAGCCCGGCGACCGCCTGATACTTGGCAAGCCGCTCGGCGTAGGCATCCTCTCGGCGGCCTTGAAAAAGGATGCGGTCGACGCGGCCGGCTACGCCCGGATGATCGCCACGACCACCCAGCTCAACACACCCGGGCCCGAACTCGCCGCCCTCCCCGGCGTGCACGCGCTGACCGACGTCACCGGCTTCGGCCTTGCCGGCCATGCGCTCGAACTGGCGCGTGGCGCGCGATGCAGCATCCGCATCGACTGGGCCCGGGTGCCGCTCATCGAAGGGGTGCGCGATCTGGCCGGGCAAGGTTTCGTCACTGGCGCCTCGGGCCGCAATTTTGCTGCCGGCGCCCAGGATATTGCGCTGCCCAGCGGCTTTGCGCCGGCCGACCGGGCACTGCTCAGCGACCCGCAGACCAGCGGTGGCCTACTGGTTTCCTGCGCGCCCGACAGCGTCGCCACGGTGCTCGCCATCTTCCGCCGCCACAGCTTTGCCAACGCTGGCGAGATCGGTGAAGTCGGGGAGCGTCAGGGTGCATTGCTGAACATTCGCTGAACGAATGTAAGGAACGGCCTGTCCCAACGACTATTGGGCAGGACCTATGGAGAAAGCAATGCTCGACACCTTGCCCCTGTTGCTCAAAACGGATTTCCCGCCGTTGCGCCGCGCCCGCTTGAGCACGCTGCAAGCCAACCTCGGCTACCGCTGCAACCAGGCCTGCCTGCACTGCCACGTCGCAGCCAGCCCCAAACGAACCGAGCAAATGGCCTGGGAAACCATGGAACTCCTGCTCGAATTTGCAACGCGCCAGGACATCCGCCAACTCGACCTGACCGGCGGCGCCCCCGAACTCAATCCCAATTTCCGCCGCTTGGTGCGCACCGCCCGGGCGCTCGGCATCCGCGTCATCGATCGCTGCAACCTCACCATCCTCAACGAACCGGGACAGGAAGACCTGGCCGGTTTTCTGGCCGGGCAGACGGTCGAAATCGTCGCCTCGCTGCCCTGCTACCTCGAAGAAAACGTCAATCGTCAGCGTGGCGACGGGGTTTTCGCGGGCAGCATCAACGGCCTGCGGAAGCTCAATGCGCTGGGTTACGGCCGTCCGGACAACGGACGCATCCTGAATCTGGTGTACAACCCGGGCGGCTCGAGCCTGCCCCCCGACCAGGTCAATCTCGAAGCGGCGTACAAGAGCGAACTGGCAACGCGCTACGGCATCGTCTTCAATCAGCTGTTTGCGCTGGCCAACATGCCGATCCAGCGCTTTGGCAGCCAGTTGCTGTCGTCCGGCCAGTACGAGCCCTACATGCAATTGCTCAAGGACGCCCACCGCCCGGAGAACCTCGACGGCGTGATGTGCCGTTCGCTGATTTCCGTGGGTTGGCAGGGCGAGGTGTTCGATTGCGATTTCAACCAGATGCTCGGCCTGCCACTCGGCGGCAGCCGGCCCCGACACCTGCGCGAACTGCTTGTGGTCAACCTCGAAAATCAGCCGATTTCCATCGCCGACCATTGCTACGGCTGCACTGCCGGCCAGGGCAGCAGCTGCGGTGGCGCGCTTGCCACGGCTCAGGAAAACCCGGCGTGCGCCTGAACGGAGACCACCTGTCCGCCCCCCTGCGGTGCGCCGGTGCTCGGCCATGAAACGCCCCCTTTTTTCATGCTGTTTTTGCGGTCGACCGCAACTGCACACGCAGCGCCCGTGTGGGCCGGCAAGTTCGACGCCCGCGCCTCTGGCCTTTCACCCGGCTGGCAGCCTGGGCACTTGAATCCAAGGTTCCCGCCCAGCGAGTTCCGCTTGCGTCACCGGGACGAGGTTGCCGATTTTCATTTTGTCTGCGCCAATGACGCCTGCCGCATGCCATGAATCCGCCGACCCTGTCGATCATCGTGCCGATGCTCAACGAAGAAGCGATCATCGCCGCCACACTCGCCGCCCTGCACCCGCTCGCTGCCGAAATTTTGGCGGTCGACGGCGGCAGCAGCGACAAAAGCGCCGATCTGGCTGCACCGCATGTTACGCAGCTGTTGCAGGCGGCGCACGGCCGGGCACGCCAGATGAATGCCGGCGCGGCAGTCGCCCGTGGCGAGATTCTCCTCTTCCTGCATGCCGATACGCAGCTGCCGCCGGGTGCAGATCGTCTGATCGGGGAGGCCGTCGCGAGCGGCGCCCACTGGGGCCGCTTCGACGTGCGCATTGCCGGCAAATCGGCGTGGTTTCCACTGATCGGCGGCCTGATGAACCTGCGTTCGCGACTTTCCGGCATTGCCACCGGCGATCAAGCCATTTTCGTCAGTCGCGCCGCCTTCGAGCGAATCGGCGGTTTTCCCGACATCCCGCTAATGGAAGACATCGTGCTCTCGCGTCGCCTGCGCCAACTCGGCCGCCCCGCCTGCCTGCGCCAGAAAGTGACGACTGCCGGCCGCCGCTGGGAAAAGCACGGCGTACTGCGCACCATCGTTGTCATGTGGTGGTTGCGCCTGCGCTTTTTCTGCGGCGCCGATCCGCACGAGCTTGCCCGCGAATACGGCTACGCGCCGCAATCAGCCAGGTAAATCAGCCAACAGGGAGGGCAGACAACTCCCGCCCTCCCTGTGTGGCTATTACATGCTGCGCCGGTACTGGCCGCCGACTTCATAGAGCGCATTGCTGATCTGGCCGAGCGAGCAATAGCGCACCGCATCGACCAGCACGGCGAAGACGTTACCATCCTCGATCACCGTCTGCTTGAGCTTGGCCAGCATGGCCGGCGACTGAGCCGCATTACGTGCCTGGAAGTCGCGCAGGCGCTTGATCTGCGACTGTTTTTCTTCCTCGCTCGAACGCGCCAGTTCGATTTCCTGCTGGGCCATGCCCTTCGGGTTGAGAAAGGTATTGACGCCGATGATCGGGTAGGAGCCGTCGTGCTTCTTGTGCTCGTAGTACATCGACTCTTCCTGTATCTTGCCGCGCTGGTAGCCGGTTTCCATGGCGCCGAGCACGCCGCCGCGGCTGGCGATGGCTTCAAACTCCTTGAGTACCGCTTCTTCGACCAGGTCGGTCAGTTCGTCGATGACGAAGGCACCCTGGTTCGGGTTCTCGTTCTTGGCGACGCCCCACTCGCGGTTGATGATCAACTGGATGGCCATGGCGCGGCGCACGCTTTCTTCCGTCGGCGTCGTGATCGCTTCGTCGTAGGCGTTGGTGTGCAGCGAGTTGCAGTTGTCGTAGATGGCGATCAGCGCCTGCAGCGTGGTGCGGATGTCGTTGAAATCCATTTCCTGCGCGTGCAGCGAGCGCCCACTTGTCTGGATGTGGTACTTGAGTTTCTGGCTGCGTTCGTTGGCGCCGTACTTGTTTTTCATGGCCACGGCCCAGATGCGGCGGGCGACACGGCCGATCACCGAGTATTCCGGGTCCATGCCGTTGGAGAAGAAGAAGGACAGGTTGGGTGCGAAGTCGTCGATCTTCATGCCGCGCGCCAGATAGCTTTCAACGTAGGTGAAGCCGTTGGACAGCGTGAAGGCAAGCTGGCTGATCGGGTTAGCGCCGGCTTCGGCGATGTGATAGCCGGAAATCGACACCGAGTAGAAATTCTGCACCTGGTTATGGACGAAGAATTCCTGGATGTCGCCCATCATCTTCAGCGCGAATTCGGTCGAGAAGATGCAGGTGTTTTGGCCTTGATCTTCTTTCAGGATATCGGCTTGCACGGTGCCGCGCACCGTGGACAGCGTCCATTCGCGGATCTTCTGTGCTTCGTCCTCGGTCGGCTGGCGACCGTTGTCCTTCTCGAACTTGGTCATCTGCTGGTCGATGGCGGTGTTAAAGAAGCAAGCAAGGATGATCGGCGCCGGGCCGTTGATGGTCATCGACACCGAGGTGCTCGGGGAGAGCAGGTCGAAACCGTCGTAGAGCACCTTGAGGTCGTCGAGCGTGGCGATGGAAACACCGGAATTGCCGATCTTGCCGTAGATGTCCGGGCGCTCGTCGGGATCGCAACCGTACAGCGTCACCGAGTCGAAGGCAGTTGAGAGGCGATGGGCCGGCATGCCTTCCGAGACGCGCTTGAAGCGACGGTTGGTGCGGAAGGCATCGCCCTCGCCGGCGAACATGCGGGTCGGGTCTTCGCCCTCGCGCTTGAAGGCGAAGACGCCGGCGGTGTAGGGGAAGGAGCCGGGAACGTTCTCGCGCATCAGGAAGCGCAAGGTTTCGCCGGCATCGCCGAATTTCGGGAGGATGACCTTCTTGATCTTGGTGCCGGACAGCGATTCGGACACCAGCTTGGTACGAATTTCCTTGTCGCGGATTTTCACGACGTACTCGTCGCCGGAATAGGCTTCCAGCGTCTGCGGCCACATGTCGAGCAGCTTCTTGGCTTTCGGGTCCTGCTGGGCATCCTTGAACGCCTGCATTTCGTCGAAATCCACGGTCGACTTGTCGCAACCGGCAAAAATCTGTTTCGCAATACGCAGCGACTGACGCTCGCGGGCAATCTTCACCTGCTCTTCGGTATGCGCGTGGTAGCCGCGCACGGTATCGGCGATCTCGGCCAAATAGCGCACGCGCTGGGCCGGCACGATGGCGCGCTGGGTCGAAGACTGTTTGACGGTGACAATGGGCAACTGGCCCGGCTTGAGCTTGAGGCCCTTCTCGGTCAACGCCGGCACGAGGGCCTGATACAGCGCCGTCACGCCGTCGTCGTTGAAACGGGCGGCCTGCGTGCCGAACACCGGCATGTCGTCGGTCGGCGTCGTGAAGGCTTCGCGGTTGCGCTGGTACTGCTTGCGCACGTCGCGCAGTGCATCCTCGGCGCCCTTCCGGTCAAACTTGTTGATGGCGACGAAATTGGCGAAATCGAGCATGTCGATCTTCTCGAGCTGCGAAGCCGCGCCAAACTCCGGCGTCATGACATACAGCGACAGATCGACGAAGGGCACGATAGCGGCGTTGCCCTGACCAATACCCGACGTTTCGACAACGACCAGATCGAAACCGGCCAGCTTGCAGGCGGCAATGACCTCGGGTAGCGCGACGGAGATTTCGGAGCCGGTGTCACGGGTAGCCAGCGAGCGCATGAAAATATTCGGGTGCTCGATGGCGTTCATGCGAATACGGTCGCCGAGCAAGGCGCCACCCGTGCGCTTGCGCGACGGATCGATGGAGATAAGGCCAATCTTGACGGTGTCGCCCTGATCGAGGCGGAAACGGCGCACCAGTTCATCAGTCAGCGACGATTTGCCGGCACCACCGGTGCCGGTAATTCCCAGCACCGGCACCATCTTTTCGGCAGCGGCCTTGAGCAAGGGCTCCTTGAGCGCGGGCGCTTCGCCGTTTTCAAGCAGCGTAATCAGGCGAGCCAGCAGACGCTTGTCGCCGGCCTTCAACCCGGCCAACGCCTGCTCGGCCGTCGGTACGCCCTCGTCGGCCAGATCGAAGTCGGACTTCTGCACGACCTCGTTGATCATGCCCTGCAGACCCATATGGACACCATCTTCCGGTGCGTAGATGCGGGTCACGCCATATTCGTGCAACTCCTTGATTTCGGACGGCACGATGACGCCGCCACCACCGCCAAACACCTTGACATTGGCACCGCCGTTGGCCTTCAGCAAATCAATCATGTACTTGAAGAACTCGACATGGCCGCCCTGGTAGGAGGTGATGCAGATGCCCTGCACATCTTCCTGCAGCGCGGCATTGACGATTTCCTGCACCGAGCGGTTATGGCCGAGGTGGATGACCTCCGAGCCCGTCGACTGCAGGATGCGGCGCATGATGTTGATCGAGGCATCGTGGCCGTCGAACAGCGAGGCGGCGGTGACGAAACGCACCTTGTTCTTCGGCTTGTACGGAGAAAGCTTCTTGGCAACGGAAAGATCGGTCATGACGCCTGCCTCATCGAGAAGATGGAAAGGCGCCCATGGTAGGCCGCTTTCGGCCCGGCGCCATTGTGGCGAATGACGATAATCGTGCAAATTCCGCCAAGATGATAAAGTGCCACGGTCAACCGGAAAAAATGACCGAAATGTTGCGCCGCACCAACCCGGATTCGCCAACTCGCACGCAAGCCACTGTTGCCATGGGATTTGTTACCGGCATGCTGGCCGGACTGACACGTCGACAGATCGACCCAAGTCGCCTGCTGGCCGCCACGGACATCGATATTGCAGACACCGCCAACCGGATTCCCGTCGAGCGCTACGCCGCGCTCTACAACCGCCTGAACCGCGAACTGGACGATGAAGGGTTCGGCCTGTTCGCCCAGCCCATGCGCGTCGGCAGCTTCGAGTTCCTGTGCCGCGGCTGCCTGAGCGCCCCGACGCTGGCCGAGGCACTGGCCCGGGCCAGCCGCTTCCTGCGCGTCGTCCTGCCCGATCTGGCGGTATCGGTACGCCGCTCGCACGGCCACGCCGAACTGGTCATCAGCGAAACGCGAAAACTCGCGGAAAATCCGGATGATCCCGGCCGCATCTTCGCCTTCGAATGGCTGCTCCGCCTGTTGCACGGCCTGTCGTGCTGGCTGGCCGGGCGCGGCATCGCGCTCGACAGCGTGATCTTTCCCTACCGAAAGCCGGCCCACTTTGCCGACTACGCGCTGATTTTCACCGAGGACTCGCGCTTCGCGCCGACCGTACCCGGCGGTGTCGGCACGCTGGTCGCCAGTTTCAACGCCAACCTGCTCGACCTGCCCATCCGGCGCGACGAAGCAGCGCTCATCGCCTTCCTCGACGGCGCCCCGGGCAAGATCACCACCCTCTACCGGCGCGACCGGGAAATGGTCATCCGCGTCCGCGACCTGCTGCGCGCCGCCCTGCCGGCCACGCTGAGCCTCGACGACATCGCCGACCGCCTCTTTCTTTCGCCCCGCACCATCCACCGCCGATTGGAAGAAGAAGGCTCAAGCTTCCGCGGCATCAAGGATGCCCTGCGCCGCGACATGGCGCTGGCCCGCCTGACCAAGACGAAGGATTCGATCGCCCGGGTTGCCGCCGACCTTGGCTATGCCGACACCTCGGCCTTTTATCGCGCCTTTGTCGAATGGACCGGCATGGCCCCGATTCATTATCGAAGACGTTGGACGAGCAACCCATAAATCGCCACGCAACAGAATACGCCTCGCGAAAACGCGCGAACATTGCTTCTGGTCACCCGGAAAATGCGCTATTCTTTCGCATCAATCAGAATGCATAAGCCGTTGAGACAGCCATGCAGGAAAGACGCAATACGCGCAGCGACAGACGCATTGAAGATATCGGCCCACCCAACGGCTGGCGAGACCGCCGCAAACGTGTCGAACGGCGAATTCCCGCGATGGAAGAAATCGAGGTCAGCGATGCCGAGTGGGCAAAGTATTTCGGTGAAGCTGCCCGCCAGGTTGCCGCCGCAGCGCTAATTGCCCGGCATGAGCATGTCGGCGCTGAGATTTTCGGGCGGGTACGCGATTGACACGCTGCCCCTGAGCTGACAATTGGCAATGGCAGGGCAAAAATAAAGGCCGGAGTTTCCGGCCTTTATTTCGTTCACCAGCACCCAGGCTTACTCATCCTCTTCACGCAACTGGAACTTGCTGGCCATCTGCTGTTGCACGCTGGGCGGCACCGCAGCATAGCGCGCGAATTCGATGGTGTAGCTGCCCTGCCCGCCGGTCAGCGACTTGAGGCGTGACTGGTAGTCATTCAGTTCCGCCAGCGGAACTTCGCCGCTGATTGCCGCCATGCCGTGACCACGCCCGTCGGTACCCGTGATATGACCGCGCCGGCTGGACAGGTCACCAGTCAGGTCACCAATGGCGCTCTCCGGAACGACGATGTCGATATTGACGATGGGTTCGAGAACGATCGGCTTGGCGGCACGAATGGCTTCGATCACCGCCTTGCGCCCGGCGATGACGAAAGCCACTTCCTTGCCATCGACCGCATGTGTCTTGCCGTCGAAAACGGTCACTTTCAGATCGTCAACCGCGTAACCGGCAACCACACCGCCTTCCAGCCCCTGGCGCACGCCCTTTTCGACAGCCGCCATGAAGACCCCGGGAATAACGCCCCCCTTGACTGCATCGACGAACTCAAAGCCGGCGCCACGCTCCTTTGGTTCGATGCGCAGATGTACCTCGCCGAACTGCCCGGCACCGCCGCTTTGCTTTTTGTGGCGGTGAATGCCTTCCGCCGAACCGGTGATCGTCTCGCGATACGGGATGCGCGGTGGCTTGGTGTCAACTTCCAGCTTGTATTGTCCGGCCATTTTTTCCAGCTTGGACTTCAGATGAATTTCGCCGAGGCCGCGGATCACCGTTTCATTGCTGGTCGGATGCCGCTCGACGACAAAGGTCGGATCCTCCATGGCCAGCTTGCCAAGAATATCGAACAGGCGCTGCTCGTCGCCCTTCTTTTTCGTCTCGACGGCCAGCCCGGCCATCGGCTTGGGAAATTCGAGCGGCACGAGATGAATATGGTCCTCGTCGTGCGAATCATGCAATACGCAGTCGAAGTCGATTTCCTCGACCTTGGCGATGGCGCCAATGTCTCCCGGCACCAGCTCGTCGACCTCGATGGTTTCCTTGCCCTGCAACTGGTACAGGTGAGCCACCTTGAACGGCCGCTTGCCGTCGCCGACGAAGAGCTGCATGTCCTTCTTCAGCGTACCTTGATGGACACGGAAGATGCTGATCTTGCCCATGTAAGGGTCAGCTACGACCTTGAAGACGTGTGCCAGCACATGTTTCGAGGCATCCGGTTCGGCGTGGAAGGGCTCGGCTTGGTCGCCCGGCTCACCCTTGTAAAATGGCGGCGGGTTCCCCTCAGCCGGATTCGGGGCCAGCGAGGCCAGCACATGCAACAGCTCCTTGATGCCGGCGCCGGTCCTGGCTGAAACGAACAGAACCGGAATCAGGTGGCCTTCTCGCAAGGCCTTCTCGAACGGCGCATGCAGATCGGCGACGCTGGGATCGGCGCCGTCCTCCAGATATCGGGCAAGCAGGCCTTCATCTTCCTCGACGATCTGATCGATCAACGCCCGGTGGGCGGCGGCAACGGATGCGAAATCGGCATCCCCCGCATCATGTTCCAGCACCTCGACGACATCTGCCGAACTATGCGTCGGCAGGTCGAGTAACAAGCATTGCTTGCCGAAGCGCTCGCGAATGTCGGCGACCAGGCCGGGCAGATCAAGATTGTCGGCATCAATCTTGTTGATCACGATCATCCGGCACAGCTTGCGCTCGGCGGCGTGACGCATCATGCGCTCGGTCATCAATTCGATGCCCGTTTGGGCGTTGACCACGACCAGCGCCGTATCGACCCCGGCCAGCGCCGCAATCGACGGGCCGGCAAAGTCGGGATATCCCGGCGTATCGATCAGGTGGATATGGGTATTTTCATGAGCAAAATTGACGATGGCGGAATTCAGGGAGTGGCCGGCTTCCTTTTCCTGCGCATCGGCATCGCAGACCGTGCTGCCCTTTTCGACACTGCCCTTGGCAGAAATGGCCCCAGTCGCGAACAACAGTGCTTCGGCCAGCGTTGTCTTGCCGGCCGCCCCATGGCCAACCAGCGCCACTGAACGAAGCGCCTCGGTGGTGAACTTGGACATCTTGCTCTCCCTGAGCTTGTTTGAAATTAGCGAACGGTTATTTTACGCCTGCCGCCAGAAGTTCGATAAGCTCCGGGGCGTGCGCGGCATGGCCGCGGCGAAAACAGGAACGACAAACGAAACAGGTTATTAACCCGGCAATCAAATATCCGATTCTGATATAATGCTGGGCATGGAAAAGTTCGATGCCCGCAAATTACCCCGCGAAGCCCAGGACGAAATGCGTCGGCAGGCGATGCGG
>Ga0209202_1000315_pt1 | contig 42363 bp, 34 predicted proteins | sample AD_UKC032_MetaG_FD_184416 | JGI IMG/M metagenome (GOLD analysis project Ga0209202, IMG submission 184416) | Active sludge microbial communities of municipal wastewater-treating anaerobic digesters from USA - AD_UKC032_MetaG (SPAdes) (version 2) | ecosystem: Engineered > Bioreactor > Anaerobic >... | reverse complement strand
GTGCCCATCGCCCGTGGCAGCGGCGCCTGGCTCTACGACTTCGACGGCAAGCGCTACCTCGACGGCATCAGTTCGTGGTGGACCAACCTTTTCGGCCACGCCAATCCGCGCATCAACGCGGCTTTGAAGGAACAACTGGAAACGCTCGAACACGTGATGCTGGCCGGGTTCACGCACCAGCCGGTGGTCGAGCTTTCCGAACGATTGTCGGCGTTGACCGGCGCCAGCCTCGGCCATGCTTTCTACGCCTCGGACGGCGCCTCGGCCACCGAGATTGCGCTGAAGATGAGCTTTCATTATTGGCGCAATGTCGGCCGGCCGGAGAAAGCTGAATTCCTCTGTCTCGCCGGCAGCTATCACGGCGAAACGGTCGGCGCGCTGGCAGTCACCGATGTCGCGATTTTCAAGGACGCCTACGCGCCGCTGGTGCGTGCCGCGACCGTCGTTCCCTCACCCGATTTCCGGCTGGCCGAAGCTGGCGAGTCGCCGGCCGATGTCGCCCGCCGCGCAGCCGCCGCGCTGGAAAGCCACCTCGAACAACACGGCGAAAACATCGCCGCCCTGATCGTCGAACCGCTGGTGCAAGGCGCCGCCGGCATGGCGATGTACGACCCGGAATACCTGCGCCTCGCCCGCCAGTTGTGCGACCGCTTCGAAGTGCACCTGATCTGCGACGAAATCGCCGTCGGCTGCGGCCGCACCGGCACCTTCTTCGCCCACGAACAGGCGGATATTCGCCCCGACCTGATGTGCCTGTCGAAAGGCATCTCCGGCGGCTACCTGCCGCTCTCCATAGTCCTGTGCAGCGACACGATCTACGAAGCCTTCCTCGACGACTCGGTCGCCCGCGCTTTCCTGCACTCGCATTCCTACACCGGCAACCCACTCGCCTGCCGCGCCGCGCTGGCGACGCTGGATATTTTCGAGCTGGACGCGGTTGTTGCGGTCAACCGCCAAAAAGGGGCAAAAATCAGCGCCGCCCTGGCGCCGCTGGCCGAGCATCCGCAAGTCAAACACCTGCGTCAGCGCGGCATGATCGCCGCCTTCGATGTCGCCACCGACGACCCCTATTTCTCCCGCCGTTTCTACCGCGCCGCGCTGGATCGCGAAGCGCTGATCCGCCCCATCGGCAACACCGTCTACCTGATGCCGCCCTACATCGTCACCGACGAAGAAATCGCCCACCTCGGCAACGCGGTCGGCGCGGCGCTCGAAGAGGCCCTATCCGCATGAAACCAGCCCCCTTCCCCGGCACGCCGCTGCTCGCCGGCACCGACCCCGAGCAGAAGCGCCAGCAGATCCTCGACTACTTCCACGCCACCTTCGACCGCTACGAGCTGCTGTTCGAGACGCTGACCTGCGACGAGGCGTACTACGTCAAGCCGATTGCACTGCGCCATCCGCTGATCTTCTATTTCGGCCACACCGCCACCTTCTTCATCAACAAGCTGGCGCTGGCCGGGCTGGTCGAGCGCATCAATCCCGGTTACGAATCGATGTTTGCCATCGGCGTCGATGAAATGAGCTGGGACGACCTTAACGATACTCGCTACGACTGGCCGAGCATCGCTGCGGTACGCGACTACCGCCGGGCAGCACGGGCGGCCGTCGACCGCCTGATCCGCACCCAGCCGCTGAGCCTGCCAATCGGCTGGGAAGACCCGTTCTGGATCGTCCTGATGGGCGTCGAGCACGAGCGCATTCACCTCGAAACCTCGTCGGTACTGATCCGCCAGCATCACTTGAAATACGTCCAGCCGCATCCCGCCTGGGCACCGTGCCGCGACAGCGGCGCCGCGCCGCAGAACGCGCTGGTCGACGTTCCCGCCGCCGAGTTTTGCCTTGGCCGCGCGCGCAGTGCTCCGCAAATCTACGGCTGGGACAACGAATTCGGCACCCACGAAGCGTCGGTCGCCGCCTTCCAGGCCAGCCGCCATCTTGTCTCCAACCAGGAATTCCTCGCCTTCGTCGCAGCCGGCGGCTATGCCGACGACACGCTATGGCAGGAAGAAGGAGCCGCCTGGAAGCAATTCACCCGCGCCGCACACCCGACTTTCTGGGTCAAGGACGGCGACACATGGCGCCTGCGCCTGATGCTCGAAGAAGTCGTCATGCCCTGGGACTGGCCGGTGGAAACCAATTACCACGAAGCCAAGGCCTTCTGTAACTGGAAGTCGCGCACCAGCGGCCAGCCCGTGCGCCTGCCGAGCGAGGACGAATGGCAGGCGCTGTGCCGCTTCGCCGGCATCGGCGAGCTGCCCGATGCCTTGCCGCCAGCCAATCTCGAACTTGCCGACGAGGCCTCAAGTTGCCCGGTCACCCGCTACGCCCACGGCCCGTTCTTCGACGCCGTCGGCAACGTCTGGCAATGGCTCGAAACGCCGATCTACCCCTTTGCCGGCTTTGAAGTCCATCCAATCTACGACGACTTCACGACCCCGACCTTCGACGAGCGCCACAACCTGATGAAAGGCGGCTCGTGGATTTCCTGCGGCAACGAAGCCGCGCCGGTATCGCGCTACGCCTTCCGCCGCCACTTCTTCCAGCACGCCGGTTTCCGCTACGTCGTCGCCGCCGCGCCGGCCAGCCAGCCGGCCTCACACTACGAAACCGACCGCCTGATTTCGGAATACATCGAATTCCACTACGGCGACCAATACTTCGGCGTGCCCAATTTCCCGCGCGCCTTGGCACAACTCGCCATCGCCGCACGCGGCGACAAACCAGCCGGCAGCGCCCTCGACCTCGGCTGCGCCACCGGTCGCGCCACTTTCGAGTTGGCACGCCACTTCGACCGCGTCACCGGCATCGACTTTTCAGCCCGCTTCATCGGCATCGGCACCCAGTTGGCCGAGCAGGGCCGGCTGCGTTACACGCTGGTCGAAGAAGGCGAACTGGTCAGCCACAAGGAATGTTCGCTGACCGACCTCGCCCTGACCAAAAGCGTGCCGAAAGTCGAATTCTTCCAGGGCGACGCCTGCAACCTCAAGCCCATCTTCACCGGCTACGACCTTATTTTGGCCGCCAACCTGATCGACCGCCTCTACGACCCGGCCCTCTTCCTCGAAAACATCCACCAGCGCCTCAACCCCGACGGCCTGCTCGTCATCGCTTCGCCCTACACCTGGCTGGAAGCACACACCAAACGCGACGCCTGGGTCGGCGGCTTCAAGAAGAATGGCGAAAACTTCACCACGCTCGACGGCCTGAAAGCTCTGCTCGCCCCGCATTTCCGCCTGCTCGGCGAGCCCCAATCGGTGCCCTTCGTGATCCGCGAAACCAAACGCAAATTCCAGCACACGCTGTCGGAAGTCACGCTCTGGGAACGTACATGAATCCTCCGCTTGCGCCGCACACCTGTTTGTATTACCGTTAATACAAACCTACCCCGGAGCCCGGCCATGACCACCACCGTTCGCATTCCCCAGCGTCTCGAGCAGGCGCTGGCCCGCTATTGCGTCGAAACCCGCCGCAGCAAATCGGAAGTCATCATCGAGCTTCTCGAGAACCGTTTTACCGCCGAGTCGCCAATCAAAACACCGTATGAACTGGCCTGCGAAGCCGGCTTCGTCGGTGCCTTGTCGCTCGATGAAAACGCCGCCGAAAACAGCCGCAACGCGGTACGTGCCGCCGTTGCCCGCAAACATGGGCGCTCACCGGAATAATGGAAATCCTGCTCGTCGACACCGGCCCGCTCGTCGCCATTGCCAACAAACCAGATAAATTCCATCAGGTCTGTACGGAATATCTCAAAAACTATCGCGGCCGCTTGCTGACCACCTGGGCCGTGCTCACCGAATTCGCCCACCTGGCGGATTCGATCAATGCCACGCTGCCGCTCTATCACTGGATTGAGCGCGGCGGCCTGGAACTGCTACCGCTGGGGAAAGAAGAACTGGTCACGGCCATCGACTGGATCGAACGCTACGCCGACCGCCCGATGGATCTCGCCGATGCCTCGCTGGTCGTTGCTGCCCTCAAAACTGGCTGCGCCAAAGTCTGGACGCTGGATCGGAACGACTTTGAAACCTACCGCCTGCCAGGCCGCAAACGCTTCACGCTGGTTTGAAGCACTTGTTTTGAAACCTGGGCTGCCACAACCGAATATCGCTAATAGCCCGACTAAACTATCGATGAACTCCACCACCATCTTCGATGCGCGGCCGACCTGCCGGACGACATCATGGCCGATGGCCGCGACGATACCGGGCAAACTTCCAATAAGCCGCAACAAGGCGACAATCCATGACCATGCTCCCGATTGAACACCGCCCCACCGCCGAACTCGCCGCGCAATTGCAGGAACTCGCCGCCACCGGCCTGACCCGCCGCCGCCGCGTGCTGGAATCGCCCTGCGACCGGCTTGCTACGGTCGACGGCAAAAAAGTGCTCAATTTCGCGAGCAACGATTACCTCGGCCTGGCCGGCAACCGCGACATCGCGCAGGCGATGGCCGATGGCGCGCTGCAATGGGGCGCCGGCAGCGGCGCTTCGCATCTGGTCAGCGGCCATCTGGCGCCGCATGAAAAGCTGGAGCAGGAGATTGCCGCTTTCACCGGCTTTCCCCGCGCCCTGACCTTCTCCACCGGCTACCTCGCCAACCTCGCCGTCACGCCGACACTCGCCGCAGCTTATGGCAGGGGCGCCGCCGTCTTCGCCGACAAGCTCAACCACGCCTCGCTGATCGACGCCATGCAACTGGCCAAGGCCAACGGCGCCGACGTGCAGCGCTACCCGCACAACGACATGGCGGCGCTGGGAAAAATGCTCGCCGCCAGCAGCGCCGCCTGCAAAATCATCGTCACCGACGCCGTCTTCAGCATGGACGGCGATCTCGCCCCGCTGCCGCTGCTTCATGCGCTGGCCGAGCGCTACGATGCCTGGCTGGTGATCGACGACGCGCACGGCTTCGGCGTCCTCGGCGCGCAAGGCAAGGGCTGCCTCGCCCATTTCAACCTGCCCGCCGCGCCGCGCATCCTGCTGATGGGCACGCTGGGCAAGGCGGCCGGCGTCGGCGGCGCTTTCGTCGCCGGCTCGGAAACGGCCATCGAATACCTGCTGCAAAAAGGCCGCAGCTATATCTTCACCACCGCTGCGCCGCCGGCCGTCGCATGCGCGCTGGTTAAAAGCCTGGAAATCATCCGCCACGGCGACGCCCTGCGCGCCGGCCTGTTCGCCCGCATCGCCCAACTGCGCGACGGGCTGGCCGGCCTGCCGTGGCAACTGCTGCCCTCACCGACCGCCATCCAGCCGCTGATCGTCGGCGACAACGAAGCAGCGCTAAAGCTCGCCAACGCATTGTGGGAACGCGGCCTGTGGGTGCCCGCCATCCGCCCGCCAACCGTCCCGAAAGGCACGGCCCGCCTGCGCATCTCCGTCTCCGCCGCCCACAGCGAAACCGACATCGCCGCACTGGTCGGCGCCCTCAAGGAACTTTCATGAACGCTCCCCTCGTCTTTCTTCCTGGCTGGTGCGTCGGTCGCGGCCCGCTCGCCGCCACCGTCGACGCCCTGAACGGCAAGTTCATTGACCTGCCGGGTTACGGCGAAACGCCGCCGGTCGCCGATTTCGATACCGCCGTCGATGCCATCGCTACCCGCCTCGAACCCGGTACGGCGCTTGCCGGCTGGTCGCTCGGCGCGCAACTGGCGCTGGCCATCGCCGCCCGGCATCCGGCCAAGGTCGGCAAGCTGCTACTGGTTGCCGGCACCACCTCCTTCGTCCAGCGCGACGGCTGGCCGTTTGCCATGCCGCCGGCCAACCTGGCCGAATTCACCACCGCCGTCGCGGCCGACATCGAAGCCATGCTGCCGCGCTTCGTCGGCGGCTTCAACCGTGGCGACGCCCAGGCCAAGGCCATCACGCTCGAACTGCTCACGCTCGCCGATCGACGTCCGGCCAGCGAGGTGCTGCTGACCGGCCTGCGCTGGCTGGCCGAAGTCGACCTGCGCCCCGATTCGCCCAAGATCCAATGCCCGGCGCTGCTGATCCACGGCGCGGCCGACCCGCTGATGCCGCTCGGCGCCGCCGAAGCACTCGCCGCGCTGATTCCCGGCGCCCGCCTGGCCGCCTTCGCCGACTGCGCCCATGCACCCTTCATGTCCCGACCTGACGACTTCCTCGCCGCCGCCCGCGATTTCCTGAATGAGTAGACCCACCAAGGCCCGCGTGCGCCAGTCGTTCGAGCGCGCCGCGTCGACCTACGACAGCGCCGCCAGTGTCCAGCGCCAAATCTGCGACCAGTTGGGCGGCCTGCTCGGCGACCAGCCGCCGTCTGTCACGCGCCTGCTCGATGCCGGCTGCGGAACCGGCTACGCGCTCGATCGCCTTGCCACGCATTTCCCTGACGCACATGTTGTCGCCCTCGATTTCTCCGGCGCCATGCTGCGCCGCATCGGCACCGCCTGCTGCCGCGTTGCCGGCGATCTCGAACACTTGCCGCTGGCCGACGCCAGCATCGACTTCTACTGGTCCAGCCTCGCCGTCCAGTGGTGCGATCTGGTCAAAACATTGGCCGAAGCCCGGCGCGTCCTCAGAATCGGCGGCCAGCTCGCGCTCGCCAGCCTCGGCCCCGCCACCTTCCACGAACTGCGCACCGCCTTCGCCGACATCGACAACCACCAGCACACCCTTAACTTCCACACACCGGAAGAAATCGCCCAAATTGCCAGCACCGCCGGGTTGCTTGCGGTCAACGTCCAAAAAGGCACGGAAATCGCGCACTACGCCGATTTCAAAACCCTGCTCAAAGCCGTCAAAGCCATCGGCGCCAACCAGCTCGGCAGCGGCCGCCGCACCAGCCTGATGAGCCGCACCGACTTCCAGCGCGCCGAAAAAGCCATCGAAGCCCTGCGTACCCCGGCCGGCCTGCCGCTGACCTACGACGTGACCTACCTGATCGCCCGTAAATAGTGTCCCAAATAGCCCTGACACTTTCGCTGCGTTGATAAACTGCTACTCCTTTTGAATACCTAAATAAGCGCATCCCATGTTGACTTGGCTTTCCATCGCTCTAGCAGCATTGATTGGATATTCGCTCGGACGACATCGCGCGCATCGGCTCCAAAATAGTAGCGAGGCTCGTGTCTGCCGATCTATTCAACAAACCTGCGCGAGCCCTGATTGGCACCTGTTGAACAATGTAACCTTACCCACCGCCGACGGAACCACACAGATCGACCATGTGCTTGTTTCGCGTTACGGAATATTCGTTATCGAAACAAAGAATTACAGCGGCTGGATTTTTGGTGATACCCGCTCTGAGCATTGGACACAGGTAATCTACAAGAAAAAATCTCGCTTTCAGAATCCGCTTCGCCAAAATTACAAGCACATCAAGACAGTCCAAGCTCTATTGGATTTTTTGCCTCCGGAGCAGGTTCGCGGGATGGTGGTATTTACCGGGGACGCGGAGTTTAAATCCAAGCGCCCCGAAGATGTCTTCACGTTGCCGGAACTGTTATCTGCGCTTGGCAAGCTGGATACTGAAGTCATGTCGTTAAATCGCTTGCAGTTTTGCGTCGGACGACTGGAGTGCCATCGCTTCGCTCTGACAAGACAAACTGACGTTGACCATCAGGCACACCTGAAACGCCGTTTTGCCGACTTTTCCTAATTATGACCCAAGCCTATTTTCTGACCGGTACTGACACTGAAATCGGCAAGACTTTCATTACCTGTGCGCTGCTCCATCGCGCAGCGCAATCCGGTTTGCGCGCCGCCGGAATCAAGCCGGTGGCCGCCGGCACCGATGCCGAGGGGAAGAACGACGATGTCGAGGCGATTCGCGCCGCCAGCAGCGTCGTGCTACCGGACAGGGTCATCAACCCATGGTGCTTCAAGGCGGCCATCGCGCCGCACATTGCTGCCGCCGAGGAAGGCGTGAGCATCGATTTCGCCCCCATCCTGGCGGCGTGCGACGAGGCGCGCCGTGCAAGCGACCTGCTGATCGTCGAGGGCGTTGGCGGATTTCGTGTGCCTTTGGGCGTCGACCGCGACAGTGCCGATCTGGCTGTCGCCCTCGGCCTGCCGGTGATACTGGTCGTCGGCCTGCGCCTGGGCTGCATCAACCACGCGCTGCTGACGGCCGAGGCGATCGCCGCGCGCGGGTTGCCGCTTGCCGGTTGGGTCGCCAACTGCGTCGACCCGGCCATGCCGCGCCGCGCAGAAAACATCGCCGCGCTGGAAAACGCGCTCGGCGCGCCGCTGCTCGGCATCGTCCCGCACCTGCCGGGTGGTGATCCGGCGGTGGCGGCAAGCCACCTCAAGCTGCCGGAAATCCGGGGTATATAATTCGCCGCCATGAAACTGCTATTCGACCTTTTCCCCGTCATCCTGTTCTTCATCACCTTCAAGGTTTCGGGAAACAACCCGGAATCCGCCGCCGGTCTGGTGACTGCGCTGCTCGGTAGCGCGACAGTCGACGTCAAGCAGGCACCGATCCTGCTGGCCACGGTCGTCGTGATGGTCGCCACCATCGCGCAGATCGTCTGGGTGCATTTCCGCCACGGCAAGGTGGACAAAATGCTCTGGGTCAGCCTCGTGCTGGTCGTCGTCTTCGGCGGCCTGACGCTGATCTTCCAGGACGAAACCTTCATCAAGTGGAAGCCGACCATCCTCTACTGGGTCTTCGCCGTCAGCATGGCCTTCGCCACGCTGGTGCTGAAGAAGAACCCGGTGCGCGCCCTGCTCGGCGAACAACTGACCCTGCCCGACCCGGTGTGGGGCAAGGTCACGCTGTCGTGGATCGCCTTCTTCCTGTTCATGGGCGCGCTCAACCTGATCGTCGCCTTCAACTTCCCGACCGATGTCTGGGTCAATTTCAAGCTCTTTGGCGGCATGGGGCTGCTGCTCGTCTTTGTGCTCGGGCAAGGCGTCATGCTGTCAAAATACGTCGAGGAGGAAAAATAATGCTCTACGTCATCATCGGCGAAGACAGGCCCGGCACGCTCAACCAGCGCATGCTGACCCGCCCGGCCCACGTTGAACGTCTGCAGGCCCTGCAGGCCGAAGGCCGCCTGATCATCGCCGGCCCCTGCCCGGCCATCGATTCGCCCGACCCCGGCCCGGCCGGTTTCTCGGGCAGCATCATCATCGCCGAATTTGCCTCGCTGGAAGCCGCCCGGACCTGGGCCGATGCCGATCCCTACGTCGCTGCCGGCGTATACGAAAAAGTCACCATCAAGCCATTCAAGAAGGCACTGCCGGCGTGAGCGCCGAAACCGCCGCCCTGCTGAGCGAGCGCCTGTCCGTACTGGACCCGCAATCGCTCGCCATCGAGGACGAATCGCACCTGCACGCCGGTCATGCCGGTGCCAAAGAGGGCGGCCATTACAAAATCACCATAGTCGCTACCGCCTTCGCCGGGCAAAATACCGTCAAGCGTCACCGCCTGATCCATGCCGCGGTCGGCGACCTGATGCGCGGTCGCATTCATGCGCTCAGCATCCGTGCATTTTCACCCGACGAAGTGTAATCTTCTCGTTTTTATCTCCACCCCAAGGAAAACTCAATGATCAAGCTCTCCCGTCTGGCCGCATTGCTCGTGGCTGGCACCATCGCTTCCGCCCCGACCTTCGCCGCCGACAAGGGCACTGCTGGTGCTGGTGCGGTGGCCACCGTCAACGGCCAGCCTATTTCGCAAACCACCTACAACGCCTTCGTCGCCGAACAGAAGGCCCAGGGCGCACCGGATTCGCCGGAACTGCAGAACGCCGTCAAGGAAGAACTGATCCGCCGTGAACTGCTGACCCAGGAAGCCAAGAAGAAGGGCCTCGATAAGAAGCCGGAAATCCAGGGCCAGATGGAACTCGCCAAGCAGGCCGTGCTGATCCGCGCCTACCTTTCCGACTACGTGCGCGCCAACCCGGTCAGCGACGACAAGCTGAAGAAGGATTACGACGCGATCAAGGCCAACCTCGGCACGACCGAGTACAAGGTCAAGCACATCCTGGTCTCGAACGAAGACGAAGCCAAGGCGATCATCGCCAAGCTCGACAAGGGCGACAAGTTCGCCGATCTCGCCAAGCAGTCCAAGGACCCCGGCTCCAAGGACAATGGCGGCGAACTCGGCTGGAGCTCGCCGAGCACCTACGTCAAGCCGTTTGCTGAAGCAGTCACCAAGCTGAAGAAGGGCGAATACACCAAGACCCCGGTCAAGACCGACTTCGGTTACCACGTCATCCAGCTCGACGACACCCGTCCGCTGACCCCGCCGCCCTACGAGCAGGTCAAGCCGCAACTGCAGCAGCGCGCCAGCCAGCAACAGGTCGAAGCGCTGGTCAAGAAGCTGCGTGAGGGCGCCAAGGTCAATTAAGCCTGACCCGTCGCAATCGCAAAAGCCCGCCGGTTTCGGCGGGCTTTTTTGTTTTCGGGGCAGCCACCCACGCAGTTTTTTACGACTTTTTTACATCGCTATCGCCAGAATGGTCAGCGTTTTTACACGCAGTGATTTAGCCTGAATGCACTGAATCACCGAAAGCCGATCATGACCGACGAAGGCAACCCGATCCCGCGGAGCGAGGAACGCTTCAAGCCGTGGCAGCGCGTTCTGCTCACGGCAGTGGCCTGTTCGGCCACCACGCTGCTGGCGACGCCGCTCCTCGGATACCTCGATCTCGCCAATATCGTGATGCTCTTTTTGCTCACGGTATTGCTCATCGCCGTCAGCCTCGGGCGCGGCGCCGCCGTGCTGGCGGCCGTGCTGAGCGTTCTGCTGTTCGACATTTTTTTCGTGCCGCCGCGTTTTTCGCTGGCTGTCAGCAACATCCAGTACCTGGTGACTTTCGCGGTGATGCTGGCGACCGCCCTGATCGTCGGGCAACTCGCCGCCGTCCTGAAGAAGAAGGCACAGGAAGCGCAGGTTCGCGAACAACGCACGCAGGCGCTCTATCAGGCGGCGCGGCAACTGGCGGGCGCATTGACACTCGAACAGGTCATCGAGATCGCCCGCCAATTCATCCGTTTTCAGCTAAATGCGGACGCCGAAATCCTCCTGCCGGATGGATCCGAATTGCCCGCCGGCAAGGCGACGCACACGTTCCGCGTCGAACCCCATCTCGCCAAGATGGCCCAGGACGGCGGGCAACTGGTACGCGACAGCCAAAGCGCCGGTAGCGGCTACGCTTCGCTCTACCTGCCGCTACGTGCTTCGATGCGCATTCGCGGCGTGCTGGCTGTCGCGCCACCGCCGGATTCGATCGACCTGCCGGCGGAGAACCTGGCGCTGCTGGAAGCCCTGGCATCGCTGATCGCCATCGCCGTCGAGCGCCTGCATTACGTCGATGTCGCGCACACCACGCAACTCGACATGGTTTCCGAGCGTCTGCGCAGTTCGATCCTGTCGGCGCTCTCGCACGACCTGCGGACGCCGCTGACCGCACTGGTCGGGCTGGCCGACTCGCTGTTCCTGATCAAGCCGAGCCTGCCGCCGGCGGCCCTCGACACCGCGCAGGCGATGCACGAGCAGGCGGCGCGGCTAGCCGGCCTGGTCGGCAACCTGCTCGACATGGCGCGGCTGAATGCCGGCAACGTCACCCTGCGCCGCGAGTGGCAACCGCTCGAAGAAGTCATCGGCGCCAGCATCAAGCTGCTTGGTAGCGCCCTCGCTGCCCACCCGGTGCGCGTCGCGCTGCCCACCGACCTGCCGTTGCTGGAATTCGACGCCGTACTGCTCGAACGCGTGTTCTGCAACCTGCTGGAAAACGCCGCCAAATACGCGCCGGCCGGCAGCGCAGTGGAAATCGGCGCAAGCCAGCTCGGCGACCATGTCGAGATCCGGGTTTGCGACCATGGCCAAGGCTTCCCGGCGGGCAACCTGAATGCCTTGTTCGAGATGTTCGCCCGCGCTCAAACGGAATCCGGCAAGCCCGGTACGGGATTGGGACTGGCGATTTGCCGGGCCATCGTCGAAGCGCACGGCGGCATGATCGGTGCCGAGAATCGCCCGGAAGGCGGCGCTTGCGTCTTTTTCACGCTGCCCAAAGGGGTGCCGCCGATCGTGGAGGAGGAAAGCGCATGAACGCCCCCAGCCCCAAGGTACTGCTGATCGAGGATGAAAAGCTGATCCGCCGCTTCGTCCGCGTCGCCGTCGAAGAGGAAGGCTGCCAGGTCAGCGAGGCGGAAACCATGGCCCAGGGACTGATCGACGCCGGCCTGCGCAAGCCCGACCTGCTGATCCTCGATCTCGGTCTGCCGGACGGCAACGGCATCGACCTGATCCGCGACCTGCGTGGCTGGTCCGACGTCCCGGTCCTCATCCTGTCGGCCCGCTCGCAGGAAAACGACAAGATCGATGCCCTGGATGCCGGCGCCGATGATTACCTGACCAAGCCCTTCAGTGTCGGCGAACTGCGCGCCCGCGTGCGCGCCCTGCTGCGCCGGCGCAGCCGCAGCGGCGAAGCGGCGACGCCGGTCGTCGAGTTCGGAACAGTTACGGTCGACCTCTCCCAAAGGCGGATTTCCCGGGCCGGCGAGGCGGTGCACCTGACGCCCATCGAATACCGCCTGCTCGCCACCCTGCTCGGCCACCCCGGCAAGGTGCTGACCCAGCGCAACCTGCTGCGCGAAATCTGGGGCCCGTCCTACGTCGAGAGCAGCCATTACCTGCGCGTCTACGTCGGTCATCTGCGCCAGAAACTCGAAGACGACCCGACCCAGCCCAAACATTTCCTGACCGAAACCGGCGTCGGTTACCGTTTCCAGCCCTGAAGAAAATCCATGCAAACACAAGACAACAAGCGCTTCGCGACGCTGACCCTGGCCGCCCTCGGCATCGTCTACGGCGACATCGGCACCAGCCCGCTGTATTCGATCAAGGAAGTTTTTGGTGGCGCACATCACCCGGTGCCGATCAACCCGGACAACGTATTGGGCATCCTGTCGCTGTTTTTCTGGTCGCTGATCATCGTCGTGACGCTCAAGTACGTCGCCTTCATCATGCGCGCCAACAACAAGGGCGAAGGCGGCATCATCGCCTTGATGACGCTGGCCCTGCACAATGGCGATCCGACCTCGCGGCGGCAACGCCTGCTGGTCGCCCTCGGCCTCTTCGGCGCCGCCCTGTTCTACGGCGACGGGGTGATCACACCGGCGATCTCGGTGCTTTCGGCGGTCGAGGGACTGGAACTGATCACGCCGGCCTTCAAGCCCTACATCCTACCGATCACGCTCGGCATCCTGATCGGCCTGTTTCTCTTCCAGCGCCACGGCACGGCGCGCGTTGGCGCCCTGTTCGGCCCGATCATGGTGCTCTGGTTCGCGACGCTCGCCGTTTTCGGCGCAATCGGCATCGTCCAGCATCCGGCAGTGCTTGCTGCGGTCAACCCGCTGTACGGGTTGAATTTCCTGCTCGGCAATTCGGCCCTCGGCTTTTTCGCGCTGGGCGCCGTCGTCCTCTGCATTACCGGCGCCGAGGCGCTGTACGCCGACATGGGCCATTTCGGCGCCAAACCGATCCAATACGCCTGGCTGGGCTATGTGCTGCCCGCCCTGCTGATCAACTACTTCGGCCAGGGCGCGCTCCTGCTCGACGACCCGGCCGCCATCGAAAACCCGTTCTACCTGCTGGCCCCGGACTGGGCGCTTACGCCGCTGGTGATCCTTGCCACCGTCGCCACCGTGATCGCCTCGCAGGCAGTGATTTCCGGTGCCTTTTCGATCACCCAGCAAGCCATCCAGCTCGGCTACACGCCACGCCTCGAAGTACAGCACACCTCCGAGCGGGAAATCGGCCAGATCTACCTGCCGGCGCTGAACTGGCTGCTGCTGATCTCGATCATCGCCCTCGTCATCGGTTTCGGCACTTCCTCCAACCTGGCGGCGGCCTATGGCATCGCGGTCACCGGCACCATGCTGATCACCAACATCCTGGCCATCGCCGTCGCCGTCCGCCTGTGGCACTGGAGTCCCTGGCGCGCAGTGCTGGGTGCCCTGCCTTTCATCGTCATCGACCTCGGCTTCTTCCTCGCCAACTCGGTCAAGATTCCCGACGGCGGCTGGTTTCCGCTAGCCTTCGGCCTGGCGATCTTCATCCTGCTGACGACCTGGAAACGCGGCCGCGAGCTGCTGCATCAACGCATGGCGGACGATGCATTGCAACTCAAGCCCTTCATCGAAGACATCGCCGCCAGCGGCATCGGTCGCGTGCCCGGCACCGCCATCTTCATGACGCCCGACCCGGACTCGGTACCGCATGCCATGCTGCACAGCCTCAAGCACTACAAGACGCTGCACGAGCAGGTGGTCATCCTCAGTGTCAATGTCTTCGACGTCCCCTACGTACCGGATATCGACCGTGTCGAAGTACGTCGGCTGGATGGCAATTTCTCCCAGGTCATTGTCCAGTACGGCTTCAAGGACGAGCCGGACATTCCGACTGCGCTCGCACTATGCAGCGATGCCGGCCTGCATCTGGACATGATGGATGCCTCGTTCTTCCTTGGCCGCGAGACGCTGATTCCGAAACTCGGCTCCGACATGGCCTACTGGCGCGAACTGCTCTTCGTCGCGATGTTCCGCAATGCCAGCAGCGCCACCGCCTTCTTCAGGATTCCATCGAATCGCGTCGTCGAACTGGGGTCGCAGATCGTGCTCTGACACCACCGGGCGATCCCCGCCCCCTCCCGTCGAGAAACCGCTCAGCTTGCCAGAGGCATGGCGACAACCCGAGTTCGGCATGAACAAAAAAAACCTCGACAACCGGCAGCAGGCGAAATTTATTACGGCGTGCGTCCCGGAAAATTGATGCATATCCACGTCCGGGCCAGCCGCGCCGGCTAAATTCCGGTTCGATGAAGCTCATCGGACTTGCACTGACCCTCGCCCTCTGCCATGCCGCGCCGACGCTGGCTGCACAACCGTTGCAGCCGTGGCTGGACACCGCCCTGCCTGGCGCCCGCATTCGCCTGCCGGCCGGCATCTATCAGGGGCCGGCCGTGATCTCCAAACCGCTGACGCTGGAAGGCGACGGCCAGGTGATCATCGATGCCGGCGGCCACGGCACGGTCCTCACCGTCCAGGCCGACGGCGTCACGCTGCGCGGCCTGACCTTGCGGGCCAGCGGCAATTCGCACGACCAACTGGACAGCGGCCTGATGGCCGAAGGCAACAATCTGCTGATCGAGAACAACGTGATCGAGGACGTCCTGTTCGGCATTTCGCTGCACAAGACCGGCGACAGCATTGTGCGCGGCAACCGCATCCGCTCGCGCGCGGTCGACCCGGCGGAGCGCGGCGATGGCCTGCGCCTCTGGTACAGCACCTACAACCGCATCGAGAACAATGACATCGCGCAGATTCGCGACGTGACGGTCACCAACTCGCCGCACAACCGCTTCACCGGCAACACCATCCGCGACAGCCGGCGCGCCTTCAATTTCCTTTTTGCCCATCGCAGCCTGGTCGACCGCAACCACCTCGAACAGAACTCCACCGGTATCATCGCGCTCAATTCCGACGGCCTGACCATCCGCAACAACCGCATCCTGCATGCCATGGATGCCTCCGGCGCCGGCATCGCACTCAAGGAAACCTCGGCGGCGCTGGTCATCGGCAACGAGATCGTCCATTGCGCCCACGGCATCATGGCCGATTCGCCGATGAACCCGCTTAACCGCATCGTCTTCATCGACAACTACGTCGCCCACAACATCACCGGCGTCTATTTCTACGGCGCCAAGGGCGGCCACATCGCCATCGGCAACACCTTCCGCAGCAACCTGTGGCCGGTCACCATCATTGGCGACGGCGACCCGCTGGACGATACCTGGCTGGGCAATTACTGGGACGGCTACGAAGGCTTCGACCGGGATGGCAACGGCTTCGGCGACCGCCCCTACGAACTGCTGGCCTACGCCGACCGAATCTGGCTGGAAACACCCGCCGCGCGTTTCTTCCGCAATTCGCCGGTGCTCGAACTGCTCGATTTCCTCGAACGCCTGGCGCCGTTCTCAGCACCCGCCCTGATCCTGCGCGACAGCGCACCGCGCATGAAACCGACGCGCATTTACAACTGATTTACCGCTGCATTAGCGTTTGGCGGCGTGCTTCGATAACAATGACGGATGGAGCAGAATTTCCTCGCGGAGTAAAATCGCGGGGTCGTGTTCTCTGTTGATTGTATTTGAGGTCTAACATGCTGAAATACCTGGACATCGCACGGCTCGTCGGCGCAGGCATAAAGTGCACCGCCTGCAATGGCACACGATGCCGGCAATCGCGATGGGATTCGAAGCATGAAAAACTTTCCAACCTGGGCGCCCAACCGTATCGTTGCGAAGACTGCGAAAATCGGTTTCTTGCTGCCCGCGGCGCCTCCCTCGAACGAACCCTGATCAACAGCACCGCCTATGTGGTACTGGGCCTGGGTATTCTGACGGCTGTCGAATATTGGTTGGGAAGCAATGACAACCGGACTCCCGGGCCTGTCGAGCTCGGCTCGGCGGTCGGTGCGGAGGAACACGCGACCCACAATCCGGAAGGCGGCGAGGCCCCAAGCCGAATCGGCAAGGAGCCCTCCGATGCCGACGAACATCCGGAAAACCTGACCGACAACGTCGCTCTGCTACAGAAAGCCGCTACAAAAGGCCACGTCGGCGCGATGATCCACCTGGGGCAAATTCTGGCCACTGGGGAAAAATATCCGAAGGACACGCAGCAAGCGGCGAAATGGATGCAATTGGCGGCAGCCACGGGCAATCCCGAGGGCATGTTCGAACTCGGACGCTATTATCGTGACGGCGTCGGGTTGCCGCAGAATCATGTGCGCGCCTACGTCTGGTTAAACCGCGCCGCGACAGCCAAGCACCTCAGTGCCATACACGAGCGCGACGATCTGATCCGGACAATGAACGTGGAGGAATTGCGGGAGGCTCACAACCTGGCGTTGACGGAAGATTGGCGTGACAACACTGCCCTCCTGAAGCATTGACCGGCCCCACCACTCAAAGTTGATACTCGGCCCCGCCGCCCTGCATCGCCATCTCGACCACGCGCTGCGACAGGTGCGGCGCAAACAGGGCGATCAGGTCGAAGTCATGGCGGCGCAGGTAGGTGCCGCGGCGTAGCGCCAGCCGCGTCGTGTTGGATTCGAACAGGTGGGCGGCGTCGACCGCAACGAGCCCGGCGTCCCGTTGCGCGTCGAAGGCGAGCGCCGAGATGATGCCGAGACCGAGACCGAGGCTGACGTAGGTCTTGATCACGTCGGCGTCGAGGGCGGTCAGCGCGACGTTGGGAGAGACGCCGATGCGCTCGAAAGCGCGGTTGATGCGCGAGCGCCCGGTGAATGCCGTGTCGTAGGTGATCAGCGGCCATTTCGCCAGCTCGGCGAGTGACAGCGGCACCGACTTGAGGATCGGATGGCCTTCCGGCGCGATCACGCAATGGCTCCACTGGCGCACCGGCAGCGTGATCAACTGGGCATACTGGTCGAGCGCCTCGGTGGCGATGCCGATATCCGCCTCGCCGGACAGCACCCACTCGGCGATCTGGGTAGGGCTGCCCTGGTGCATCTCCAGCCGCACAGTCGGGTGTTGTGCGACAAAATCGCGCACCACGATGGGCAAGGCATAACGCGCCTGGGTGTGGGTCGCGGCCAGCACCAGGCGCCCGCTCCCGCCGGAGGAAAACTCGGCGCTGGCGCGTTTCAGGTTCTCCGCCTCGCGCAGGATTTTCTCGGCAATCGCCAGCACCACCCGGCCCGGCTCGGTCACCGCGGTGAATCGCTTGCCGCTACGTTCGAAAATGGCGATCCCGAGTTCCTCCTCCAGCAGCTTGACCTGCTTGGAAATACCGGGCTGCGAGGTAAACAGGGACTCCGCCGCTTCCGAGACATTGAGCCCCTGGCGCTGGATTTCGACGATATAGCGTAGTTGCTGGAGTTTCATGGCAGCACCAAATAACAAATCGATATAACAATCTAACCCAATATTCTTTTTGTTTCAAATCATAGCCGGTACGATGCGGCCCCATGGATCCCCTATACACACTTTCCGGCTTTGCCGTCGGCGCCATCGTCGGCCTTACCGGCGTCGGCGGCGGCTCGCTGATGACGCCGCTGCTGGTACTGGTCTTCGGCGTGCACCCGGCCACCGCGGTCGGCACCGACCTGCTCTACGCGGCGCTGACCAAGGCCGGCGGCACCGTCGCGCACGGCCGCAAGGGGCATATCGACTGGGCCATCACCGGCCGTCTGGCGCTCGGCAGCATTCCGGCCGCCGCCATCACCATCTACATCCTGTCGCAACTACCCAAGGGCAGCAACGCCATCGGCGCCGTGATTTCCAATGGCCTCGGCTTCGCCCTGCTGCTGACCGCCATCGCCATCCTGTTCGGCCGCAAGCTGCGCGACTACGCCAGCAAGCACGAGGACTCTGCGCTGCGCCAGTGCTGCCTGGGCAAGATCACGGTCGCCGTCGGCGCCATCCTCGGCGTGCTGGTCACCATCTCGTCAGTCGGAGCCGGGGCGCTCGGCGTCGCCGCGCTGTTCTTCCTCTACCCCAAACTTTCGCCGGTCCGCATTGTCGGATCGGATGTGGCGCACGCCGTGCCGCTCACCCTCGTCGCCGGCCTCGGCCACTGGATGCTCGGCGGCGTGGACTGGTCGCTGCTCGGCGCGCTGCTGCTCGGTTCGCTGCCCGGCATCTGGCTCGGCACCCACGTTTCCGCCAAGGTACCGGAGCACATCCTGCGCCGCATCCTGGCCTCCATGCTTGTGCTGATCGGCGGCAAGCTGGTCTTTGCTTAAGGACGTCCGATGTACAAATACGATGCCATCGACCGCCAGCTCGTCAACGAGCGCGTCGAGCAGTTCCGCGATCAGGTCCGCCGCTGGAAGTCGGGCAAGCTGAGCAACGACGAGTTCCGCCCGCTGCGCCTGCAGAACGGCCTCTACGTTCAGCGCCACGCGCCGATGTTCCGCATCGCCGTGCCCTACGGCATGCTGAATTCGACCCAGCTGCGCAAGCTCGCCTTCCTCGCCCGCACCTACGACCGCGGCTACGGCCATTTCACGACGCGCCACAACCTGCAGCTCAACTGGCCGAAGATCGAGGATGTGCCCGACATGCTGGCACACCTGGCCGAGGTTGAGATGCACGCCATCCAGACCTCCGGCAACTGCATCCGTAACGTCACCACCGACCAGTTCGCCGGTGTCGCCGCGGACGAGATCATCGACCCGCGCCCGCTGGCCGAGATCCTGCGCCAGTGGAGCACCTTCCACCCCGAATTCGCCTTCCTGCCGCGCAAGTTCAAGATCGCCATTTCCGGCACCCGCGAGGATCGCGCCGTCACCTGGTTCCACGACATCGGCCTGCACCTGAAGGAAGTGGATGGCCAGGTCGGGTTCACCGTGATCGTCGGCGGTGGTCTCGGCCGCACGCCGATCCGCGGCCAGATCGTGCGCGAATTCCTGCCCTGGCAGGACATCCTGACCTACAGCGAGGCGATCCTCCGTGTCTATAACCGCTTCGGCCGCCGCGACAACGCCTACAAGGCGCGCATCAAGATTCTCGTGCAGGCGCTCGGCGTCGAGGAATTCGCCAAACAGGTGGAAGCGGAATGGGTGCACCTGAAAGACGGCCCGGCAACGCTGACGCAGGCCGAATATGACCGCGTCGCCGCGCATTTCGCCGCGCCGGCCTATGAGCCCGTCGGCGACGTCGCGCTGCCCGACGAAAAAGCCTTCCGGAAGTGGGTCGACCGCAACACCCACCCACACAAGGTCGCCGGCTACGCCGCCGTCACGCTGTCGCTGAAGCCGCACGGCATTGCGCCGGGCGACATCACGTCCGAGCAGATGGAAACCGTCGCCGATCTCGCCGACCGCTACAGCTTCGGCGAACTGCGCATCAGCCATGAACAGAACATCATCCTCGCCGACGTGAAGCAGTCCGACCTTTACGAAGTCTGGCAGCAGACAAAGGCCGCCGGCCTGGCGACGCCGAACATCGGCCTGCTGACCGGCATCATCTGCTGCCCGGGCGGCGATTTCTGCGACCTCGCCAATGCCAAGTCGATCCCGATTGCCACCGCCATCCAGCAACGCTTCGACGACCTCGACTACCTGTTCGACATCGGCGAGATCGATCTCAACATCTCCGGCTGCATGAACGCCTGCGGCCACCACCATGTCGGTCACATCGGCGTGCTCGGCGTGGACAAGAACGATGCCGAGTTCTACCAGGTCACGCTCGGCGGCCGTCAGGGCAACGATGCCAAGCTCGGCAAGGTCATCGGCCCCTCGTTCTCGGCCGAAGAAATGCCCGACGTCGTCGACAAGATCATCAAGGTCTATATCGAGAGCCGCCACGCCGACGAGCGTTTCCTCGACACCCTCGACCGCATCGGCATCGACCCGTTCAAGAACCGCGTTTACGAAGGCCGCGCCCACGGCAAAGCCAAGGTCGCACAAAAGGAGGCTGCGTAATGGCTCAACTGATCAAGAACGGGGCAGTTGCGGTCGACTCCTGGAAAACGCTGGAAATCAACGAAGCCGACACCGCGGAAAGCATCGCGCTGCCCGCGGGCGACATCATCTTCCCGCTCGCTGTCTGGCAGGCGCGCAAGGCCGAAATCATCGCCGCCCGCCAGCGCATCGGGCTGTTGCTGCAACCGGAAGACCGCGTCGAAGACATCGCTGACGACCTCGCCAGCGTCGCCGTCATCGCCATCAACTTTCCCAAGTTCGTCGACGGCCGCGGCTATTCCACGGCGGCCCTGTTGCGCCAGCGCTATGGCTACGCCGGCGAACTGCGTGCGGTCGGGAACGTGCTGCACGACCAGCTTTTCTTCATGAAGCGCGTCGGTTTCGACAGCTACGCCTTCACTGATGGCAAGAACGCCGCCTACGCCCTCGAAGCCGGATTCCGTCCTTTCAGCGATGCCTACCAGGCCGCCACCGACGAATCCCAGCCCCACTTCCGCCGCCGCGCCTGAACCGTAGCCCGTCATGAATCCCAGCCTGCTCAACGTCACGCCCGAACTCGCCGCCAGCGTCACCACCAAGACCGCCGCCGTCAGAGGGCTGCTTGCCGACATCGCCGGCCTCTGGTCGCCCGCCACTTTCGCCAACAGCCTGGGCGCGGAAGACATGGTGCTCACCGATCTGATCGTCAAATCCGGGTTGCCCATCGAAATCTTCAGCCTCGATACCGGTCGTCTGCCGCTGGAAACCTACGACCTGATGGCTGCGGTCGACAAGCATTACGGCCTCAAATTGAAAATCTATTTTCCGCAAGTGGAAGAAGTCGAAAGCTACGTGCGCCAGCACGGCATCAACGCCTTCTACGAATCGGTCACCCTGCGCAAGGCCTGCTGCTACGCGCGCAAGGTCGAACCGCTGCGCCGTGCCCTGGCCGGCAAGCGCACCTGGATCACCGGCCTGCGCGCCCAGCAGGCCGCCACCCGCGTCGGCCTGCCCTTCCGCGAATACGACGAAGGCAACGGCCTGGAAAAATTCAACCCGCTCTCCGACTGGAGCGAGAAGGAAGTCTGGGCCTACATCAAGCAAAACAACGTGCCCTACAACGCCCTGCACGACAAGTTCTATCCCAGCATCGGCTGCGCCCCCTGCACGCGCGCCGTCGCCATGGGTGAAGACGTGCGCGCCGGACGCTGGTGGTGGGAGAACCCGGAATCGAAGGAATGCGGATTACATGTAAAGGCGTGACATTTCACAGAAAGTCAAAGAAATGAAGCTGATTTCCATACTGATGCTTCTGCTGTCTCAGGCAGCCATGGCTGATGCAACCCTCAGGCAACCGAAGCCGGATAACTGTCCGGGAGCGACATGCCCTGTGCGACAAGATGCTAGCGCGGTAGGTAGCGGGTCCAAGCCAGCGGATACTCGGGCGCCCAAAAAACACAGCAATGAAAGCCCACCGTCTACCTCTGGCGGCGGCGACCCACCCGGTGCGTTATTCAAAAACCTGCCCCCACCGGCCCCGAAAAACGCTCCGCAATAACACTGCGGGCCGCCATAGGACTTGCAACCCACCTTTCGGCGGGTTTCGTTTCCCGGCTCAGGCGGCCGATCAAACCAGCCCCAAGCTTTCCTCGACGCCAAGGTGCACATTCATGGCCTGCACGGCGGCGCCGGAAGCGCCCTTGCCGAGGTTGTCGAGGCGGGCGATCAGCAGCATGCGCTCCTCGTTGCCGAAAACGAAGAGATCGACGCGATTGCTGTCGTTGCTGGCTTCGACATTGAAGAAACCGCCTTCGGTATTCGCCTCGAGATCGACCGGCGCGACGCGGATGAAGGCTTCGCCCGCATAGTAGTCGGCGAGGATTTTCTGCACGTCGGCCGCGTCGGCCTTGCGGGTGAATTGCTGCGGGTGCAAAAAGGCGGTGACGGCGAGACCCTTATAGAAGGGGCCGACGATGGGCTGGAAGATCGGCGCGACCGTCAGGCCCGTATACGCCTGCATTTCCGGCAGGTGCTTGTGTGCCAGCGTGAGCGCGTAGGGGCGCGGCGCGTCGATACGGGCCGGGCTTTCGTAATGCGCGATCATCGACTTGCCGCCGCCGGAATAGCCGGTGATGGAATTGGCCGCAATTTGGCTGTCGACCGCAACCAGGCCGCTGGCAACCAATGGCTTGAGTGCCAAAATGAAGGCCGACGCATGGCAGCCCGGGTTGGCGATGCGCTTGCTGGCGCGGATTTTTGCGCGCTGCTCCGGGCCGAGTTCCGGCAGGCCGAACGTCCAGGCCGGATTGACGCGGTGCGCGGTGGAGGCGTCGATGATGCAGGTATTCGGGTTATCGACCAGCGTCACCGATTCTTTCGCCGCCTCGTCGGGCAAACAGAGAAAGGTGACGTCGGAAGCGTTGATCAGACGCTTTCTTTCAGCGAGGTCCTTGCGCTTGTCGCCATCGATCCTCAAGAGCTCGACATCGGCGCGCTTGACGAGGTATTCGTTGATCTGCAGGCCGGTGGTGCCTTCCTGGCCATCGACAAAGACTTTGTAGGTCATCGGGAATCCGGAATCGTTGTTCGAGAAGCGAATTCTGGCAGAAAACCGTGACAAATGAGCGAAATCTGCAGCAGACGACCGCTGCGCGATAACGAACAGCGTACGCGCCTTCCGCGGCGTTGCGCGATGGGCACAGCCGAGGCGGATTTGCTGGAATGGCAGGCACTTTCCCCTATGCTGCGATGCAGCAAAGTGGTAGTCTCCCAGCTATAAAAATACCTATTTCAAGCGAGAACCAGCATGAGCGAAATCGACCTCAAACAGTTTTTCCTTGAACAGGTTCGCCTGTTCGAGCACTTCCCGGCCGACAAGGTCGAAGAAATCATCGTCAAGTCGCGCCTGGCGACCTACGAAGGCAACGAGGCCATCCTCGAAACCGGCGACGAAGGCAAATTCATCGGCATCGTCGTTAGCGGCCACGCCGAAATCTCGATGACCGACAACACCGGCACGCGCACCGTCATCAGCCAGCTCGAAGCCGGCGACGTGTTCGGCGTCATGTCGCTGCTCACCGGCGACCGCATCGTGGCCGACGTCATCGCCGGCAATCGCTGCTTCGTGCTGATGATTCCGCAGGCAGTCTTCAACTCGCATATCCTGACCAATCCCAAGGCCGTCGGCTACCTTTCGCGCCTGCTGGCCGACCGCACGCGCGCCATGTCGGTCGATCTGGTCACCGCGCAGGCCCGCGCCGTCGCCACCTCGGACGACCCCTACGCCCTGTCGCTGCACAACGATGAACCGGGCAAGGTCCTGGTGCTCAACGTCGGCGTCAGCCAGATCCATTTCGGCATCTACGACCCCCAGGAAAGCGGCGCCGACGTGCACGGCATCATCGACCACGCCGACAAGCAGACGGCGCACATCACCGTCATGGTCGGCCCGCAGCGCCAGGTGCTGGAGCACGCCCCGTTCAAGCTCTCCGACCTGTTCAAGGTGATGCAGGAAGCCACCGCGCTGCTCGGCGAAGCCTTCACCTTCCACCCGGAAGACGTGACCGCCGTCGGCCACCGCGTCGTGCATGGCGGCAGCAAGTTCCACAGCTCGGCCGTCATCACCCCGGCGGTCATCGCCGACATCGAGGAACTCGCCGTCTTCGCGCCGCTGCACAACCCGGTCAACGTCGCCGGCATCCGCGTCGCCATGAAAGCCTTTCCCGGCGTGCCGCACGTTGCCGTCTTCGACACCGCCTTCCACCAGACACTGCCGCCCTACGCCTACCTCTACGGCCTGCCCTACGATCTCTACAAGAAGGACGGCATCCGCCGCTACGGCTTCCACGGCACCTCACACCGCTACGTCTCGCTCAAGGCCGCCGAAGTCATGAAGCGTCCGCTCGGCGAACTCGAAATCGTCTCCTGCCACCTCGGCATCGGCGCCTCGCTGTGCGCCATCGACCACGGCCGCTCGGTCGACACCACGATGGGCATGACGCCGACCGACGGCCTGATCATGCCCAGCCGCTCCGGCAGCATCGACCCGGCGGTCATGCTGCACCTGATCGAGCAGCACAAAATGACGCCCGAGCAGCTGTCGACCGTGATCAACTCGGAAAGCGGCCTCAAGGGCATCTCCGGCATCTCCAGCGACATCCACGACATCGAGGTCGCCGCCGCCGAAGGCCACCACCGCGCCCTGCTCGCCCACAAGGCCTTCTGCTACCAGGTGCGCAAGAACATCGGCGCCTACGTCGCGGCGATGGGAGGCATCGACGTCCTCGCCTTCACCGGCGACATCGGCGAAACCAGCGCCACGGTGCGCAGCCTGGCCTGCCAGGGCCTCGGCTACATGGGCATCAAGCTCGACGAGGAAAAGAACCGCAACCTCGACAACCTGACCACACACGCCGTCATTTCGACTGACGATTCGCCGGTCACCATCCTCGTCGTCGCCAACGACGACGAACGCCTGGTCGCTTGGGAATCCCTGCGCGCCATCGAACGCAACAACCTGCTGCTCGAAGCCAAGGCCGACGAACCGCCCGCCATCCCGGTCGAAATCTCCGCCCACCACCTGCACCTCTCGCAAGCCGACGTCGAAGCCCTCTTCGGCCCCGGCCACCAGCTCACGCCGATGCACGAACTCTCGCAGCCCGGCCAGTTCGCCTGCGAAGAAAAAGTGCACCTGGTCGGCCCCAAGGGACGCATCGCCAACGTCCGCGTCCTCGGCCCCACCCGCAAGGAAACCCAGGTTGAAATCGCCATGACCGAGCAATTCAAGCTCGGCATCCAGCCGCCGATCCGCCAATCCGGCGATCTCGCCGGCACGCCCGGTGTCACGCTGGAAGGCCCCTACGGCAGCACGGCGATTGCGCGCGGCGTCATCTGCGCCCAGCGCCACATCCACATGTCGCCGGAAGACGCCATGCGTTTCCGCGTGCGTGACAACTACATCGTTCGCGTCCGCGTCGAAGGCGACCGCGAACTGATCTTCGGCGACGTCGTTGTCCGCGTGAACCCGGCTTACCGCCTGGCCATGCACATCGACACCGACGAAGGCAACGCCGGCCACCTGGCAACCGGCGCACGCGGTTACATCGAGGAAATCCAGAGCCGGCAATAAGCGGCGCGCAGCTCTTAGTTATTAGTCAAAATGCATCGCCCGGCATGCCAGTGCCGGCGCCCGCGTGCTAGCATGGGAACGGGTTTTCGCACCCGCCCATCGCTACCGCGCGGTGCCGACGATTACTGGAGATGACGAAGATGCACAGACGAACGCTGCTCAAATGCGCGCTGCCGCTGGCGGTGGCCGCCGCAACCGGCCTTTCGGCCCAACCGGCGCTGGCCGATACCACCAGCGACCTCGAAGCCCGCGCCCGCAAAGCGCTCAACCGGCTTACGACCGAAGTGCCGGCGGCCGGTGAACTGGCCAGGGAAGCCAAGGCGATCCTCGTCTTTCCCCGGATCACCCGCGTCGGCCTCGTATTCGGCGGCCAGCACGGCGAAGGCGTGCTGTTCCGCGACGGCCGGGCCTCCGATTACTACTACAGCATCCTCGGCGCCTCCTGGGGATTGCAGGCCGGCGCGCAGCAGTTCGGCTACGCCATGTTCCTGATGACCGACGCGGCCATCGAGTCACTATCCAGCGCCTCCGGCATGGAAATCGGCGTCGGCCCCACCGTCGTCGTCGTCGACCGGGGTGCCGCGGCCTCGCTCACCACCACCACCACGCGCAGCGACATCTACGCCTTCGCCTTCTCCCAGCGCGGCCTGATGGCCGGCGTCGGGCTGCAAGGCAACCGCATCGCCAAGGTTCCGCGCCGATGACCCGAAACGCCGCAGAGTCGGTTGCCAAAAGTGGCGGCTGCTCTGGGCGGCGTTCCTCCTGCGATGAGCGCTTTCGGCCAATTGCGGTTCTTCCTGTACATCAGCGCAAAGCGGACATTCGCCTTGAGACAAATGCAAAACGAATAGACACTTGGTCGCCTGTCTCCTTTTTCGTAAGTAAACTGGCAAACAAAATACGTGGAAAGACCCGTGAATACTTGTGGTTTCGACCGTTCTTTGGCGTTCGCTCGAATATGCATAGGTGGCCCCATGTGGCTGCCTGTTAATTGATAGGACGCATATGAGTCTCCGTTGCTTCTTGTTTGACTTGGCTATGCGGCGTGCGCATTTAGCAATGATCCTTGGATCGCTGTTTCCTGTCTCAAGGCTCCCATTGAGCTACGACGCAACTTCGCATGAAATTGAATCAGCAAAAGCAAAAAATCGCACGTTTGTCACCATCGGACGAAACGAATACACACTCTGGTCCCAAGAAACTGATCATTCGCCTTATTGGTCATCATGGTCAACAAAGACTGCGACTGAATTCATCCGAAAATATCAGCATCCCTATCTATACCAAACTACTACGTTCCACGATGGAGGAACGTTGGGGCCGTTATACCCCCAGGTGATCACTGAGGTTCTCTATGGCCCGTACGTTAATGTTGTCCTAGAAGGACGCAAGCACGAATATCAACATAAACTCCATCAAACACATGAAGCAATTTCTATCCTCTTTGAGCATCACCTTGAAGGTCCAACCCATCGCATACTTTGTGCGCTATTGGAACTTACGAATAGATCTGCTTCAACGGTATCGAGCAATTTATCCTAGCCCATCAGTCGAGCGGATAGGAGCAAAAGGCCGCACAGTCGGCTCATTTCCACGTTCCTGAATGATCGCTTTCCCAATCCGCCAAGTGCCGCTTTGGGCACCAACCAGCCAAACGACGGCTTTCGAGCCGCTCACTACTCTAATTCCCCACCCTTACCGCATTATGAAGAACCACAAACCATCGCAGAAACCCGGCCTTCCGTGGGCACGGATCGGGGCTGTTATGGGGGCGTGTGTTCCGCTTTTGCTGCTGGGTTCCGAGCTGTTTCACCGGCTCGTTCATTCGGTGCGGGGTGGTCGGGGGGAGTCTGCGGCTTGGGGTGAGCCGCTGTTTTACATTGCGCTGCTGGCCGTGCCGCTGGCGGGTGTCGGGTATTTTGTTGCCCGGCGGCTCGAATCCCGGGATTGAAATCCGGCGCTCACGCCGGATTTCATTTTTGGCCTTTTTTCGGCGTCGACCGCAACAGGTACCTTTCAGCGCCTGCGACGCCCGCCGGTAGCCTTCAGGCGTCCCGGCCGGTTGGTTGCCGGCCGTGGACGCCGCTTGCGATCAGGCGCCGGCCATTGTTTCCGGTGTAACTTCCCAGCCGGCGTCGATGCCGCCGGGCATCATCTGGCCGTTGTCGGTGCCGACTTCGCTGTCGATCAGGCGGTTGAGTTTTTCGTTCATCGCCATCAGCAGTTCGCGGTTGCGGTTCAAGGCTTCGCCGGATGCGAGATTGGTCATTTCTCGCGGATCGCTTTGCGCGTCGAACATTTCGATGTCGTTGTAGCGCACCAGCTCTTCGAAGGTAACTGGCCGGTTGTGCTGTTTGGGCGAGAAGTAGCGGGTGTAGGTGTAGCGGCCGTCGTACACCGAGCGCACGGCGCCGCGCTTCATCAGGTTCGGCGTGACGCCGGCGGCCTTGAGTTCGGCGGGCTTGCCGCCCTTTTGCAGGTGTTCGACGGCCTTGTAGAAGAAGTCGCCATCCAGGTAAGCGAGCATGTTGTAGTTGAACAGGGCGCCGTCGCGCACGGCATCCGGCGCCGCTTTTTCGGGCGCGGCGAGGGTGGCGGAGAAATCCTTGCCCGGCAACCCCTTGCCGATGGCTTTGACCCGTTCGCCAGGCAGGCCGCTCATGGCCAGTAGCGTCGGGGCGAGGTCGACGTGCGAGGTGACGGCGCGGCACTGTTTGCCGCCCGCGTATTTCGGGTGAACGACGATCAGCGGCACGTTGTTCTGCTCGCGATAGGCGACCGCGCCCTTGGCATGCAGCTTGTGGGCGCCGTCCATGTCGCCGTGGTCGGCGGTCAGCACGACGATGGTGTTGCCGGCCAGCCCGGAGGCATCCAGCTCGGCCAGCACGGCGGCGATGTTGCGGTCGACGTCGCGCAGGCAGTTCAGGTAGTAGTTGTGGCGGCGGCGCCAGTGCGGGGCATCGTCGGGAATTTCGCCGACCAGCGCATCGTGCGAGCGGATGAAATCGCGATGCGCCGCCGGGCGGCCGGCGGCGTCGATTGCCTGCGCATGGCTGGGCGGTAGCTGGAAATCCCAGACCTTGCGGTAGAGCGGATCGTCCGGGTCGCGCTCCAGATTGGCCAGGCCGCGATGTGCCGGCGGCGGGGCGCCGGGCAGGCTGGTGTCGTAGAACATCACGTCATGCGGATTGACGAGGTTGACGGCGAGCATCCAGGGCTGGCCCTTGGCCGCCAGATCGCGCCCCTTGCTGCGCATCCAGCTGACGGCCATCGAGGCGATGATGCCGTCGTGCAGCCAGCCGCCCCGGTCGTGGGCGATGATGTCGCCGACGCCGAAATAGTCGGAGAAGCCGTAGTCTTCCATTTCCTGCGTGAATATCTTGCTCGGCGTGCCCAGCGTGTTGACCGTCTCGAATTCCTTGGTCAGGTGCCATTTGCCTTTGTAGGCGGTGTAGTAGCCGGCGGCGCGCATCAGGTCGCCGAGCGTCGGCGTTTCGGTCGACAGGCTCGCCACCCACGGGAAATTGGTGTTGTCGAACATGCGCGTCTGCTGGATGTGCTGGCCGGTATAGATCACCGAGCGCGACGGTGTGCAGACGCAGGAGTTGATGCGGTGATTGACGAAGGTGGTGCCGCGCCGCATCAGTTGCGCGTGCCCGGGCAGCTCGTAGCCGATCGGCAATTCGCCTGGCCGGAACAGGCGCTCCTGATCGGTCAGCAGAAACAGGATGTTGGGCGGTGCAGGCGGTGCGCCGAAAGCGGCGCTGGCCAGCGGCATGCCGGCCAGACCGGCGGCGGCCTTGAGAAAATCGCGCCGCGAAAATCCGCGACTTTCATCGCCCGCCTCGGGGAAATCGCTGCCCGCATCCGTTTTATTCATTCGTGTCTCTTTCTTGCATGTTGAAAAAATTCGAGGGTATGGCCAACGACCCGGATTTCAGGCAAAAAGTTTCCCGGCTCGCCGAAAACCATTCATTTTTGCCCTTTTTTCCGGGTCGACCGCAACAGGCCGCGAATATACCCGTCAACGCACTGTCGCGCGCTCGACCTTGACGCCGCGCGCTGCCATCAGCGCCTGCGAGCGGAAGGCCTGGTGCAGGGCCTGGACCCAATCCACGTAGGCCCGGGTTTCGTCATAGGGCGGCACGGTGTTGCCGTGTTGCTGCACCGCCCCTTCACCCGCATTGTAGGAGGCGAGGACGAGATGCAACTGGCGGGGATAGAGTTTCAGCAGATCGGCGAGGTAGCGCGTGCCGATGCGGATGTTGAGCTTCGGGTCACGCAGCTTTTCCTCGATCGGGCGTTTGCCGTCGCCGCTCAGCCCGTAACGTTCCGCCGTGCCGGGCATGATCTGCATCAGCCCGACGGCGCCCTTGGGCGAGACGGCATCCGGGTTGAAGCCCGACTCGGCCGCCATCACCGCCTTGAGCAAGGACAGCTCGACGGCGAATTCGACGCTCGCAGATTTCAGCAACGGCTCGTAGAGTTTCAGGTTCGGGTGCGCCAGCAGGCGCTCCTTGAGCGCCGAGCGGGCGGCCCCGTCGCCGCCCAGCGTCAGCATGCCGAAGCGGTTTCCCTTGCTCAGCAACTGGTAGCGGTCGTCGAGTTTTTCCGCCGCGAAACGGGCCACGCCCTGTTCGTCGATGTAGCCGTAGACATCTGCGCGGCTGACGGCCGGCGCCAGTCCGAAGAACAGGGCAAGTGCGATGGTGAGTCCGCACCGCGCCGATTCGCGGCGCCCCTGTGCAGGTCGGCTCACCGGGGCCTCAGGTCCTTGCGCCGATACATGTCGCGGTCGCTGTGCTTGATCAGTTCCTCGGCGTTCCGGCCGTTCTCCGGATACATTGCCAGCCCGACCGCGCCACCGGCAGAAACCCGCTCGCCTTCGTCGCCGAGCTCGAGGGGCACTGCCAGTACCGCTTCGATCTGCTGGCGGATGCGCTCACCCACGTCACGTGTCGGCACATCGCCGACCATCAGCACGAACTCGTCGCCGGCATAGCGCCCCACCCGATCCTCGCCGCGCACGACGCCACGCAGGCGGCGGCTGATTTCAAGCAGGACGCGGTCGCCGGCATCGTGGCCAAACGTGTCGTTGATCGACTTGAACTTGTTCAGGTCGACAAACAGTACGCAGAACGACTTGCCATCCCCGCCATCGCGCATTTGCTCGATGCGCGACTGAATGTGCCGGAGCATCGCATCGCGATTGTCGAGGCCGGTCAGCGCGTCGGTACGCAACCGCCCCTGCATCTGCCGGAAAGTGGATGCCAGGACGCCGATTTCGTCGTTACGATGCACGTCGAGCGGCGTCTCCAGCTTGCCCTCGCCGACTTCGCGGGCCGCCTGGGTCAGGCGGCGCAGGTCGCGGCCAACCCACTCCAGCACGCCCAGCCCGAGCACCACCGCAAGCACCGCCCCGAACAGGCCGATGATGACGGAACGCTTTACGCTGGCCGTGACACCCTGCATGAAATCGCTGCGTGGCATCGCCACCGCGATGATCCAGTCGAGGCCTGCGTCATCGCGCACGCGGTCATACGCCATCTCGATGGCGTCGCCGTTCGGCCCCTCGAAACGGGTGGTCGTCGCACCATTGAGCTTCTTCCCATCGGCGAGATACGCCTTGATCTGCGCGTAAGCCGCACGTTGCAGCGCATCCTCGCTGTCGCTGGCCAGAATGCGCTCATTGCTGCCATCGGGTTTGACGCTCAGATTGTTGCCGCGCGACGAGGCGATCAGCTTGCCATCGGCCTCGATAATGAAGGCCACCGCATGTTCGCTTACCGACAGGCGCCGCACGAAGTCGTTGAGCCGTTTCAGCGATATGTCGGTCGCCACCACGCCCTCAAACTGACCGTACTTGTCGAGCACCCGCCGCGCCCGGGTGGCGACCAGATCCGTTTTGCGGAAATCGATGTAAATCGATGTCCAGGTATGTGAATCGTTGCTTTCACCCGCCTTGTACCAGGGACGCGAACGCGGCTCGTACATGCGTTCCTCCAGGATCGGCTCGGAGAGTGCGCCGTTGATGCCCGTGAAACGATACAGACTGCGTAACTGTGGCGGATCGGCCTTGGGGCGCAAACGCAGTTCGGCATCCTGCAAATTGAAGCGCCAGAGTCCGAAAAACTCCCCATGCCGATTGCCGTAATAGACATAGTTGTTGGGATCGATGTGCAGTGAAGTAGCTATCCAGAAGCGCGTCCGCAGCGCGTCGATCTCGGCCGCGACCGACTTTGGCGCCGCCATGCCGCTCGGAAACGCCGCTTCAAGCGCCGCAGCCGACCCCACGATATGCCGGTCGACAGCCTGACCGATGCGCGCCACCGTTTCTTGCAGCAGGTGATTGGCAACCGTGTCGACAGCCTGGCTGCCCGTGCGATACGACAACGTTCCGATCAGGCTCGCAACGCCAAAAACCAACACGATGTACGGCAAGGTCAACCATTGACGCAGCGACAGGAATGAAAAGAGTTTCATGTTTCGACAATGGCAAGGACAAGTTCAAGCGCAATGGGAAATCACCCGAAACCCGCAGTCGGTAAGCGTCCGGATGGAGTGGTGACGAGCATTATGCCGCAAAGATGTTTAGTTCCAGCCTCTCCGGATTGGCCAAAAACAATATTCATCAACGAAATAACCGCAGGCTGCACGGCTGCCCGATGCGATCGAATTACCTTACGCCAGACAAGGAATAGGCAGATCAGTGTCGACCACTGAATTGCCAACGACGGCAATCTCCATGCTTGCGTTTCGCCGTGCCCCGTCTATAGTATGAAAACCCCATCGGTACATGACCGGTGCATCTTTTCCCTGCAAACCGCAGGGATTTATTTCTTGCCAACCCAGGAGAATGTCATGACCATCCTCGTCGGCGGTACGGAAAAGCGCATCGGCATGGCGCTATCTGGCGGCGGTTTCCGCGCCGCAGCCTTCCATCTCGGTGCCTTTCGCAAACTTCATCAGCTCGGCCTGCTGTGGAAGCTCGACCTGCTGACCTGCGTCAGCGGCGGCAGCATCGCCGGCGCATTCCTCGCCAGCCACTGGGGCGAAGACGATGCGCTGGACAAGCTGGAAAACTACCTGCGCACCAGCTCCATCGCCGTTTCGTCGGTCATCGGTGGCGTGCTCGATCCGTTCCACAGCCGGCTCGACAAACTGGCCGCCACCTACGAGCGCGACCTCTACGGCCAGCGCACGCTGGGTTCGCTGCAGAACGGGCCGCGCCTGTATCTCAATTCGACCAACCTGGCCACCGGCAACATGTTCTTCTTCGTTGCAGGCGGGGGCAGTAGCGGCAAGGCGGAAATGGGTGAACACGAGCTTGGCACCACCGAGGCTGCCGACTTCCCGATCAGTCGCGCGGTCGCTGCCTCGTCGGCGTTTCCGCCAGTCTTTCCGCCGTTGCGCGTCGACCAGTCGCAGTACCCGGCGGCGGGCGTGGATTACGTCACCCTCACCGATGGCGGCGTTTATGACAACCTCGGCGTCAATCCCCTGCTGCGCAAGCGCAATGCCCTCGACTACCTGATCGTCAGCGACGGCGGCAAGCCCTTCTCGATCGACGAACGGCCGACCGAATCCGGCTCCGCCGTCCTCGTCGCGTCCATCGACATCCTGATGGAACAGGTTCGCGGATTGCAGTTCAAGCGCCTCGAACTGAATGCCGCCGCGGGTGGCGCCAAGCCTGTGTGGTTTTCCATCGACAGCGAAATCGGCGAGGAACGCGAAGGCGACGCCGCCTTCGCCTCGGCGATCAAAACCAACCTGACCAAGCTTTCGCCGCCCGAAATGGCCGTGCTCGGCCGCCATGCCGGCGCCCTGCTGACGCACCGGCTGCAAACCTACGTCCCGGAAATCCTGGGCGGCTGACCGGCAGGAAGGCGGGAGACAAGCATGAATCGCGGCCGCACTGAACCATTCAACGATCTCTGGCTGAAGCCGCTGCTGGATCTCGCTGAAAACTACCCCTCGACCGAAGTCCAACTCGCTGCGATAAAGGCAGCAGCACGCTTTCCGCTTGGCCGCGCGGGGTGGGAGAAGATGATCGGCCCGGGCTGGCGCCTCATCATGAGGTTACCGCCCGGTTCCTCGCTGCGTCGCCGGACACTGGTCTTCGCCGCCGCAGTGCCGCTGCGCACCGTCCGCGACGAACTATGCCGGATGGCCGACGACCCGGACGAACCCGACTGCGACGCAATCGTCGACGCGCTCGAGTCCGTGGGCGATCCTTCGCGCATCCACGACCTGCTTATACGTGCCGGCCGGGGCGACCCCGAACTCTGGCGACGACTGGCGATGGCACCGCTGGAGCACTCCGGACTCGACTACCGCCACATCCAGGAATACGCCCGCAAGCTCGATACCGACGCCAGATTCTGGCTGGCCCTGGCCGTTGGCCGGCTCGGCAGTTACGCCAGGCTGGACGAGGTGTTCGCGCCAGGCGCACCGGTGCCGACCCTGTTCTGGGGCAGCCCTTGGACAGCCTATGAGCGCATCGCGGCGATTCGTCCGGTTCCGGAGAGGCTGCACGGCGCGCTTCTGGAAATGCTCGCCCGCGTCGACGAAACCCGTGTTTCGCAGGAATACGACCTCGTCCGCGCCTTGCGCATCACAGTCTGGGCCGCCACCGGCGTCGCCGATGCCGAAGGATCGCCGTTGCCGCCCCCGCGCGCATTCGGCCCGATCCGGCCACCCGAACCCTTCCGCAGCGACCAGGGTGCCACGGCCATCCTCCGCGAACACCTCACCACGAAGCGGCAGACTTTCGACGACGGTCAGGTCGCCTGGATGATCGCCGACACGCCGACCGAAGCGCTGGTCGCCGAGGTGGTCGGACTCGTTCATCAATCGAACCATGAAGGCGAGCGCCTGCGCCTGCTCGACATCCTGGGCCAGGCCGCCGACTGCCAGGCCGGCCGCGCGCCCACGCCCTTCCGTGGCGCTGGTAGTGGCAGCGCCGCACCGCTCATCCAGCACGCGATGATCGACGACCGGACGCGCAGCAGCGCCTGGCCAACCAGCTCGTCAAGGGCGCCCCAACCGGCAGCGCGTCCGCGCGAAATCGCTTTCGACATGCCGGATCTGGACCTCCTTTCCGCCAGCCGCTCGGCCCCGAGCGCAGCGCCGGAAATGGCGCCCCCCGCCTCCCCCGCGCCCAGCGCTGCGCCAAGGCATCCGCGCGGCATTACCATCGACACCCGGCACGTCGAATACCACACCGCCCCCCGTAGCGCGGCGCCACCGCCACCCGTTCAATCCGCGCCGCCCGCAACCGACGAGCGCCGCGTCCGCGCGCGGATCATTCACGCCGGCCAGATGCGCGACACCTTCGTCGCCGGCGCCGCCAACACCATCCGCTGCTGGATCGGCCTGCCCGAAGCCGATGGCGCAGCGAGCTCCGACAACGCGATCCCGACCGTTCCCATCCCCGCCAAGGGCTTGGAACTGACCGTCGAATTGGTCTGGAAGAGCCAGCGCGACAGCACCACTCTGCTCCTGCCCGCCTCGCGCACCGCGCGTAGCAGCGACTGCGATCTGAGCATCGAGGTGCCGGCCGATGAATCCTTCGTCAGCGCCGAGGTCATGTTCCGCTATGGCGGCCGCTGCTTCGAGTCGGTATTTATCGAAGCGGCCGCACTCCTGATCGACGAACAGCCCGGAGATGATCCACTGAACATCAGCACGCAACTCAGCCGGCGCGAGGTCATCGCCATCGAAGATGCCGCGCCGTGCACCGCGACCATCGTTTACGGTCAGGCGCCAATGCCTAGCCAGACGACGCCAGCCAAGGGCAGCCTGCGCATTTTCGATGGTGGCGGCGGGCGCGATTACGACTTCGACTCGCCGGCCCAGGCGATAGAAAACCTGAATACCGTGCTGTTCTCGACCGAAAAATCGCTGGTTCGCCGCCAGGCCGCGACCCCGGGCAAGGAGGCCGCGCTGGACGTCGCCGATGAGGAAGTACGTGTTCTGCTGCGCGACATGGCGCGCTTCGGTGCCGGCCTCTTCAACCAGTTCGCCCGACAAGGCTTCGGCGACCCGGGCGACCGCATCCAGTTCCTGACTTTCGACCCCAATGTCGTGCTGCCGCTGGAATTCGTCTATGACCGTGGCTTTCCGGTCGAAGCGGCACCCCTGTGCGACGGCTGGCAACACGCGCTGGAAGGGGATGACGGCGTCTGCCCGGCCTGCGGCAACGCCCCGCTCACGGACAAGGAGCGCAACCACGCGCAAACCATCTGTCCGCTCGGTTTCTGGTCGCTGCGCAAGGTCATCGAGCGCCTGAGCCCGGACGGTGCCGCCAGCGCTTCGGCCCCCTCGACGGATCGTCGCCGCCTGCCGGCCATCGACTCGGCTGTCTTCGCCAGCAGCAACAAGGTGCCGGAAGACGAACGCACGACAACCTGGACGACGATCCACGACCAGATCGCCCAAGCCACCCTCGCCCGCCATTGGGACGAATGGTATGACGCTGTCCAGCACTACCCACGCCTGCTGGTCGCACTGCCGCATCACGATGAAGAAAACCTCGAAGACTTTCTCGAAATCGGCGACGAGAGCCTCGGGCCAGACCTTTCCCGCCTGCGGCGCGGCCAGATCGTCCCGGGCTACATCAACCCGGACGGCCGCGAGCCGGGCCCGATTCTGCTACTGCTCGGCTGCCGCACCGGCGCCGAATCGGAACTCGGCTACGTCCAGCTCGTGCGCGAATTCCAGAAGCTGAAAACCTCTATCGTCCTCGGCACGCTGGCCCAGATTCTGGGCCGCCACGCGGCACCGCTCGCCCGCGAGCTGGTCACGCAACTGGTTTCGGTCGACGACGCCGGCGCCGACTTCGGCACCCTGATGCGCCGCGTCCGCCGTCGCATGCTGGGCCGGGGTTATCTGCTCGCCCTCTGTCTCGTCGCCCTCGGCGATGCCGAATGGCGACTGACGCCGCTGCCCGCCACCCAGACGAACTGAAGGAATCGCCGTCATGTTTCGTATCGAAATGCTCCCCGCCGCCCACGGCGACAGCCTGTGGATCGAATACGGCAGCGGCCACGAGGTCCATCGCATCCTGATCGACGGCGGCCCCGCCCATGCCTACCCTGCCCTGCGTCAGCGCATCCTGCATCTGCCGGCGGCCGAGCGCCGCTTCGACCTGCTGGTCATCACCCACATCGACGCCGACCATATCGAGGGCATCATCCGTTTGCTGCTCGACGCCGAAGCGCTCGACTGCCATTTCGACCGCATCTGGTTCAACGGCCGCGACCAGATCAACGCCGTTCCGGACCCGGCTGGCGAAGCGCTTGGCGGCGTGCAGGGCGAACTGCTGGGCATGCTGATTGCCGACTACGAACAGCGTACCGGAACGAAAGTATGGAACCAGGGTTTTGCCGGCAGCCTGGCCGCCATCGACCGCAAGAATAGTGCGCTGCCCGTGGTCGACCTGCCCGGCGATTGCCGGCTGACCCTGCTCTCTCCGGATTTCGACCGACTGCTCGACCTCAAGGACAACTGGGCCAAGGAACTGAAAGCCGCCAGGATAGGCTCCGGCAATATCGCGCAACTGCGCGAGCGGCTCGCCAAAAGCCGCTCGCTGCGGCCGCTCGGCGACGTGCTCGGGGCCGAGGACGACTTCGATTTCGAGCAGCCCGCCAACGACGAAGCGGACATCGACCTCGACGACACGCTCGGCCGGGGCACCGGCGAACCGGGCGCTGACGCGCCGTTCGGCGGCGATACCAGCCGCGCCAACGGCAGCAGCATCGCACTGCTGCTCGAATACCCTGCGACCAAGCCCGAGGTGCGCTTCCTCCTCGCCGGAGACGCCTGGGCCTCGGTGCTCGCAACCTCGCTCGATCTCCTGCTCCCCAAGGACTCGCGTCTCACGCTCGACGGCTTCAAGCTGGCCCACCACGGCAGCGTCGCCAACATCAGCGAGAGCCTGCTTGGCCGGCTGAAGTGCTCGAATTACCTGATTTCGACCAACGGCGCGATCTTCGGTCATCCGCACGCCCGCTGCGTCGAGCTGCTGCTCAAGGTTCATCCCGGGCCGGGCAAGCCCCGGCTGCACTTCAACTACCTCGTCGCGTCGACGGAGGCCTGGAGCAAGAAGGCCGACCAGACCGCCCGTGGCTACCTGGCCTTTCACCCGACCGGGCTGTCGCTCGAATTCTGAATACCCGCCGCCCGGGAAAATTTCGACGCTCAGGCCCGATTCAACGGCGAGATATTCCCCGACAGGCCTTACACTGCCAGCCTCACAAAAAGCCGCGCTGCCCGCCCGGCTTTTTCACCCGCTGACAAAGGCCAGACATGCACCCCATCCACGACGTAGACGCCCTCCTCCTGCTCGCCATCGGCCTCGCCTCCAAACGGCGGCCGGCCGAGCCGCTGGAGATCGTCGCGGCCATCGACCTGATCCAGGGCAACATCCCGGCCGAGGCCAAATTGAGCGAAGCCATCGCGCGGCTCGCCATGCATGGCCTGATCGGCGAAGTCGATGGCCGCTGCCTGCTGACGGCGGATGCCCAGAAGATGATCGAGGCGCTGCCGCGCAAGGCCGAGCCGGATGCGCAGCTTTTCGCCTTGCGCGGCGCGCTGGCCGCCTACACCACAACCGGCGAATGTGCGGCCATCGAAATCGCGCCGGAAACCCTGCGTGCGGCCATGCTCGCCCATCGCGCCAGCGCCGAGAGCGGCGCCAAGAATCTGCTGGTGCCCAAGCCGAAGCCGGTCGAGCCGGCCAAGCGTCCCGGTCAGCGCCAGCGCAAACCGCTGCCGGCGCGCCGCCGCAAGGACTGAACGCGCAAATTTGCCCTTTTTTGGCGGTCGACCGCAACCGGCCGGCTGCACAGCCCCAACCACCTTTCAGGCAGGACGCCCGATGCAAAACGAACACTTCATACCGGGCAAGGATGCCTCCCTCGAACATTCCATCGCCTCGATGCAGGCCAAGCTGGCCGCGCGCGGTTTCAACATCGAGGAATGCTCGTGGCTCAACCCGGTCGACAACGTGTGGTCGGTGCATGTGCGCAACCGCGCCTGCCACCTGATGTTCACCAACGGCAAGGGCGCCACCCAGTTGGCCGCGCGGGCCAGCGCGCTGGGCGAGTATTTCGAGCGCCTGTCGTGCAATTATTTCTGGAACCACTACTACCTCGGCGACGCCGTCGCCACCGCCGAATTCGCCCACTACCCTCGCGAGCGCTGGTTTCCGGTCACCGGCAGCGACTGGCCGGCGGAACTGCTGACGCCTGAGTTGCAGGCTTTCTACAACCCGGAAGGCAGCATCCCGGCGGAAGCGCTGATCGACATGAACACCGGCCACTACGAGCGCGGCATCTGCGCCATCCCCTACGTGCGGCAGCGCGACGGCGCCGAGGTCTTCTTCCCGGTCAACATCATCGCCAACCTGTATGTCAGCAACGGCATGTCGGCCGGCAACACGCCCGCCGAGGCGCGCGCCCAGGCGTTGTCGGAAATCCTCGAACGCCACGTCAAGTTCAAGGTCATCGCCGAGGGGCTGTGCCTGCCGGACGTGCCGGAAGACGTCATCGCCCGCTACCCGACCATCGCCGCCGGTATTGCCGGGCTGCGCGCCGCCGGCTTCGGCATCCTGGTCAAGGACGCCTCGCTCGGCGGCAATTTCCCGGTGATGTGCGTGACCATGCTCAACCCGCACGACCAAGGCGTTTTCGCCAGCTTCGGCGCGCACCCGCGCTTCGAGATCGCGCTCGAACGGGCGCTCACCGAACTGCTACAGGGCCGAGCCCTGGAAGCGCTCGACGGCTTCCCGCCGCCCGGCTTCGATCTGGAAGAAGTCGCCAGCGCGCCGAACATCGAAATCCACTTCGTCGATTCGAGCGGCATCGTGCACTGGAATTTCTTCAACGAAACGCCCGATTTCGACTTCACCGACTGGAACTTCAACGACCTCGAAACCGGCAAGACGGCCGACGACTACGCCTGGTTGGCCGAACGCATCCAAGCCGACGGCCACGACATCTATGTTGCCGATTTCGACCATCTCGGCGTTTACGCCTGCCGCATCCTGGTGCCCGGCATGTCGGAGATCTACCCGATCGACGAGCTGGAATGGGAAAACAACAGTTGCGGCGCCGCCGTCCGCCCCGCCATCCTCAATCTGGCCGAACTCGACGACGACCAGTCCGGCCAGTTGCTCGACCTGCTCAACGAACTGAACATCGCCGACGAACGCCCGGTCGCCGCGCTGATCGGCCTCGCCCCGGATGCCGGCACGCTGTGGGCCGACCTGCGCGTTGGCGAACTCAAAACCATGCTGGCGCTGGCTGTCGGCGACACCGACGCGATTCTCGAAGGCTGCGAATGGATACGCCAGTTCGAACAGCTCGACGCCGGCCGCCGCCGCGTTTACCAGTGCATCGCCACGCTGCTCGAAATGGACGACCCGAACGTTTTCGAGGAAGCCCTGGTCAGCCTCTACGGCGAGGAAACACTGGACATGTCGACCGACCTGATCGACGGCGAGCTGCGCTTCTTCGGGCTAGCGTCGCCGGGCATGAACCTCGACGGCTGCGACCTGCACCGACGCCTGCTGGCGGAATACGAAAAAACCCGCCCGGTTGCGGTCGACGCCTGAAAAAGGGCAAAAACCAACGGCAGGTCGCGCCTGCCGCCCCATGCGTTTGAACTTTCCGCCATCGCCAATGTCATTTGAATGACAAGGTGGCCTTGGTCTGGCAGTTGCGAACGCTATTGAGGAAGCAATGACCGACATCTTCCTGAGCTATACCGAAAAGGACAGGGAAGCAGCACGACGCATGGCGAACGCGCTCGAAGCAGTCGGCTGGACGGTGTGGTGGGATCGCCGGATTCCGGCAGGCGAAACCTGGCGCAGCGTACTGGAAGATGCGCTGGAAGAAATGCGCTGCATGGTCGTCCTGTGGTCGTCGCGATCGATAGAAAGCGAATGGGTTTGCGAAGAGGCCTCTGAAGGCCGCCGCTTGCGCAAGCTGGTGCCGGTGATGATCGAAGCCGTCCGCCCGCCGGCCGGCTTCCGTGAAATCCAGGCCGCCGACCTCACCGGCTGGGACGGCTCGCGCGATTTCGATGGCATGCGCATGCTGATCGCCGACCTCGAAACGCTGCTCGGCAAACCCGTTGCGCCCGCAAGCTCCGCCCGCGAGAACACCGCAGACCATCGTCAGGCATACGACCCGGCCGACCTGGACAGCGGCCGGGAAGGCAAGGACGGGTGGCGGCGCTACCGAACGGCCGTCGCCGTAACCGCCGGCGTGCTGCTGACCGTGGGCGGCGCCTACCTCGCTTTGTCCATGCGCCAGCCAGCCGTACCAGCACCGCAAACAACGCAACCGGAAACGGCCCGCCAGCCAGCGGCACCGGACAGCCCGGTCGCGCGGCCCGCCCCTGAACCCACCGCACCACCAGTCGCCACCGTGGCGCCGGAGGCACCAGCCAGCGCGGCACCGTCGACGGTCGACAAACCGCCACCCAAAAGCGCGCCGGTACCGCCCAAACAGACCGTGGCGCAGCACGCGAGCAGCGCGCGCTGCGCCGATCTCCTCTACAAGATCCAGTTGGGCGAATCGCTTTCCGACGCGGATCGATCCTTGTTCCGAAAGGCCTGCCAACAATGACACCCACCGTGCCCATCGTCGGTCTTGCCCGCATCGGCTGCGTGGCGCTGGGGCTAGCTTTGCTGGCCGGCGGCTGCGACAATCTGCAGGAAAAACCCGCCACGCCGGTCGCCGGCAGCTCCGCCCCGGCACCCACCCCGCCACCGGTGCAGCCCTACGACAAGGCGGTGCTGAGCGCCGCGACTGCCCTGTTCAACAACGCCCATCTGCCGCCCCCGGGCGCCCCGGCCCAGAGCCGCTACACCGTCGTCATCGACCCGCTGATCGACGGCATGACCGGCGCCCAGTCGGTCGCCACGCAGTCGATGGGCCTGCGCCTGACGAAGATGATGCAGGCGCAGTACCCGCAATTCGACGTCCAGGAATTCTCGGCGGCCAACGTCGCCAAGAGCCCGCTGGTGCTGATCGGCACCTTCACCGGCGTCAATGCCGAACGCAAGACGGCCGGCGCGCGCGAGGCCTACCGCATCTGTCTGGCGCTGGCCGATCTGCGCACCGGCAAGCTGGTCAGCAAGGGGCTGGCCTTCGCCTTGCCCGAAGGCGTCGACCCGACGCCGCTGGCCTTCTTCCGCGATGCCCCAGCGTGGTCCGAAGACCCGGCAACCGAGGGCTACATCAAGACCTGCCAGGGCACCAAGGCCGGCGACCCGATCAACCCGCTTTATATCGATCGCATCATGACTGCCTCGCTGGTTGCCGAAGCCATCGACGCCTACGATGCCGGGCGTTACCAGGAAGCGCTCGATCTCTACAACGGCGCCCTGTCCTCACCGTCGGGCAAGCAGCTGCGCGTGCTCAACGGCATCTATCTCGCCAACTGGAAGCTCGGCCGCCAGCAACAGGCGGAAGCGGCGTTCGGCAAGATCGTGGATTACGGCCTCGACCACCAGCGCCTGGCAGTCAAATTCCTGTTCCGCCCGGGGTCGACCGCATTCGTCCAGGACCCCAGGCTGAGCGGCCCCTATCCGGTCTGGCTGAAGACCATCGCCCGACAAACGGCGGGCGGCGGCAAATGCCTCGAAGTGACGGGCCATACCAGCCCGACCGGCCCGGAGCCGCTGAACGAACGCCTGTCGCTGTTGCGCGCTGAATACGTCAAGTCGCGTCTGGAGGGCACGTCGCCAGCACTCGCCAAACGGATGATCGCCAACGGCGTCGGCTCCAAACAGACCATGGTCGGCACCGGCCGCGACGAT
>Ga0209202_1000308_pt1 | contig 42918 bp, 55 predicted proteins | sample AD_UKC032_MetaG_FD_184416 | JGI IMG/M metagenome (GOLD analysis project Ga0209202, IMG submission 184416) | Active sludge microbial communities of municipal wastewater-treating anaerobic digesters from USA - AD_UKC032_MetaG (SPAdes) (version 2) | ecosystem: Engineered > Bioreactor > Anaerobic >... | reverse complement strand
CATCAATTTCAATCTGCACATACCAAGCTCCCCAAGAAGCCTGATAACGTGTTCGTTCCGTCCAAGTCATAGCCCTCTCCTCACGTATGTGACGACCCGATAGATAAATCTTGCGGGGTCGCCGTACTTCTGGCGGAACAGAATGCGTGTCCCGCTTATCGGGTCAGCCACGATGTAGTCATCGCCGGATTTCCCGCATAACACCACCCAATGCTGCTGCACCGTCCCGCCTGGGTAGTAATCCACCTTGACGATAACGGGTATCCCACTTGCCAGCCGCGTGTCAATCAGCGCAAGCGGGGCGGGCGTGCTTTCGCAGTCAATAAACTCATTCAGCAGAATGTCGGGGTAGATATGAGGTAATACCCACCATCGCCAAAGGCTATGGTTTTCATATCCATCCGCCCTAATCATCGCTTGATTGAGCAGGTCGGGGTTCGTGGCTTTCCCGTAATGAGCGCATACCATCGCAGCCGAAGTGAGCAGACACCCGTAGCTTCCAATTGTGGAATTGGACGTGCCCAGCTTCTTGTACCGCCAGCGCGGGTCTAACTGGCTGAACAGCGGGGTCTCAATCAGCCCGCCGCCCCAATCGCGCTTCACCCACGCCGATGCAACCCAGCCCGCTTTGTACTCTCCGTCCACAGTATCAACGCGATACCAATTCGGGACAATCTCATACACGTTCAAGCGTCTATCAGGGAACAAATCCCCCAAGTCTGCTGACTGCGTGGTTGGTAGGGCGCGGATGTTCAGGTGCGGTTCAGCGGTAACAATCCCCTCGAACAGCGGCTCTGTCGGGTCAGGCGGTTCGGGTGGGGGCGGTGGTTCTATCGGACCGTCATAGCCGAAGTAAGCCAGCACCGCCGTATCGTCCCCGTTCCAGCGGTCATAGTCCAGCGTCCGGCTTGCGACGTTGAACAGGGGCGGCGTGTACCCGCCCGTCTGGTGGATAAGCCAGTTCGTTACGCCTGCGGGTAGGCGCGGGGGCGGTGTCTGCTCCGGCGCGTAAGCCGCTCCTGGTGGTATCGGCGCATAATCCGCCAGCCAATACTCCACGCAAGGCGGAAGCTCCAGCAAGTTCAGGTTCGGGTCAATCCACGACTTGCGCGAGTAAATCATCGGATAGCGTCCCGTCCGCTCCCGCACATACTGCAGCGCGTTGTTTGTCCAATCGGTTATCTGGTTTTTATACAGCCCTTGCGCGTTCTCCAAGTCAAGCGCAAGCCGCGTATGCTCATCGGGTCTCACCACGCCCAGGAAGGTTGCCATCTGCTTCGCGTAAGGCGCAGCGGGATAGCAGTAATGGTAGCTCCCGAAAGGAACGCCAATCCGCGCCGCCTCTGCTTTGTAGTAGGCATAACGCGGGTCGACATATCCGTACGAGAGCGAAGCCCGCGCGAATATGAAACTCACTTTTTCGGAGTGCGCTGCTATCGCGTCAAAGTCCACGAGCTTGCTGTCGTTCCCGTGGGAGCATTGATACTTGGATAAGTCAATCCCGAACGCGTAGGTCATTTCACATACTCCTCTCTACTTCCAGCAGTGTCTATTTCAAAGTGAATATCAAAGCTGTTGGCATAGGCATCGTCCTGCGTCTTGGCATCATCCTCAGCGCCAGTGAACTCCGTGCTCTCATTCGCTACGTCCCTGAACAGCTTGATATGCACAAGGTCTGATAACCCTGCTCCTACTGGCGGAGTAATACTGCCGAACTTGGTAATCTGGTTCAAGCTTCCGCTTACATAACTAAACGCATTCGCGCTCGGTATCAGGTAATCCCACGTGGTGGCGGTTGTTGCACCGTTCACTTGCCACAACCAGCCGACCAGGAAGTTTGGAGTTTTTTCTCCTGCCTGTATCCAATGAATGTGCGGGTAAATAGCCGTGCCAACTTTCCAGCGGTGGCTCATCTGGATAACCATCGTCAGCCAGTCATCGTTCCAGTCGCAGGTCTTCGGAAACTTCACATAGTCCCTGTTAGTACTATAAGAAATATGGCTCGATGGGCTTTCAAGTTTCTGCCCCACCAACTGATATTGCAGGTCATCAAAGAAGGTGTGCGCGTATACGCCCTGCGTGTAATCTTTCCAAGGACCGGACACTGTGCGTTCGTAGGGCTTGGCGTTGCGCTTCAGCAGAGCAAGCTCGGCTTCCAGGTGGCGGATGCGTTCATCGTGGTTACGGTTAGTGTCGCTCATACGCCCAGCTTCTCCCGCACTGAGTTGAAAGCCTGGTCTTCATCTTCGCACTCGTGCTCCCAAATCACAACGGACTGCGCCCAAGTACCGCGCATCCGCATATCAATGTCTGCCAGCTTCAGTTGTTCATCAATGGCATATATTCCCTTGTGCCAGTATTCACCGTGCACAAACAGCGGTGTCGGTTTCGGTAGCGTATATACCAGGAAGTCTATAATCTGAGAACCACGAATACCAGCCATCCCAAAGATGTACTGGTACTCGTAGTCAATATTCAGCTTGTCCAGAGCCTGTGCAACGTTATACTCGTTGATAGAGTCAACGCGCGTCCCGTGTACTACAAGCTCATCAGATTTGTTGCGTGCCATCAGACCTCATAAATCGTCATCGTTGCGATATGACGGTACTCTTGATTCCCGCTCCCGTCTCCCATCTGAGCCACAGCCTGGAAGGGAGTGATAGACGCAGGGTCAATGAACACATACTTGTTATCGGTAATAGCATCATTCGTGCGCATCAACAAAGGTGTCGCGTGCGTTTTGCTATTAGCCCAAGTATATAACTGATTATACAACAAAGCGGGTGTGTCCGTTAGTTGTCTGCCCTGTAAATCTTTCATAGGCTCTAACATAAAGGTCACGTTCCACGAGCGCTTGATGGGCATACGCAGGACAGCGTTCACCAACAGCGCTTTCAGGCGCGGGGTCTCGTACTCGTCTGCCATCGGGGTCAATGAAATTTTGAATTTGATTTTCTTGCCACTGACATTGTGCGGGGTCTCGCGGATAGCTGAGTAGTAGCGCAGGTCAATCTCCTTGACACCCACCTGCCGCTTCCCATCCACTACCTCAGACGCTTTCGCGCGTCCAGCGTAAGACCAATCATTGTCTCCGTCCACCCTGAACCATACATTGATTTGGTACTCATCACCAGTCTTCACATCGCCAGAGTAGTCCGAGAACACAGTTACGGAGTGGAAGTATTTCTCCACGTCCTTCAGGTCAAAGTCTATCCAGCTTGTCTCAATGTAGCCACTGCTGTCTACATCTCGGTAGCCGTAGTAGGGGTACTTGTACTGCTGTAAGGGTGCGATTGAAATCGGGAGTGCCACTACGCTGGTTGCCTCACTTACCCACAGCCTGTCCACATAACTGTTTCCAGGAATGGATTGGATATAAATGTCATTGATGCGTGCGCCCATCACATTCGAGCGGTAGATTTCGTGCCAGCCGAGCATATTGTTGCAGAGCACGGACGAGTATCCGTTGAAGCCAGCGTCAACAGCTACATAGTATCTGCCAGGATAGGGAATAATTTTCTTTATCTCACCCTGCCTGTTGATTGGCAAGCCCTCATCTCGGTTCGGTCCAATGTCGTCAAGCCGCTGGTCGTAGTAGCGCTCCAGCATACCGCCTGCGATATTGAAGTAAAGGTACACGCCGTACTGCATCGCAGCCTGTCCGTTGTCTTCACTGCGGACGGTAGCCATCTCACCGATAGGCATTTCCTGATAGATATTGTTGTAGATGCTGCCGAACCCGTCCTCTTTCAGAATGTAGGGTATCTCAGGCTGTCCGTATCCAACAATGTTCACAATACGCGCGTTGGTATTCCCGCAATATATTTTCTGCGGGAGATACTTGTGCGCCACGCTGGGGTCGGTTGTAATAAATGTAACACCCTGGTCAGGACTGCTAAAGTTAGGTCCAGTACCATCTGATTTCGTTTCCATCTCAACTGTATGCGCTGAAATTTGGTAGTCAAGGTCAAACATTGTGCGCTCCAGAGAGGTCAGATAGCCCGTATCCTTATCTCCTTTGGCATTCTCGGTATCCCAATCGTAGATAGCCCGCTGCTGTTGGAGCAAGGCATCGGCTCTCTCGTGTGCGCTGACATCAAACAGCATCGCGCCAGCAAAGGCAGGTACGTCCGAGCAGTCTACCCAGCAATCATCGTAATCCGCCCGCCAGAGTTTCAGGTCTCCGTTCTCATTGACAATTGGGCAGAGCAGGTCGGCATAGTAGGTCGCGTCAACAGCCCACTGCTGTCGAAAGTCGTTGCTGCTCTGGTCTACGCAATAGCGGGTCATCTTTGCGTCGTTGCCAAAGGCAAAGATTACATAGTCCTTTACCACCGCTACGCTGGTAACAACTTTGCTGAGATAGTTTACCGCAGGGTCTCCAACGGAAGTTGTAATTGTGAACCATTGGTCTGAACCGAGCACAACATACTCTGTGGTAGTATCTGGCGTGATTTTCCACGGGGAGGAAAGGTTTAGCGTATGGTCTATGCTCGACACAATGTAGCGCCAGGGCTGTTCCTGCGTCTCACCAGTCCCATTGATGATGAGCACAATGCAGCCAGCGGCAGTTCCGTTTGGATACTCAGTAGTAGCTGCCCATCCACTTTGCGCCGCATCAACAAGCGTACTGGCGGTGCTTGCATCAGCTACGCCGCGCCAGCCGTTCATCATCAGCGTCGCTGGCGTTGTCGCTCCTGTCTTGGCGTTGTTCTTCACAAGATAGAGTTGGCGTTTGTACTCAAACAACTTGACATCAAACTCTACTGTCTCGTGGATGACAGAGTAGAAGAAGGCATCCGTTGCTATTGTGCTCCACGATGTCCCATTGGTGCACCTATATACCCCACCATTTGCTGAAGTCGCGTGGTATGTCAGTACGCCGCCGCCAAACGGAGCATCATCTGGAACAGCAAGAACAACAAGGTAAAGATATTTATCCGTAGTAACAGCCGTAGTAGTAATAGGCAGCCCTATCCACTCCCCATAATCTGCCGCCGATATGAAATCGTCAATGTGAATACGATAAGTATAGTTAGCAGCGCTGCTGTATGTGGCGGCATCTGGTTGCGCGTCGGTAGTAATGGCGTAGTACAATGTCAATGGACCGTGCGCATTAACTAACTTAATATCAATTTGCGTTACATTTAGATTGGCAAGCGGCTTGTAAGCAGCAAAGTAAGGGTATCCCGTCGACAGAGAAGCACTTGTCTTACTTCCCGTTCCCACCGCAACGCTTCCGGCGGTGTCAATGCCCGTCTGAGCGAGTGCTTTCGGACCGCAAACAGGAAACTCTTTGGTCGTGTCAATGCGGAAGGAGTCGTAGAAACGGGTGCGGTCGTTGGAGAAAGTATCTTGCGCCCGCCCGCCTATCCAGGTAGACTGCACTTCGGTGACAAAGGGCGGCAGCATATCATCGTACCCGCCGTTGCCCTGACTCATCTGGAGCGCGGTGCGCGGCATAGACGAAATGCTCATCCCGCGCGGGTCTTGCCTGCCGCTCCGGTTTGACAGTATCAGTCCAGCCTCAATACCATTCAGGTCTGTTAGCTTGATGTCGTGCGTTGGGTTCTTTGTCCCAACACCAGCCGTCAGAGAATAGGCATCGGATGACCTGCTAAATCCCTTAGTGTTTATTACAGAGCGTGCGTACATTACCACCTCGCAAGGATAGGGTCGCGTTCAATGTGATGCACAGGGAACGCGTTGGCAAGGCGCTCAGATTGCTGCTGAGCGTTGGCAAGCAGGATGTTCTCCCGCTCGTCCGAGTTGCCGGAATACTGCATCCGGTTCAGGTGGAACATATAGGTTGCCGTCCACGCCAGCCGCTTCAGGTTGAAGTGGTCTGATATGGTATCCGAGTCTCCGTTCACCGCATCGTGGAACTTGTTGTAGTACAGCCTTATCACATTGCCTGAATTGTGGCTCAGTTCGCTCGGCAGGTATATCTTCCCACCAATCTCCCGCCAGGTTGTAATCGGGTTGAAACCGTAGGGAGAGCTTGAAGCGGTATAGACTTCCATTCGCTTCACGCCGTTCACGCCCGCAGGAAGGGTGTACTCAGTGGCATTGTCCGTGACCGTAAGCGTTTCATCCAGCGTTGTATATTCCCCCATAAACAACAGCGCCTGGTTGATTGCCTGCGTCAATGCTTCGCGCCGCGCGTTAGTGACGGAATAGTACACATTGATAGGCACAACATCCGCGCAAGCAGGCGTGAAGGTTATCACGCCGGAGCTTTGTACATAGTCCGTGATACGTTTGGTAGTATTCGCGAACGTGCCACTCCGGATGAACAGCGTGCCGTTGTTGAAGTAATCATCAACTTCATACGCCGTAGTATCTACGAGCGTTGTCACCGTGCCAGCGCTGGTAGTCAAGCCTGACCGCATAATGCCGCACAGTTGCGCGGTTTCCAGCAGAGCATCATAAAGTGTGCTCATTGTTGCTCCTTAGTTAGCCGATTGATACGATAAGCCATCTCAAACGGATCGTATTGCCAATCATCAATTGCTGTTACCTGCAATGGTGCGATAGTTGTTCCGTTGGATAGCGGCAGGTCAGGTTTGATAGAACAGTCATCTCCCAGGATAACCCTGTTTCCGAGAACGTTCATGTCGCTTTTCTTACGGCTGATTACTACCATAGAGTTGAAAAATTGTATGGAATGGATCGTGCTGAGTTCAGTATCTTTTATCTCAGTATCATACAATTCACCGAACCTTTTGAGATATTCTGCCCTGGTAAGATTCAGTCTCCAATGCTCATAGTTAGGCATGTCCGCAAGCCTTTTGAAGTAGGACATGCTCGTTACTGGTGAGCGAAGTCCACCACCGAACTCTTGCCAATAGCTGGAATGTACGTCCTCGACAATATACAGGCTGTCGTTGCCAAGTAGCGGGAAGTAATTGTTGAAAGACTGTATCACATCTGAGCCAACGTGCGAACCGTCATCAATGATTATGTCGAATGTGTCCGTTATCGTCGTACAGATTCGGTCTATAACATCCTTGTCATTAGCATCCCCGACAACCATTGATATTCTGTTGTCCTCGAATGTCAAACCGCTACAGTCTGGATTAATATCTACACCAACAATATGCTTCGCGTTTGGAAACGCCTCTGCCCACACCTCCAGCGACCCACCATTCATCACCCCAATTTCAAGAATGTTTACTGGCGCATTCTGTAACGGTGTAAAGAGCTTATCATATACGTCAAGATAAGCAGACCATTTATCAAATGTTTTACCCTTATGATTCAGAAATAGTTCTTTTATCATTGTCTACCTTCGCTGCGATGACAACATTGGCTGGCATTTGCATTTGCTCGCCAGTGGTCATATTCACATTTATCACGCCCACGTTGGCAAGCCTTGCGACAAAGCCTGCCCGCTCCAGCAGATTACGCAAATTCAACAGGGAATAGCACGCCCTATAAGGTTGCTCATCACCACCATACAAAGACAGAAATGTCAACGCATCAGGGCTGTTGGTGAATATTTGCTTAGCCGCGAACTCGGCGCAGGGTGTGTAAACAGTAAGTTCTCCCATAGGAACAAGCATCTCAAAGATGTTGTTCAAGAACGGCATGACACGCGACATTGGAAGTCGTGATAGGTCAAGAGAGACTATGACTCTGTCAAACAATCCATCTAACTTCGGATTACCCGCATAGTTCATTATGTCATATTCTCTTAGCTCATCGCCCTCGTGCAGTTCTACGTTTGTTTTCCCAAACATAGCCGTTCTCATAGTATGTCCTCCAATTCATCTCTTACTTTTACATAGTCCTCGTGCCTGGTTGGCTTCAGCTTCCAGTGGTCGCAGGTAACTGCCGTATCCACATACGGATAGATGCCAACACTTGCAGCTAACTCACAGAAGTAATGGTCTTCTGTGCGGTTATATTCAAGCTGATAGAACGGGAAGTTTCTATCTTCCCCTTCGGCGTTTAGATCAATAAGTTTATATGGTTCGTGCCATACGCCATTTTCCAGATACGCCTCGCCTTCCGCATCACCGAGAGACTTGACCTTGCTCTTGTGTATTGGCGAGATAGAACCATTCAACCGCTGGAACACATAGTGTTCTTCCATGATTTTTTCGTAGACGGAGCGGTGAATGAGCGTGCAGCCCATCCCAACGCTGTCCACTTTCATTATTGCCCCATCGGGATAGCCAAAGATAGGACTATAGAGACCACTTGGTTCTTTGTTATATGCAATAGGATTGTGCGGAAGCGTTGGGTAATAATAAATGCCCGCTATGAATTTACGCCCGCTTCTGACAAGGTGACTAATGGTAGTCTTTGGCGGGACTGTATCGTCATCCATCCAGAATATATAATCCGCGTCTCCGCTGAGAAATCCTTTTGTAACGGAAGTTCTATTCGCGTCCGTTAGGCTCAGACGCTTTACCTGGTTGCCTATAACAGCGTTCTTGTTGAAGTCTGGTAGAGCAGAACCTACCGCCCTAACCGCATTGAAAGCTACCGTGTCTCCAAGTGTCGTTTCGTACAGTATCATCTGTACGAGATTAGTCCACCATTGAAAAGATTGCGCACTTGAACACGCAACCCCAATGTCTACTATTGCTTTCCGATTAGAATTTTGTTCGGATGCCATTCCTCTGCTCTCCCATTTTCCGCAAGATATTGTTGGTGTTTCCTACAGTAATAACAAAGTGCGTTCTCAGCCATCCCCTTAAATATGCGCATCAGCAATTCCCCTGATTCGTCAGATTTAGTTGTTGCACAATAGGTGAGCTTGACCGGAGCGCCACATTGTACACAGTGCAACACTGGTGTGGTGCTTAGTTTAGACATATTGACCTTCCAGAACGGGGGTGGGTTTCCCCACCCCCGTAATATAAGCCGCGCCCACTACGTGACAGCAGTAAGCATGGCGTGTGATTTGTCGAGCCGCAGACAGAACGAGAACTCACCCACAAGTTGGGTGCGGTCATAGTCGCCAGTCTTGGCAAGGTCTTCCACCTGCCAGGGACGGAGGGTAATCATACCCACGTTGTCCAGATTCAGGAACGGAATAAGGTCGCTTCTCTGCCAGCGGTCAATTACAAAAGTAACGTCGCCAAACGGAGTAACGATTTTGTCTACCAGCGTGCCAAAGCGGTTCTGCTCTGGCGCGTAGCGCACAAATGAGGAACTGTCGTACTTGCTCTTCAACGCCTGGTAGTTAGCCGGACTGATGACAGCAACAAAGTTACCGCCGCCACCATCGTTGTACGCCAATTCCAGCGCGTCTTCAATCATCGCGACAGCCACAGAAGCGGCGCTCGTGGTAAAGTTCGCGCCAGTCGTCAGGTTGTCGGTAATGAATGTCGGATAGCCGCCCATAGTACGCGGGGTGGTCGTACTACCTGCACCACGCACGCCGTACTGAAGCCCGCGTTCAACGAGTCTCATCATCTCAGGGATTGATTTAGCCGCCTGATACTGATAGGGGTCAGACATTCCATAGTTGTCAATGACGCGTTCAGTGCCAGTGACTTTCAGTTCCTTGTGGAAAATCTGCGTATAGTTGGAGTTGGACGAAATGTCGGTAAATCCGATTGAGTCGGATTCGTCACCTTCAAGACGAGCCATACCAACGATGGCAAAAGTGGCATCGGTGGCAAGCGTAACGGCAGTTCCACCATGAGCGCGGACAAGTGTCGCAGCGCCAGTGGAAGTGTTGATGTCGCTAACCCAAAGCAACTCTGTCGAGGTGGACAGAATATGCCCTGGTTGAATCATAAACGCCGTGCCGAGAGAGGATACAGTAGACACGGTGACAGCGGTAGCTGTAGACGTGGCAGTCGCGCCAAGATAGAAAGTTCCAGCAAGCGGCGTTAGCGTGTCTTCGAGCCATTCCACGACTTTACCCTTGTTGGTGAAGCGGAACTTGCTTGAAGCCCCGTCGAGACCGCCGATAGCCTCAATAAATGGGGCATCAGAGGGGTCAAGATTAACAATGTAATCTGTAATAACCCGCTTCTGTGGCGTACTGTCCGTATACGTACTATACGGTGAATTAGTATTAGGCATTTCTGCTCCTTATTAGTAAACGCTCAGCCCCTTTTTCCGATACTCCGCCTTCATATCCGCGATTGCCTGTGCGTTTCCCCTGCGTATGCTTGGGTGTTTGCCAGTCGAAATCAATTCAATCTCATTGCGATATTGCTGTTCGATTGATGCGAGATTGTTAGCAGTTCCGCCCTGTGCGAGCGTTGGAATACGGGACTCTTCGGGTGGTCGAGTGGAGCGAGATTGGCAGATTTCCTCAAACTTGCGGACGTAATCAAAGGGACTATCCACCTCGCCGATTAGCGCGTTGGCTTCGTCCGGTTCAAGATACACGCCCGTGCGTTTCATAATCTTGCGTACCTCGCCATTAACAAAATCATTCGGCTTTGATTGAGCCTCCTGATGCTGCGCCGCTTCGGATGCTTCTTTGGCAGTCAAGGCTTCGTTGACAGCGTTTTGGCTGATGGAGCGTTCTTGCTCCGGTGTCAGCGCTACGCCGCTTGCTTTCAGCATCCTGATTGCCTTCTCAGCTTCATCCTGCGCGGTCTTGATTCGCACGTCGAGCTTGCTCCCAAGTTTATCAGTCATCGATTGGGTCTTGCGTAATACGCTTTCCTCAATCTCAGCCTTGATTCTTTGAAGCTCAGCTTTGGTAACGACCTCAGTCCCATTCGCCTCCGGCGCAGCATCGTTGGGAGACAATGCCTCTGTCGAAGGTTTTTCGGAAGACGCGTCTGGCTTTCCCAAACCAGCAGCCCCTTCTTGGTAATAAGTAGCGTCAGCCATATTTTGTGCCTCCATACACTATACAAAGTGTATACCACATTATTTGATATTTGGCAAACCTAAGTAGGCATCAATCCAAGTTTCAAGTTTGCCGCCTGGTTTTCCGTAGAAAACCCATAGGCGATTCAGTTCCGCTCTTACGCCTTCCGATAACGGTGTTCCGAGAGCGACATACAATCCAATGCCAGTCATCATTTCAGCATCTAACTCAAACATTGCTTCCTCTGGCATCGTTTCTACATCTGCATTTTGGACAGTCAAATCGCTGTCGTTGTAGCGGCTCGACCTGTCCTTCAACCATTCAGCAACAACTGGATGGTCCAGCTTGTACGCGTCATTCCAATCCAGATACTCTTTGTATTCTTTGTAACCATTCACATACTTTTGACGCTCCTCTTCTGGCAGCGCGTAGTATAGGTTCTGCTGCCACCAATAGTTAGGGAACATTTGCTTGCGAAGGTCTGTGTATTCCTGCGCCGCCATTGCCACGTCTTCGCTGTAATATTCCAGCGGTTCTACTGTCCGCTCGGTTGCGTACTTATTCAGTTCGGTCTTTGGAACAACATTGCCTAACTGCCTGTTCCAATAGGTCAGGGTATCAACATCCACCTTGTCGTAATCGCGCGTGTCAGGGTCAAGCATATAGCTTTCAAAGGCATCCCCAAGCTGATCATTCACCATCTGCTTGTTAGCGCTCGGCAGGCTGTAATACTTATCCCAAAAGATATTTATAAGGTGAGATTTCAGGCGCTCTTCCGGCTCTTTGAACAATGCCAAGCGTGCTTCGTACTCAGGATTAGCCGCATAGAACTCGGTCATTGCCTTGTTGTTTCCGAGAGCCATATCCAGCCAGGCTTTTTGATATTCGGTTGAAATCCCGCGCTGTTTCAATTCCCCCTCTGGATACAGCCCAGCAGGGAACAGCGTAAGCATCAATCCAACCGCAATTCCGTTTGGATTTCCGCTGGCAACACCACTGATAAATGACGAACCAGGCATCCGGTAGGATAAGTATTCGTCTGCCCGTGACTTTGCTTCATCCCACAACTCACCCTGCTTTTCGGTCATCGCACGAACAATTGCATCCGTGTCATAGCCCTCTTCGGTTGCCATATTGGACAGCCAGAACTCAATGTAGTAATCGCCTACCAGGTCATAGGGGGACATTCCAGCAATCTTTCTGAGCGTGTCCTCCGGCGCTGCGACTATCTTTCCTATCGCGGTCAGGATTCCGCCAAACGCTCCGCCTACTGTCTCGCCTTGCGCCGCAAGCGCACGTCCCTGGCGAGTCATCGGGAAGCTGCTTATTTTCTCCTTCTGGTCTGTGGAAAAGTAGTAAGGGATTGTGAACCAGGGCGCTGGCATCATTGACCACGACATCGCTGATATAGGGTCTACAATATCCGCGTTTGTAGCAACTACCTCAGCCGCAGCCGAGTTCCAAATCTTGCCGCTTCCAGCCTGGATCGCCTGTAAGCCAGCTTCTTCGCTAATAAGTTTTGAGCGTACCATCGCGTTGATGCGGCTGATAACCTGGTCTTGTATGTCGCCGCTCAGGTCGGCTATGTTTGCGATTGGTTGTATGAGCGACACCAGCGGGAGCATCTTTGCCATAGGGTCAATGAACATCGCGTCGCCCATATAGTCAGGCAGCCAGGGGGTATAGAAGCGGTGCTTACCAGCGAACCGAGACGGGAGTTTCAACCCGTTACGCTGAAGCAATTGTCTATACTTTGTATAAGTTATTGCCAGCGACGGCTCGGACACACAGCGCTTAGCCCACTCGCCAATTGAGCGGGTAGTCCAGAAGTGATACGGGAACACGAAGTCCAGCAGGTCGTCCGCGCCCGTGCGTTCCGTGTAGTCCAGCAGCGCGTTGTCCATCATCGCCTTGCCATAATCCACGGCAGTTGCCGTGCGTATCTGAACATCCTTTTCCCACTGTTTCATCAGCCCCATAACTTCTGGAGAGGTTGCAAGTTCATCTGGTAGCTGGAACTTGTATTCCTGCTGCTCACCGAGCCTTGTTTGGAACTCATCAAAGATTGCGCTGACCACGCTGTCAATCGGGTGCGTTACAAGCTCCATCATCCCAAGCGCGTCCATCCGCCCTTCGGGAACAGATGCCAGCGGGTATTCCGTGATAGGCGGAAGCTCCTCTCCGGCAACCTCTTTGGCAATGACTATATCGTCTAACTTTCCCCATACTATGTCTGCCAGCACAAGCTCATCCGCAGTAGCGGCAGGCGCGTTCTTGTTAGCGCCGCGTATGTCATTCACATAGTCAATGATTTCCGCAAGCTCCGCGTCCGTGAACTCCCCGTGCGTGATGAAATCATCTACTTCTTTCAAACTTTCCCAGACCTTTTCAGGCTTTTCAAAGAATGTAAACTTCATCTGGACAGGCTGTTCATTGAGCGCTTGTTCAGAGGCTTGCGATAGAGACTTCGCAGCGACATCCGCTGCCTGGCTCATTTCCTGCCTTGCAGAGAACGCCATAATCCGGCGGTTTCTGGCAGCAGCGCCAGTAACAGGACGCGCGGTCTTGGGCAGCGCTTCAATTTCAGCTTCGCCAGACTCGCCCCTTGTAATCTTAAAGAACTTGTCGTAGTAATCCTGCGTATACATAGCCCGCAGGTCAGCCACCAACGGCTGATAGACATTCGCATAGAACGCCGCGTCGTTTGTGTGCTTTGCTCTGATTGTCTTGGGTCTTTCCTCGTAATGTTCATTCAGCGCTTTTTCGAGCTTTTTACGCTTTTTCCTGATGTTATCCAAGAACTGCTTGGCTGTAGTGTTAAGCCTGTCAGCAGACAGGTTGTTCACAGAAGACCCTGTTTTAGAGATAACTTCTATCCACAGGTCAGAAGCCTCCTGCCATTTCAGTTTCTGTGCCTCACGCCACAGCATAGTGCGAGATTTGAGTTCTTCTTTGATGCGGGCACGGTCCGACCTATTAGTAGTCTTACCGTCATTATCCTGAATCGCGTACTTATCTGTGTAATACTTTTTGTCATTCTCCCACGATTCCCGCAGGATGATTGCCATCCGGTCTGCCGCTTCTCCAGCGCCAGCCTTTCGGATAGCCGCGTCAAGTATTCGCGCACGCATCGCGTATAGGCTCTGGAACTGTTTATCCGATTGTTCCCGCGCCATCTTGATTACCAGGTCCGCAAGGTCATTGCTTCCAGCCCGTCTGTACTCATCCGCTCTGAATACCGCATCGCCATACATGACATTGTTCTGCAATTGTGCGTAATACGATGTCTCGCCATCGTCCATGAATATATCCAGCAGATAGACAAGCCCTTCGGGATTGTCCATGATATTCTGTACCTTCAAGGTAATATTATCTGCAAGTTGCGCCCAAACATAATTCATGGATTTTTCCATCGCCTGAAAGCGCAGAGACTCTATGGCTTCCGGCGTGGTGGCTTTCGGAAGTTCTTCGCGCAGGAAATCCCCGACGGGTGTCTTGTCTAAGGTGTCCAGCATAATGTCTTGCAGCACAGGGTCGCCGTTGGTGACATTGCGTATCGCGGTTTCAATTGCAAGGTCTACGACGGGGTGATAAGTAATCTCAGCGCCGAAGGCATCACGCAATTGGGTAACATTCAGCGAACCATTAGCCTTTGCCTCGAATACGGCAAGCTCACTTGGCGACATATATTGCAGCATCTTGGCACGCGTGGACGCAGGTATATCACCGATCTTGGCTCTTTGGATATACTGTTTGGTAGCCGCGTAGAACCCGCGCAAGCGGGCGCTGCTCTCAATGTTTCCGTACACTTGCCCGAATTTGCCGAGATGCTTCTGGAACGCGTTCAATGCGTTCAACGCGCCAACGCCCGTAGCTTTAGTCGGGTGCAGTTGCTTATAGATAGCCTGCGTATTAGCTTCGATTTCACCAGAAAGCCCGTACTCTTTACCAGCGATGCCTTCGGCGTTTACGCCAATATCCTCCATGAACTTTGTGATTTTAGACTTGCGCTGGAGAACGCCATCGCCAATCAGTAGGTTGATTGCGACCTGGTTGTTCAGGTAGTTGGTAATCCACGTCGGGATGCTGGTGGTGATAACGCCAAAGCCCAACGCCTTTTTGAGTATCTTGGAGTAGCGGATAATCGTTGGCATCTTGGTAACGCCGTAGTCTTTGATGAGCATTTCCATACTGCTGTCCAGCGCGGTCAACGCGACCTTCGCCACCCACTCACCGTCCGTCAAGGGCATCGGGTTCTTCTCATCAATGAACGGTTTCATAATGTCCGTGACCATTGCTTCCGAGAGAGAGGCAGCCAGGTTAGGGTCTGTCGTTAGAAGTCGCGCGAACACATCCGCTGGTTTCATTGCCCGCATTTCCAGCGGGGATTTAGCGATCGCATTAGCAATCGTGTTGAAGCCAAGCGTCTTCTCGGATGAGTTGTCAATCAGAACTTTTAGCCCAGCCATCGCGCCATCTTCTTTGACGAACTCTTTCATCATTGTCGCGGTACGCGCATAGAGAGCACCATCCTGATACTCACGGGCGGCAGTGGACAGTTTGGCAACGTCCTGCCTATTACCGAGCGCGTCTATCAGCGCGATAAAGCGCTTCTTATCCCCGCCCGCGAAGGTCATGATGTTCCCAAGTGACTGCTGTAAATTCCGCATACTTTGCTTAACGCGAGACTCTGGTGTCCACGTGGACATATTCACAAGCCACTTGCCGACCCCTGAATCCTTCAGAAACTTCGGCATCTTCGCTGATTCAGCATACTTTACCGAGTCCGCAAACTCTTTGGTCGTGGTATCAATGACCACCCGTTTCATGTAATCGTAGGAGTGCGCCTGAAGCTCTGTCAGAATGTCCGCTTTCAGGGTGTCCGTCATCGCAACATCCTGTCCGTTTTTGACAATCCTGTCAATCGCTTCTGTCTTCATGTTCACATAATATTCCGTGCCGTCATCACCGTTTATGCGCATAAAATGCGCATCGCCTGAGTCGTGCAGGTAATCCCAATCTATTTTTGCGATACCGTAATCTGAACCATCCGCTTTTTTGATATTTATGCTGATGTCCTGAACGGATTTGTTCAGGTAGCCGCCGATAGCCGCGGCGGACTTGCCAGCCGTAACCAACTCGTAGGGAGATTTCGTGCCGCGCCAGAACTTGCTGAACGCCGCCCCTGATTCTGCGTTTCCGGTTATTCCTGCCACTGCTTTTGCAAGCGTCTTGCTGGTCATAATGTTTTCAAACACACGCTGCACGCCCATTGGCATCAGGTCTGTAAGAGGGTTGCCTATATAAGATTTCGTCAGGACATCAATGTTGTCAAACAGCATTGACTTTTGTTGAAGGTCTACCGCGCGTGCGAGACCACCAGGGTCTTTTCCGGTGGTGAAGTCGTCAAGGGCTGAGGCTGCCTGAGACGCAAAGGATTTAGAGAGCGGCTTTGCCACCTTGCCAAGTCCAGCGTCAAATGCCATCGGGATAAAGTTGCTCACGTCCAGGAACATCTGTCCGGCGAAATCACTCAGGTTTCCGCTCGTGCCGTACTTCTCCCGCCACTTCAGCAGCACCGCGTCTATGTCCTCGCGCGTTGCCCCTCTGCCAAGAGATAATATCTCCTGCTGGAGTTTCAGCGTTGCTTCCCCATCCTGGAAATCAACTTCCTGCGGGGCAATGATGCCTTCGTGAATCTTCCAGACCTCGCCTTTGTCGGCTGTCTGTCCGCTGGACAGTTCCGTGCCAAGCACCGCGTCAATTGCATCGGCTGTTTTAGATACTGTGTTCAGAAACCAATTGCCAGGACTCGCGCTGCGGGTCTCATAGAACATTGATGCGGCGCGTTTAGCCGCGTTCCAATTGCCAGCATACTCATCCGCTTCAGCGACAAGCCCGATAGTTATTTCGGTCTGTTCACCGAGCCAGTTCAGAACCTTGCTTGCGTTGTCCAATGCCTTATTAGGCGTTCCAGATTTAGCAGCTTCGTACTGCGCCGTGCCGACAATCAAGCCAACCGCGCCAGCAATGAGCGGGATAATCAGCGACGCTCCACCCGTTGGAAGCGCGAGACCAGCAGCGACAGCCGACGAAGTGCCCATCAGGGCAGCTGCGGTTGAGAGCCCAAAAGCTGTAGCGCCGCCCAATCCAGCGCCAGTAAACAGTCCGGTGATGATATTTTGCGCTTCTTTGTTGCCAGTCGGTCTGTTCTTGAACTCACCCGCTGAAATGAGCGGGAGTATCCACTGCTGCCAGGGTTCGAGCTTGTTGTAGTCAGGAAGCTCCGGCTTTACAGACGCGTCAATCAGGGCTTTGTAATCCGTTTCGGACAGCGGTTGGGTGAAGTCAATGTTGCCGCCAAGCTCATCATACAGCGTTGGGTCAATGGCTTTGATATGCTCCATTGTCATGTTGTACTGTGAGAGCGAGTCGTAATTCCGCAGATACTCCTGATAGCTCAGAGTTTCTCCACGCTGGATTTTTTCCTGAGACGCGTTCAGCCCTTCCGCGGCGGTCTGGATATTCTCAAAGAGCGTGGGCAGGCGTGCGCCGTAAAGCGTGTTTGTGCGGGTAGCGACAGGTTCTCCGAAACCTTCCGGCGCAGAACCAAACTGCCCGTAATAGCGCCCCATACTGCCGACAGGCAGTGGCTTCCAGGACTCGTAGTCATCGTTGCCGTTATAGACTTTCAGTTCTTTGTACAGGTTGGTGACTGTACTTTTGTCCAGCCAATCAGGGGGTTCGTAGTCATCCGCTTGCAGGCGCAGAAAGTCATACCATCTGCCTACCCGCTGCGGGTCATCCCAATAGTTCGGCTTGTTATCATTCTGTGTAGCCCAGGGCGCGAAGTTATCTGTACGCGCGACCGCATCCGGCTTCCAGTAGTATTTATCTTTGTTCGCTGAGGACATGCGGTAAAAGCGGTCATATCCTCGCGGCACATAGTTTGCCATCGAGCCTTGATAGCCCTCACGATGCGCCTGCTTTGCAAGCCAGCGCGTGCGGTCTCGAATCCACATGGAATGACTTTTGTTACTATCACGATAGCGCTGATAGGTCTCGTTATTTGGGACAAACTCGTCGGTCATAAGCGCCTCGTTATGTTATATTCCACTGCAACAGTGTACTGTACCACTGGTTTTTTCGCACTGAATCGCCGTAGATTCCTGGCGATGACGAGTAGCTTCCACCGCCGCCCCCACCCCAGCCGCCGCCCCATCCACCATAGCCATCCCAGCCTGTATCCTCAACGACCTCATCACCGGGCACAGAGTCGACTGAGTGCCCCCCGATTTCATACGGGTCGCTTGCCCAGGGGTCTACTGCCCCTCTCGCTATCAATTCAGCAAGTGTCTCGCGTGGGAGCGCTTGTATCGCCGCCCATTCAGCGGCGTTTTTTGTTTCTTTTTCACGCAGAGCCTTCAAGTTGTTCCCAGTAGAACCATAAGCAGCGCCACCGACCTCATAAGGGTCGTATCCAAACGGGCTAATTTGTCCGCTTGCAAGCGCATTGCGCATACGTTCTGGATAGTTATATGTCAATGGTTTGCGCTGAGCTATTGGTGTCCAGGCTGGCTGTTGCTTTGGCTTTTTTTGGGTAGCATTTTCCCACCAATTTTGAAGCTGGCGACTACCGCCGTAAGGGCTGGATATATCAAACGGAACAGAGCCAGGCAAATACTGCTGTTGATTTTTATAACTTGTTCTGCGGTTTTCATCGCGTCTCTGCGCCATTAGCGCCCGCATCCGGCGGTTAGCGGCGGCAATCTGCTCCTGTCTCACCCTATTCAGTTCGCGTTGTTCAGCGAAGTAATCATAGGTATCGCGCGGGTTAGGTTGCGCGGGTGTACGGACAGTGCGCGTTTGGGGGACGCGATAGTTCGGGCGGTAGTTAGGCGGAATGTAATCAGGATTAACTTGGCTTGGCATTTTGTTCTCCTTCCAGAATCGCCATGATTTCAGGGTTCTGTCTGGCAGCGGCGGCTAACTTTGGATCAGCCTCGATTTGCGCCCGCAGCATTTGGATAGCCGCGGTAAGCAGTGGTTCGCTCCACTTATCGGACAACTCTTGTAGCTGACCTTTAGAGAAAGCCTTAGCCAAGAGGTAGAGATTGCTGGCATCCACTACGGTAATCACATCTCACCTTCCTGCAATTCTTGCGGTTCGCCTGTGGCTGGTGTTGGTTTCATTCCTGGTCGTGAAGCTGGCAGAGCGCCCTGTGCCACAATCGAAGGCATCCCGCCCATATTCGGATTATTCTGGTCAGCGAAGCGAGCGCGTTGCTCAGCCATAGACATTGCCTGTGCCCGCTGCATCTGTTCCTGTTGGCGCATCGCGCGTCCCTGCATCTGCTGCTGCTGCTGCATCTGCGCTTGTTGCTGTTGCATCTGAGCCTGCTGCTGCATCTGAGCCTGCTGCATTTCCGCCTGGACCTGTTTGCGGATGTCATTTTCCATTGCCTTTGTGAAATGTTCCTGCACCATCTGTTCCACAAAGCGTTCCTCGATGACCTTTTTGGTCATGTCCTTAGACTGTCCAACGTTCAGGATATTCTCGCGTATCCACTCATCGGAAGCCAGCCCCTGTTGTTTGAGCATAGAGGCGATATTAGCCTGCTGGAGTTTATCCTGCGGGAGTTCTGCGTCCAACTGCACGTCAATCACCAGATTGTCAGGTAATTCTTTAGGGTCAATGTTGAGTGTTCCGCCGTCGTAGAGCGCGGTGCGTAAACTGTTTTTGTCTTTTATCATATCGACCATCAGTTCCAGAGCAGAGCCGATGCCCCATCCGCCGCAGCGTTGGTAGGCAGCCAGCGGTAAGCGTCCTGATTGCGTCAGGAGAGATATAGACGAGAAGCCCAAATTGGTATTACCGCCCTGACCGAGCGCAGTCTTATAGATAGTGCTTTCCTCGAACAGCTTATTAGCGACATCCAGCCCGTAGAGCATATCCTTGTTGAGCACATCGCGCTGGAGCGGTGTGAGTCGATCGCCAGGGTTGAGGTGCACGATACCGCCCACGTTCCCGAAGTCAACTTCAATCTGGCTGTCAGGTTCTGAGCGTTCGTGCACGAACATCGCGTTAGAGGCGACGGCGAACAGGTTGGTATACATCGCGGTTAGTTCAAGGTTCGTTCTATCCCACAATTCCCCCTTCCACACGCCGTACAGGAGCGGCTGGTACTGGTGTTCCGGCTCACTCTGGAGCAAGAAACCTTCCGCTCCCTGCACAATAATCGGGATGCAGGGCAGGTCGTGGCGACCACTGTTCTCTTTGCCAACGAGAGGCTCGGACATATCGTCCACCCAGGAAAAATGCACGTCCAAATCCCAATAATCCTTGTATGTCACGACATCCGTGTCTGATTTATTCTTTAGCTGTTCCAATTCGCCGAACATTCCCTTGACAGTCGCGTAAGGCATCTCAGTTTCGCGGTAATAGGCGCGTAAGCCGAAGGAATCGAACTCAGCGTTGCCGCATTTAGGGTCAAGCGGCTGAAAAAGGAATGGAGTAGAGCGAGCGATGCGTTCATAGCGGGTAATAGCGGCTTTAGAGGCTGTTTTCCCGCGTTTTTTCTGGAGTTTCAGCAAATCCTCGGTGTCCGTGAGTGCCAAATGGAACTGTCCATAGCGTAAAAGCGACCCCACAAGCTCATAGTGGACGGGTTTCTGGTTGATTCTGCCGGACTGGTAGAGGACAGCCTTGCACATTTTCTCTATTTGCTCAGAATTTTCGACTGAAACGGGGTCGTTCTTATCGTGGGGGACAGAGACAATAGGTTCAGATGCGGTGAGCAAGCGCATTGCGCCCAGGTACTGGTTGCGTGCCTCTGGAGAGGTGGTAATTTTGAGAGTTGGGTCAGTGGGTTTATGTGTCCACTCCATATTGATCATCAAATCCATTTCCTCTTGCATAGAATGGAGTGATGTGTTATTTCCGAGCAATTCCTGCCCGTGCAATTTAGCTTCTTTGAATAAGTCCACTGGTTACCTCCGGTGTTCAGATGCGTTCAAGATTAAGAAATGGGGATTTCTTATAGGGTACAGGGGTAGTGTTATGATAGTCGCGGACAGAGGTTAATAAATATTTGAGAGCGTCGTAAGCATGGTCCTCCATGCGGGTATCTACGTCCTCTTTGTGGTACTTGTCATAGACCAATTGGGAGAGTTGTTTAACCAAGTTTGGGCAAGTGTTGAATATAAGCAATCCAGGCAGTCCGTCCTCCATTGGGTTGAGAAGGCGGTCAATCTTTCGTTTACCATCCAGGCGGTCATTATTTCCCTTACGCAGGGGGACTCCGTTTTGGGCGTATATCTGCGCAGAAGAGGTAATGATTTCCTGCGTCTTTCGTGTCCACATAGCGGGGTCAGCGAAGCGCAGGGCTTTCTTGTCGAAGTCATCGGACATATCAAGGATTTTCCTCGCCTGCTGTCTATCGGTAAGTTCCGTTTCATAAATCTCCTTGTAGATAACAATGCGTCCGTTATCGGGGTTACGAGCGCCGAACAGAGCGCAGAAGGGAGCGCGGTAGCCGGAGTCGATACCAATCAAGCGTGTCCAGTAATCTGGAATATCAATCGGGTCAATGACGTGGGTGCGTTTGTTGAAGGTTTTGAAAGCGAGACCTTTGAAGACATCCCAATCGCCCAGCAGCCAGGCGCGTTTGAGGTCATCTGGCAGGGAGTTAAGCATCAGGTAATAAGAGGGGTCAAGGTGCGGGTTGTCGGTGGGGAGCGCCGGAACGAAATTGAACTCTGAACTCAAAGGTTCTAATTCGGGTGGATATACGTGGTGTATAAAGTAATTCTTCACCCAATCATTACCAATTCCGTCTGGGTTACTTCCGGCGATGAAGCAAGGTTTTTTAAGACCAGCCCATCTCAAAGAGCCGATGAGGATATTGAATGTGTCCACGTTGTGTTCAGTGAGTTCATCGACACCGATGATGCCGAACTCGGCAGATTTGTATTTTGTGGACTCGTCAAGGTTTCTCAGGGTCAGTGCGCCCCCCCCGAATTTTTTATCAAGATAAAACGCCAACCCAAGCGTCTTATTTTCTTTGAGAACGCCGAGCCAGGCAGGGAACTCGGACGCGATCTTACTAATCTGGCGATCTTTCAAGTTGGTATAGGTAGACGAAAACAGACCGCCCACGATACCAGGGTAGCCCACCTTCGCCTGATACAGAATCCAGCTAAGCATCGCCCAGCGAAGCCAATAAGAATTATGTGTTGGTATCATGCTGCGTCCAGCAAGATAAGTATTGTCTGGCGAGTCAACGGAGATACAGCACATAAGTTGGGGTTCTACTTTGACAGCGTCTACGATGTATCTGCGTTTATGAACCCCGTTGAAGTCATCCATCTTTTGTCTGGCGAGCTTGCGTGGAAGCCTGAAGACTGGCAGGTTTGTCATAAAGCACATATCATAAACCGCGCCGCAGTCTTTGCCATACAGTTTTGCGCGACTCTCGCGCACGGTTGTCTTTATTCCGAGAGACACAATCAGTTCATACACGCCATCAACAAGCTGCTTGTTTGTGTTTGTGAAAGAGCAATGTCCTCTTTCGTCAACAGTACCGTCCGTGTCCATAAGCCCTTGAAGCAAGGCGAGCCTTTGTGGCAATGACGCGCGGAGATACTTAATGGGTATATGCTTGTTGGAAAGAACGCCAATATCTCTAAGCAACCCTTTCAGTTTCAGTATGCCGAAGGTATTGTTATTGCGTACTGATACGACATAACCGGATTTTTCTATTTCGTCAAATATTTCCCGATCTATTCCGGTAATGTCGCCGCTGGTAGAAGTTCCATCGCCGAGCCACGCGCCAAGAACGTAGGGGTCAATGAGCAGGTCAGCGTCTGGCAGACAGAGCGGTTTGCAAGTCAATATGGCGTGGTTATGTTCGCCCTGATTTCCAACCGTCAGTGTGTCTACGATTTCCTGCGTGGTACGGATGCCAGGAGTTGGCTTATCGAGATACGAATATATCTGCGTGCTATTGCGCAGCGCGAGGTCTGGTCGTTTACCATTTCCGCGAGAGCGGCGGGTAGCGCGTCTATGAGCGCGGTACTCTTCTGTTCTGCGTTTACCTGATTGTCTATCCGCCCTTGTTTCTGTTACCCACTGGTGAGAAGCGCCAGCGCGAATCACAGAGCCGTCAGAGAAATACAAATCATAAGTTTTGTCGTACTCCGGTTCTGAGCGCCATTGTACGGTACACGGCATACCATCAGAGCCAAGCACCTGATCGCCTGCATTCAAATCAACGATTCGATTCCAGCCGTAAGGTGTTGGGATAGGCGTGTTTATATCAAGCAGTTTTCCGCCACCCCTGGCACCCCCGTACAGGGTGAAGGTATGTTTGAACATTGACTTGAAAGCCTCATCCTGGCGTGGGGTGAAGTCTACCAAATCAGTGAGGGAGACAAAACCCTCTTTACTCGTCTGGCTCATCCGTTATTTCCTTGTCGAAGATGATGCCGTCCACCCCGCCGGAAACCTCAATGTTGGTAATGGGCGGTTCGATATAGCGGAACAGGCGGATGAGATGTTTCATCCACTCGCTTGCGGGAAAATCAAATGTAACGCCCTTGATCACATTCCCGTTCTCATCAACCCTGTCCGGTAATTTCACTTTTCCGGTGGAGATAAGCTGTGCCATCGCGTCAGCCATAATCTGGCGGCGTTCGAGCTTTGTGAGATTGTCGCCAATCAGCACTTCAATTTCTTTTCCAAACTCAACTCTGATAAGGCTTGCCAGAGTATGCTCAGCCTTTGGTCTTCCGGTTGGATTGTTGACGCTTCCTGGAAGAAGCCGCCCGTGCGCGTCTCTTGCAACTGCCATAATTGCCTCCGCAGATAGAATGTTAGTCCCTACTACACTACCATATTGTACACCTTTTGTCAAAGGTTTGCTGTCAAATGTCCGTCATTTGTCCGTCACGCGTCCACGTTTTGTCCGTCTCGCGTCCATTAAACGGACAGCTCACGGACACAGATAAAGAAGAGAAGAAGAAGAGAAGAAGAAAGAGAAAGAGAATAGAATAGAACAGAAAGAGAACAGATGCAGAAAAATTTCTCTTTTTCCCGTCTGCGTGGAAAATTGGGCATAAAACAAAGACAACCCTGTTGAATGATAGATTGCACATTATTCAGTACAAATCTTGAATTTACCCGCTTATTTTGCGTCCAGAGGCAAACCAGAACAAATCCACAAATAACTAACGGATAGAATGATAACAACTGCCAGCATATCGGGCAGTTTCGCAAACTGCCCGATAATCAGGACTTCGATTGTAGTCGATGAAATTTGAGATACAAGCTATTTTGTGTATCATAATCGATGAAATGTGATACACAAAGTTTTGTCAATAAGTTGACATAAGTTCTGAATAAACGAAGTTTTGTAAATAAATTGATACCCCTTATTCGCGCATTTATTCGGGGCAGTCTTGATGCTGGTCAGCCTTTACCACGATTCGCATATTTATAGCCGGTGGCGAGAATCGAACTCGCGTATTGTCTCTTACAAGGAGACCTACCACCTTACACCGGCATCCCTGTTAGCCCCAATGAGATTATAGCAGATGTTTTAGATGGGGGACAGTATTTTACTTTGCAATTTTCTGGAGTGGGTATTCCAGTTTCGCAGTCGTTCGATTACAACAGGGGACCCCCTACCCCCTGCTGTACTCGACGCTGCTGCGAGGGGGGTGAGATTATCACGGCGTGTGTTGTCGTGCTGGCAGTAAAATTGCGGGCAGCGTCAAGCCGCCGTTATGCACGCGTTGGGCAGGGTGTAAGCGTGTAGGCGTGTAAGGTATTCTATTGTTATGTTAGGGATGATAATTACAATGTGACCGGTTGGTCACTTTTTTTGGGCAAGGTTATATGGCGAGTCGGGAGAGCTTTTACTCTCTACACTTACACCAAGGACAATAAAACGGCTTAAAATCGCTGCCTTATTGCGATGCCTTACGATTATCGGATTAAATAAAATAACCCGCATATTATTGCGGGTTATTGTTATGCGGGTTATGCTTTAAGTATTACTTTTTTACTGAAAGTTTAAACCCGTCGCCGTTATCTTGGTCTTGGTCTTCCAGCTTATAATAGCCGTTGAAAGAAAAAGTCCAGCCCGCTACTTTGCGGTTAAAGAGGTTAAGGGAAAGGCTCTTTCCCGCCTTGCTTTTCGGCGCGCCCTCTTTTTGCATCTTGACGTGAAGAGTCAAGGTCTGAGTAGCTTCGTTATATTCGGCGCTAAAGCGCTCAGGACTCTCCACTGCTTTTGGTTTGTCTTCCTTAGCTTCAGCTTCAGCCTTCGCCTTCGCCTTCGCCTTCGCTTCAGCTTCCTGAAAGCTGTTAGCGATAACTACCTCGCCGTCGGGTTTAAAAATACTCATGGGATTCTTATTTGCTGGCATGTTTGACCTCATCTTTCTGATTGTTGTTGTTGGATAAAATAGCTTGTGCGTGTTTTACGGCTTTGGCTTGCGCAATTACTTTGCGCTTTCGTGAATCCGTTTTCATGAATTGCAATTCAATGTATTCTGATAGAACCTCGCTTTCTACTATTGTTAATTTGCTGATAACGAATACTTTCATGATTTTAACCTCGCTTTCTGAACTTGGCTATAGAATAGCACGGTTTTTTTACTTTGTCAAGTGGCAATTTTACGATCACCCCACTCCGATTTTATAGAACATTTGTTCTACTTTGGAGCTGGGATCATCCAACGCCTTGCACATTACACATAACGCATTACAGATTATGCCAGGAAAGAACCTAAGCGGAATTACAAATTATAACGGGTTGCGGGCAGCCAACGCATTACCTATAATGTATTTGGGAATTACCTGGAAGATAACCAAAGCGGAACCACTAATTGTAAATGTGTTTCGCGTGCATAGTACAAAAGTATTACGCGCCTGGGTAATGGGAATAGGTTACGCGCGGGCGTAAGATATTCAGTAATGCGAACACTAATGGGGCTGGCAGAAAAAACTTGACTTTTGCTCAGCGGTCGGCTATACTGTTGGCAAGCAATCAAGCCGAGCCGAGCAGGCTCTATTAGACTATTAGGCTATTTAGAAAGAGGTGAGACAGTGGAAATTGGATGGGAATACCCGAAGTATTATGGCGTGAATAAGTCCTGGCATACAATCGTTGGAAGTAAATCTATAAGGGTTGCAATCGATTACTACGACCAACACCTAAACGGAACCCGCACGTATCACGGGAGCGTGAACGGTGATAACGTGAAGTGCACTTATGATGGTTCCAAGGCTTATGCGGAACGCAAGTTTCGCGAGCTACTAACCGAAACCGCACGCGGATATTAGAAAGGAGATAACATGGAAATCACATTACCCGCAGAAGTATGCAAGAAAGCACATAAGGTGCTGAAGCTCCCGTTACGTGGAGTCACGAAAGCGCTTACGGTTCTTTCATATGTACAGGTTGAAGTGGATGAGAATGGTGTCTTATTCACTTCCACTAACCTGGAAATGTCAGTTGTATATGACCCAGGGTTATCTTACACGGGCGGTGAATATGGCGTAATGCTCATCCCGCTTGCGCTATTAGATGTAATAGGTGACGGCTTTGTCACATTTAGTGACGATGGCGGTGAGGTGATCCGAGACTATCTCGGTAAGACCAAAGATATTTATATCAACCCGTCAGACTGTCCGGTTTGGAGCGCCCAGGTGGATAAGCTCGTTGCCTGGTTCAGCGCAGAGCAGATGAAAGACCTAACGAGCCTTATCCCCTTCTGCTCCAAAGATGAAACACGACCAAACCTGTTCGCCGTACGCCTGCTGGGAAAGGACGGTTTCATACGCTTTGATGCGACAGACGGCTGGAAGCTGGCAATGATTGAATCCGCACCCGCCTTTGAGTATGAGGGTGAACAGCTTGTACCACTTCCGGTGTTGCAGAAGCTGAAAGGGTTGCTCACGACAGTCAAGCCCAATACAATAGGTTGGGGTATCCAAACAGTGGAAAAAAATCCCATGCATCGCGCTCAGCCATATGGTTCATTTTGGATGGAGTATGGTTTCGGGAATATAGAATTACGCTATATGGGAATTGACGGTAATTTCCCAAACGCCGATCCCATCCGCTATCCAGGTGAGGAGTATGCTGAAATTGAAACAGATAAACTCCGTCTGTATGTGGACGCTGCCGTAAAATCAAAGCAAGAGCATGTTCCGCTTGTGTTTCACGATGGCAAGATGTCATTCGGAGATGCTGAACAGCCCTTCCCAAATCGGCTGGAGTTTACCATTCACTTCAATCCTGTATATTTACAAGCGTGTCTAAGTTTGTTCAATGGGCATTGTCAGTTCCATTCTATTGCGAGCAATCTGCCAGCAACATTCAAGACTGATGGGCGTGAAGTAATTCTAATGCCTATGAGAGCCCCTGATTATACAGGAATAGTGGTGAGCTAATGGAAGCCCTTGAGATAACACTCAAAGTAATATTCTGGATCGGCGTTTCTGTATGCGGTCTACTCGTAGCCTGCTGGTTAGATGACGAGCTAAAAGACCTGTTCAAATAACTGCTTGCCTGCTGGCGGGCATTGTACACCAGCAGAAAGGTGCAACATGAGCGAGCGTTTCTTATATACAACCTGGGGATATGATATGACCATCGTAGACTTCGCTTTGGTCTTGTCAGAAACAGACAAAACTATTCTATGCCAGCGGATTGGAAGCCGGAAGTCGGATAATTATGGTCAATCCGGTTATGTCATTCCAAATCCAGGACAGAAGATTGGAAAACCATTCCGTTTGCATAAGCGAAACGGTTATAGCGTAGGAAGTTATCCCTTCGCGGACGATAATGAGCATAAAAAATCGGGCATGTTTTGGGATTGGGATGGTGAACCATTGTATTTTAGTGAGATGGATTAGATTGAAAGGAGCATAACATGAGCAATAAACTACCTGTAACGATAAAGCAGGACGTAGATATTCTGTTGTATAACTTCTATCCAGAAGCGCTTACGCCAATGCAAGTAATGCGTAAAGTTAACAACCCAATCACAGGTTGTTATGATTGGCACGAGTATTCACATTACCTGGAAGAGCTTAATAGAAAAGGCACAGTGCGAATGGTGGGCTTGAACGCTGACGGCATGACAAAGTATGTGTATGCCGAGAAACATTTGAAGTAGGAGGCATAAGATGAAACCTAAAACATTATGGGATTTGATGAAAGATAATGCGCCTAATAACGGCTTTTGTTATTCAACTTATCCTTATGCTTGTATGCTTGATGAGGCGAAGTCGCATGCGTCAAGGCTTCCAGTACCTAAACGATATGCTATCACAAAGAGCGATAAGAACGGCTGCGACCTTGTGTCTATTTGTACAAACCCTTCCAGACCAAGTCGCAAAAACACAATCGAATTATATTGGTGGCATAAGTAGGAGGCATAAGATGGACGTAATGGATTTGAATAAATTGGATGCGCTATTGGAGGACGTAGGCAATCTGTTCAGCGAGATAGAAGACCTTGTTTATGACCGTGCGCCTGAAGAATTAGAGCACGCTGTGTTCCTAATGGTTCAAGCGTGGGGCGAAGTGATTTGTGTTGTTGACGACTTGGGACGCAACCCCCAGGACATTCAGAAAGGAGAACGAGATGAGTAAGGAACAGAAGCAGTACTTGAATTGGATTAGCAGGGCTTTGTGTAATGCGATTTCCGATATTACCCTTGCTAATATGACCTTTATTGAGATGAACGCAAAGAACCTGATTGACTATCAGGAAGCATCTGCCATTGACCATTACATAGAACGGGCAATGTTACCCGTCCAGGATGCGCTTGAATATGTGGATAGCTTGGTTGACGAACCAGACAACGGAGGTGAAGGATGAAGCGTAACCTAACGGTAAAAGAAATTGAGTTGCCCCGTAAGAATATACGCAATCGCAGGGCATCGGCAATTTTATTGTCCGGATTGTGGCTGAAAGATGCTGGCTTTGCGCCAGGCGATAAGGTTGAACTGTCGGTGCAAAACAATCGCATCGTTATCACGAAAGGAGGTGAAGGATGAAAGATAAAAGTTATTGGCTAACGCAAGACCAGATTGATGACTTGCTGGATGTTCTCGTCAACGGGTATATGCACTCGGAAGGCAACGAAGGTCAGCGTGTCTGGATCACCTACGATGTAAAGACAGGCAGGTTCTTGTATGAGCTTACACGCTATTCAGATGCTATCTACATTGACTATGTAGAACGTGGATGCTTTGGGTCTGACGGGCAAGGCACACCAACCAGAGATGACATTGAGGAATGTATCGTGTACTGCTTCCTGGAACAGTGGGTTGATATTGCTGACCAGAGAATTGCCTATGTGCTAAATCGTGGGGAGGAGGTGATGTGAATTGGCAATCGTAATACTTGCCCTGCTCATAGGACTGATACTGTACACAAGTTCTTGACAGGACAGACCAGAAATATTATCATAATTGGAGTAGAAAGGAGTAGACAAAAAACACCTAATCGAACAACCAATTGTAAATGTCCGAAACAGTATTTTATTACTGCGCTGTCGTGCTTAGAGATAGATTGGAGGCAACATGAATGAAATAGTGTCGTATAATGACAAGGTTCTGGCAACAATGGATGATGTGGAAAGGGCTGCCAGAGCAATGGCTGGAAGCGGTTTCTTTACGGATGCCGCACAAGCAAGTAAAGCTGTCGTGAAAATCCTGGCGGCAAGAGAGATCGGTCTCGGACCTTTTGCTGGGATGGTAGGGGTGAATATCATCCAAGGCAAGCCAGCTTTCTCCGCCAATATTATGGCGGCGTGTGTAAAGAAATCAGGGCGGTATAACTACCGAGTTACGCTCATGACAGATGCTAAATGTTCAATTGTGTTCTCCGAGAAAATAGATGGTAAGTGGGTGGAGATCGGCACTTCTGACTTTACCATTGAGGAAGCTCGGAAAGCTGGCACAAAGAACCTGGATAAATTCCCGCGGAACATGCTGTTCGCTCGTGCGATGAGCAATGGGGTACGATGGTTTTGTCCGGACGTGATGAACGGAAGCGTGGTCTATACTCCCGAAGAGCTTGGCGCTGAGACAGACCAGGAAGGGAATGTGGTAGCCGTAAAGGTTGTTGAACGCGCACCCAAACCAACACCTAACGAAGAGGTTGTTGATGGGGAAGTGGTTGAAGAGACCCACGAAATGACGCTCCAGGAAGCGATGGTGTACGAGAACAGCGATGGTCAGCAATATGGAACGTTGCCATCAGAAATCTTGCAATCTATGGAGCTTGCTATAGGCAAAGCTCTAAAAGGTGCAGACCAAGAACAGTATGATATTTACACAAAGAAGTTGAAGGCTGTGCAGATTATTCTGGCAAGCCGCAAACAGTAACTAACAGTCAGCCCACCAGTCGGCTCATAATAGGCTGGTAGAAAGGTGCACAATGGACATAGAAACAATGAATAGTATTATTTCTCAACTGAAACGAGGGCGCGTGTCATTTTATAATGACAGACTTGAGCTTCGATTGAATTTAATCCAGATTGGCAATACCTTTACATACGAAGTTAACTACATTCCCAAGCCAACTTTCATAGTTGTTGGTAAAGGGAGAACTGTCGAGGATGCTGTTGTAGACTTTCGCGAAGAGTGGGAAAAATATGTAAATAGCTGCTTTGCTAATGACAGGCTGGTATATGGTGGGTGAGACTAAGCCGTGTAAGAACTGTAAACATTGGCAGCGTCTGCAGGAAGACCCTATCATAGGGCACTGTTGTAAGTATCAGGAGAGTCGCTTTCAACTTGAAACCTGCCAGCAATGGGAGTTCGGTGAACAGCGTCCTACCAAAAGATATTGCATGCACGAGACGGCGAAGTACGAGATCGCTTTGAGTAAAGCGGACGCTGATTGTTACGATGACGATGACTGACAGAAAGGAGGGCTATGGCAAACTATTGGATAAAGCTGAAACACGATGTTCTAACAGACCCAAAGATGGGTATGTTGAATGACCGTGTGTGGCGGCTTGCCATAGAGCTATTCCTTTTGGCTGGCGTGATGAACAAGGACGGTCAGTTACCAAGCGCCGCGGATATATCATGGATACTCCGCAAGAATTATGCGACGTTCCTGGAAGACCTGAAAGTCCTGGAAGACGTTGGGATTATCAGGTATGAAAACAGCGCACCATTCGTAATAAACTTTGTGAAGCATCAGGCAAAGATGCCCGATGCTGAGCGAAAGCGCAAAGACCGTGAAGCCGCCAGGAAGGAAGCTGGCACTGACTTGTCCACCGATTGTCCACAAATCGGACAGACGGCGGACACAGATAAAGAAGAAGAAAGAGAGGAAGAAACAGATAAAGAAACAGATGGAGAACAGAAGAGAACTGATTATCCCCTGACAGTTGCTGGCGTGTGGGACGCATACGCTGATAACTTTGGTAATCTCAATGGCAACCAGGACGCATTGAGAAATATGGTTAATACTTTTGACGCTGATAATGTGCTGGATGCAATGACTTATTGCATCGAGCGCGACAAGCGGTCAATCGCTTATCTAAAGTCTGTACTTGTAGGCAGGCGCAGAGATGGAAAGATTTAGGAGGATTATGTATCATAAAGTGACCGTGTTGGGTAATGTTGGAACTGATGCGAAGTTGTACGATGGGATAAACTCACAGTATATAAGGTTTTCCCTGGCGAGTAACAGGCTCATCCGTAATTCTAATGGTGTCCAGGAAGAGGTAACGATCTGGTTTAACATCACAAAAACGGGACACGATTTGACAGGGCTGTTGGCGCAGATAACCAAGGGTTCACGTGTTCTTGTCGAGGGCGTGCTGGTAGCGGACAAGCTGTCCGGACACCCTAAAATATTTACGAACAAGGCTGGCGTAGCAGATGCCGCCTATGAGATAGCGGCGGATAACATTGTCTTGATATCACACCCGCTTCCGAAAGAGAAACCGTTTATTTCTAATCTGATGAAAACAGATTATGACATAGACTACGATGAGGATAACTACGATGAGGAGGAGTAACATGGAATGGATTGAAATCGCTATGGGATTGTTATCAATGACTGGCATCGGACTATTGGTGTACAACTTGTTTAGTTTGCGCCAGGAGAAAGACGAACCGGAAGAAGATGAAGTAACTAACTATCAGAAGTTACAGTACCTGGAAAGCTCAGCAGACTTTGCCGTCAAGGCGGCAGAAAGAACAGGCGATGCTTTCAACGCAGAGGATAAGCATGTGTACGCTTGTCAGATTGTGGTTAATCTACTCGATGTCTTGAACGTTGAACACGCTCCAGAACTTGTGGATGCCGCCGTGCGTAAAGCACAGTATGACTTGCAGCCCAAAGGCAAGTCCGGTTTTTGTTAGGAGGTAACTATGTTTCAACAAACAACAGTAGTGGGCTATGTTGGAAACGCGCCAGAGCTTAAGTTTGCTGCGGATGGGAAACCCGTGGCAACATTCTCGGTCGCATCATCTAAACGGAATAAAGCTGGCGAGGACAAGACCACCTGGTTTCGTGTCATTGTCTATGGTGTGCTGGCTGAAACAATCGTCGAGCATCTAAAGAAGGGAGCACTGGTGCTGGTGCTCGGCGAATTGAACTCCGACATAGATACGGGCGGTCCAAAAGTATACCAGAAGAGAGATGGTTCGTGGGCTTCGTCCTATGAACTCTATGCGCAATCAGTAAGATTTTTATCAAAGAAAGAGGAGCACGATGAAATCAGCTATTGAGTTACTTGACGAATACAGTGATAATTTGGTGGGTGCGGATACCTATGGGCGTGAGAGAGACAGGCTCATTGATGAAATCCTAACGCCAGAACAAAAGTCTGCCATTGAAGACATCAAGGCAGAGTTCAATGAAAAGATTGACGCGCTTACTGAGCGTAACGCAACAATCTCTAACACGCTCAAGGCGTATGTAATTGAGAATGGAAGCACGCTGAATGGTACGCTGCACCAGGTCGTATACACAAAGGGGCGTATAAGCTGGGATACTAAAAAGCTGGACGGTTATGCCGCCGCGCACCCTGAAATATTGGAGTTCAAAACCGAAGGTGAACCGAGCGCAAGTTTAAGAGCGAGAAGGTCTTAATGAGAGAGCAACCAAGATTGGAGGTTAAGGAATGAGCGTGCAACTTTACTTGGGTGACTGCCTCGAAGTTATGCGCTCAATGCCGGACAAGAGCGTGGATGCGGTGATAACAGACCCGCCGTATTTTCTACCAGCACAGCACTATCAGACACGCAAACAATTCCAGCGCAATTTTAGCGACTTAGGAATACTTGAACACTTTTTCAAAGATTTATATACCGAAATGGCACGGGTAATAAAGGATGATGGATGCTTTTATATGTTCTGTGACGGGCAAAGCTATCCGCTGTTTTGGTATCACGGATTTAAGATTTCCAAAAGCGTCCGACCTTTAATCTGGGATAAGAGCGTGTCAATAAACGGTTATGGATGGCGACACCAACACGAACTTATTTTGTTTGGTGAGATGCCAAAAGCAAAGCCAATTCCAACGGGCGACGGTGACATTCTCAAATACAGGGCGGTTGCAGTTGATAGTCGTGAGCATCCAGCAGAGAAACCGGTGGAATTGCTAATCCGACTTGTTGAGAAATCTGGTGCAACAATTCTCGACCCGTTTATGGGAAGCGGTGCGACTGGAATTTCGTGCATAAAAGCAGGGCGTAACTTCATCGGGATTGAGATTGACCCGACTTACTACGCAATTGCAGAACGCAGGATAGCAGAGGCGCAGATGCAACCGAGATTGGAGGTAGAATGAAGCCACCTATGCGACAGGGCAGTCCTGACGATTTTCAGACACCCGCAAAAGCAATACTGCCGCTATTGCCATATCTGGGAAAAAGCTGGCGTATCTGGGAATGTGCGTGCGGAAATGGAAATCTGGCAAATGGGCTACGGGAAAAAGGCTTTGATGTCGTAGCAACGGACATAATAGGCGGATACGATTTTCTGACATACCAACCGGAAAACTTTGATTGCATAGTTACCAATCCGCCTTTTAAATATAAGCAACAATTTCTGGAACGCTGTTATCAGATTAGGAAACCGTTCGCCTTATTATTGCCACTAACAACACTTGAAACCAGAAAGAGACAGCGATTGTTAGAGAAATATGGGGTTGAGATAATTCTATTTGACAGACGCATTAACTTTGAAACGCCTAACAAGGTTAAGAACAGCGCGGCTTGGTTCGCTACTGCTTGGTTTACAAATTGGCTGAATATTGGTTCTCAACTTAATTATGCCAGATTGGAGGTAGAATGAGCGTCAAGATTGAGGATAAAGAAAGCATTGAATACTGGAAGGACAGGGCGGCGTTCCTGGAGTCTGTCATCTATGAACTGCGTGAAGCAATCAAGGATGAGCGCGAGGACGAAACATCCCGCATCTCCCAACTGGAGATCGGGCTTGGTCAGATTTACCATATCGTTGAACGGCTTGTGAAAGGAGGATGATTATGAACACTGAATATGTCAAGAGGTCGTTGATTTACGCAAGAGATTTCAATCAGGGATTGTATCTCACCCACGAGGATGTGCCAGAATTGCTGAACTATCTGGATGCGAATGAACCGATTTACAGTAATGCCTTTCCTATTGCCTACGATGCTGACTCAGTAAGATACACGATGGCGGTGGCTCTTACACCAAAAGAACCAGCGTATGTGCCCACGCAAATCTTTGTGAACAATGGCGTAACCGTCTGCAAGTTTGCGGATGGGGATGTTGTTACTTCAAAGCCGAGAGAGGGTGAACCGTTCGACCCCGAAGTTGGAGTTGCAATGTGCATCGTTAAGAAGTTGTTCCGTGGGCGTGGGAGATGGCTCAGCTATCTCCGTGATAAGGTAAAGGTCCAGGAAGGGAAGGTGAAGAAATGATAACCATTAACATTGTTGGCGGATTGGAAGAGAAGTTGATAGAGCTTGCGCACCAAAGCGGTGAGACGCCTGAAGAGACTGCGTGCCAGGCAATCGAGAACGCTTGGTTTGACACAATGCGCGAGATGGATAACTATGAGAATGAGGATTGCAACCACGACACGCTTATCCTGGTCGTGACACCCAACCATTCCTATTACCGCTGTCGCTGGTGCGGTAAGCGGCTCGATGTGTTCGATGACGAAGACATTCCGTTTTAGAGGAGGCGTGTAATGGAGTTCAGCATTTCGTGCGTAAGAGGCAATGACGAAAATAATAAACCTTGCGATGGGGCATATTTGAAACCAGAACCGAATAGCTGTGACGGCTTTGCCTGGTTTATCAATATCGGCACGATTGAGGATTTGTTGAAACTCTCTGATAGCTTGGGCTATTCGTTGATAGTTTCATATGCCTACAATCATCCAAACATTGAGATTTATGACGATTACAGGGAGACCGATTGATGCTGTTGAAGATGTTCGACGATTTAGCCCGTCGTTTGAGCGGCGAGTGGAAGAAAGAGGTGAAGGAATGAGCAGTCCATATGATTTGAATGGTATTGGAGAGATACTGCGAGGGGCAACGCGGGGCATCACCGCGCAATTGATTACCAGGCTCGGTGCTGAGAATCGTAAACTTCAAGCCCGCATTGCTGAGCTTGAGGCGCATATTGCCGCACTTGAAGAAGCGGCGGAAATTGAAGAGTGGGACGACTTTCCCAATTTTCCAGAACCGCCGGAGGTGAAATGATGAGCGAATTGAAACCGTGTCCGTTCTGCGGCGGAATGCCAAAAGTCAACGACTGGACATTGAAGGGCATTACTGATAAACGGTGTTTTTGTGATAACGAAAAGTGCCCTGTTTATTTGAGTAAGACTATTGCCATAGATGACTGGAACACCCGTCCGATTGAGGACGCGCTAACCGCCCGCATCGCTGAGTTGGAGGCGGCGCGCAGGTGGATACCTTTTGATTGGGAATGTAAAGAAAATCAGCCAGACCATATGCAGGTTTGTCTCGTTCTTACTACTGATAACGAGATGTATTCCGCTATGTTTCTTAGTGATAATTGTTGGACTGGGTTGTGCAGAGACTTCTGCAAATATGAAGTCGCTTATTGGATGCAGTTACCAGAACCGCCGGAGGTGAAGGAATGAGCGCTAAAAGTAAAACGATTTATGTTGTAACAGACGGGGAATACTCGGATTATCATATTGTCGGGGTATTCAGCGCCCGTGAACTGGCGGAGCGATGTCAATCGGCAACGCTCGCAGACGACATTGAGGAGTATGAATTGGATGCTGTAGGCTATAGCCTTTATGATGCAGGCTATCGTCGGTATCACGTGACATTTGAAGGAGAACAAACTTATGTAGAGCAGTCAAAGATGGATGAGCTTACGGGACAATGTATTATCCTTTTTAAAGGTACTCCCCCCAGGATTAGGGTTACCCTTTACGCAAAGGATGAGAAGTATGCCGTCAAGATAGCGGCTGACTATCGCGCCCAATACATCGCAAGCGGTCAGTATGACTTGGACGTTGCTGAGAATCTTAGATATTCGGTTTTTCACGACTTGAATGATGCAACAATTCCAGAATTAGACTGCCTGCACAATTATGACAGACACTAAACCGGAGGATAAAGAATGAGCGAATTGAACGAAACAGAATTGCAACACATCGCATATATGCAAACACTTGAAATTCAAAAGCTACAAGCCCGCATTGCCGAGTTGGAGGCGGAGCTTAGTAAATTGCGCATAGGAGACGCAGAAAATATGAAACTACAAGACTATGTACCGATGTTTATTGAGGCTCTGAAGGGGCAACTGGACGAGGACGAAATGCGCTGGGGGGATACGTGGAAGCACCGCTCCAAAGAGGGGCAAGAGATACGCACAAAGGGGCGTTTTGATGAGTATTTTTCGGCGTTTGTAAATAATGGGATACCAGTCCCGTGGCTAAAAATTGCAGGTGGTGCTTTAATCTGCTGGGTTAGAGAGCAGTTGGCAAGCCCAAGCTCAGAAGTGAAAAGGTGAAGGAATGAGCGAACACGATACGCAGACCGCGTTCTTCCAGCTTGCTGGGTACAACGAGGCGCAATACCCACAGCTTCGCTGGATGCACGCTGTCCCAAATGGCGGATTGCGCAACAGAAATGTCGCAATGAAACTGAAACGAGAGGGTGTAAAGGCAGGAGTTTGGGACGTGTTCCTGCCTTACCCCTCAGGGGGGTGGCACGGTTTGTATATCGAGTTTAAGTTTGGCACGAACAAGCTGACCGACAACCAGATTGAGTTTGGCGATTACCTGAAACAGGCTGGGTACTGTCGGGTGGTGGCATACGACGCTGGTGAAGCAATGAACAGCGTGATTTCCTATCTGGAAGGAGAATTGTGAAGCATACGAACAGCAGTAAGTGCCCGTGTAAGCCTGTTATAGCGTTCAACTTCGGTGAAAGGTATGGTAAAATCTATATACACGCCGCAGATAATGGCGAATATGAGTACCCGCCCCTAAATGCGGTCCTTAGTGCAGTAAAAAAGGCGCTGCGTGGGATTGAGGTGCATCTTGGTTACTACACTGAGGAGAAACTATGAAATTCGAGCGACCTAACGCGTCTGTGTTGGATATTGTCCATAAGATGAAGTCCAAAGACACGAAACATCTGTACGCGATGTCCGATATACACTTTGACAGCGTAAAGTGCGACCTTGCATTGCTGGATAAGCACCTTTCTGCTGCCGCAGAGACCAAATCCCCCGTCCTCATCGGCGGGGATTTGTTTGATGTGATGCAATCGCACGATGACCCACGCCGCAGCCTGGAAGAGTTGCAATCGGAGTATAAACACGACTCCTACCTTGATTTAGTTGTGCTTGACGCGGCAAATTTCCTATCAAAATTCAACGTCCCGTACATTATAGGTATGGGAAACCACGAGACCGCTGTATTGCGTAAAAACAACACGAATTTGACCGAGCGCCTTGTGTACGCATTGAACACGAGCGGTGGTGAAGCCTATTCTATGGGCTATTGGGGGTTTATCAGGATGATATTTCAGTATGAGAAGGGCGATGACCGCAGTACCAAAACGCTGTACTGGCATCACGGCTCAGGCGCGTCAGCACCCGTTACCAGGGGTGTCATTGACACCGCAAGACAGGCGGCTTATCTGCCCGACGCTGATGTTGTCATCAACGGACACAACCATCAGGAGTACGTGGTCACGCTGAACCGCATCAGGCTAACGAAGTGGGGTGCGCCTTACGAACAGTACCAGCACTTTGTGAGAACGCCAGGATACAAGAAGGCTGGTCTTGTGCACGGGGATAAGTTTGGGTTTGACATAGAAAAAATGCCAGCCCCAACAACCAGAGGCTGTGTGAGGCTGGACTTCACATTTTCGCACGGGTCTAAAGTAGAGAACGTGCTTGAAATCTGTCCGGTTGCCTTACTTAGCTAAGGCTTTCAAGACCGCACCCTTGATGGCTTCATACGCACCACTTGCAAGACCGCCTAAGATGATGCCGTACACAACCACCTGAAACCAGCCAGCGAATCCAACTACTGTACCAGTGCTCAGTTGCTGGACGATACCAATCACAACTCCTGTCGCAAAACTCGATAGGAGTTGTGCTTTTCCGGTCAGACCAAGCTGACCCCACAACCAGACCAGAACAAAGACGGCGACTACGGAGGCAATATCAACCATCCCGTATAAGCCTTGTAGAAACTCCAATACTTCAGACATAGCAACTCCTTGATAGAATATGGTTGATTATAACAGACTCCAGACGGGGAGCGTCATCTGCAACATACGCTCCCACGTCCATAGACATTCGCGCCCACCGATGAAGTCAGTCCGCAGGCGGAACATCGGTCGGCTTCTTCACTCTCGGCTTTGGCGGAGTCTTCCCGTTGGTCTTCACTTCGTGCAGGATTTCCTTCGCCTGCGCGTCGTGCTGATGGAAACGCTCGTAGAACTCTTTGCTGTCCTGCCGCATCTCCCGCATCTCGTTTACCAACCCTTGCGTAACTGTCGTCAAATTCGTCAGCGCGTTCTCCACGCAGTCCATTGATTGCTGGTTGCTGTCGCGCTGTTCGCGGTTGAACTGCCGCCACTTCTCGTCAATGTCGAACATAAACTTCTGCCATTTATCTGATTGTTTGCTGAACCAGACCAGAAGTCCACTGACAAGCAGGATGAATAGCACCACAAACACGGCTTGTTCCCACGCTGTAAAGGGAATTTGAGTAACAGTTGTTTCCATACATACCTCACGCGATGGATTTAGTGGGCGTTCCGTAGATGTACATCTCGCCAGAAGCCAGAACAGATACCGTGCCAGCATCCCAATCCAGTATCTTTATGTCCCAATAGAGGGGGGATACCGCATAGATAGACAGGTCTGCCGCAGCAGCAGCAGCAAGGGTCAGCGTTGCATCACCCGCAACAAGGTCTGTGAATTGGAATGTGCCTTCGGTGGCAGTCGCAGCCGCCCCGTTGATATAGTCCAGCGTGTCAGGCGGCGTAGTACCAGCAGGATAGAGCGTGTGTATCTGGATAACAGCAGAACTGTCAGGGTCATCAAGGTTCTCTTTGGCAGTGAACCATACCTTGTCTTCTTCAGCAGTACTGTCATCATCATAAGCGCTGATGTCACCCAGCCCCGTGAAGTTGATAATAATCGTGGCATCTTTGGTGACTTCCAGCGTGTCCCCCTCAGCGGGAGTAACCGCGCCAGTGGTGGAGTTTGTCAGCGTGCGCGTGCCATACGACCAGACTTCAGCCGCCGTTGGATGTCCGTCTGTCTCGGTCTTGATTGCGTCCACGACAGTCTTGACTGCCGCGATTGCGGTGTCAATGTCGCTGTCATCCGCAGGGTCGGCGGGTAGGTTGTCGGTCTTTGCCTTGATAGCATCAACCAGCAAGTCAAGCCGCCCACCATTGGTCAGGTCGGTTTGTAATTCGTTGGTGTCTGCCAGGATAGCCGCAACCTCTGTGTCCAGGAAGTCGTCTATAATATCAACTGCATCTGTAATAGCCCAGAGTAAACTTGGTATATCCGTGCCTGTGTCGGCAAGAACAGAATCCACGTTGGTATCTATTGTGTCCACCTTATCCTCTACCTCTTGTAGATGCGCGGTAGTAGCCAGAGCGGATAGGTCAATGTTTGTGCCAGCAGTCAGGACGCGGGTTGCGTACTCCCAGACTTCCTGTGCTGTAGCGCCAGAACCAGTAGAGATTGATTCAATGGCAGTCATCAAGGCAGCCAGCGTTTCATCTGTCCAGCCAGCGCCTTTGATTGCCGTAAGTGTGGCTTCAAGTGCCAGCCCACTTTGAATCTTCGTCACGGCATCCGCTTTCACGCCAGCCGCTGTCAGCCAGTCGGTACTCACCGCCGGAAGGTTCGTCAGGTTCGTCACGGTTGTAATCGTGCCCGCCGTGATGTTCGTGGGGGTAGCCAGCCCATTCTGAATTTTCGTAATCGCATCCGTCTTGAGCGCGTCCGCGTCAATCGCATCGGCGGCAATCGCGTCGGCTGTAATTGCCCCATTGGCGATGCTGGCAACCGCAACGCCGTCACTCAATAGCGTGGTATCCGCTTGCGCTGATGCAACTATACCCGCCGTTGCGATAGTGCCAATTGTTCCGGTGATGTACATATCCACCCGCTGCCCTGCCGTGAGCGATGGCAAAGTAACCGCCCACTTGTAGGGATTGCTTCCGGTGATGGTGACGGTTGCCGCGTTTGCCGTTCCGTCCACGTAAAGCACACCTGCTGGACCCGATGACGGTGTCGCAAGCGCACCTGTCGCGTCAAGCGTGACGAATGTTCCCGCCCAAGCCGAACCAGTTTTTACTGTCATAGTGAAATCCTCCCAGATGTGGGTTGAATAGATACTGCACCGCCTGACCCTCCAGGCGTGGTGTCGGTTATTGCGTATGCCGCATAAACGTTTCCGCTTGCAGCGTTAGCGACAAAGACTAATTTATACTTCAAGTCGGATGCGCCCGATGTATTATCTATGGTGAATGTGTCTGTTTCCCACGTGTCAGTTGAGTCGGTCATAGTAAAACTGTCAAGCGGGGTTTCACCTTCCATTGGAGCACCCACCTCATACGATAAATATACCTTTGGCAGATAGACCATAGATGCAGACTTGCGCAATTGCACTTCGATTGAGCGCGATTCGCCAGCAGGAACTATAAAGTATTGGTTGAAAAACGCTGGAACTGCGCTGGTTGAGGCTGGGGTTATCAAGTATGCTAAGCTGTATCCGCTTGGCATTACGCTTGTTTGACTGACCGCCAATCCGCCGCGTGTCCAACCTTTATACGCGCCGGATACCCCATTGTAATCAAAGCACTCTACAATACCATTCGGGTAGGTATAATTCACATATCCGTTCATTTCGGTTGTAAAATCAGAGAGGTCTATCCCATACAGCGTTGCGGATGGCGTTCTGTAAAAGACTGTCCCAGCAGTACCAGTTATGGTCAGCCCTTTAATTACCGTGCCGTGCGACTCGCTGCTTATTAAGTTCGCTGTATTGTGAAAAGTCGTTCCGTTTATATATACAAAATTTGAATTATTTATCAAATAGCCGTTAGCATTAGAAACGATTGTTCCGCCGAGCAACCGTGAGTAATGTGACCCGTTATAAATAGCCCCGTAATTATCTTTATACCCATAAATCACGCCGCCTGTTAGCGTAAACCCCGCCGCGCCGTTGGTCGGTTCATTTGTGCCTGCAATTAATCCGCCGGACATCGTTGCGTAGTTGCTGCTATAGATGCCTCTGAGCAGACCCACTATAGAACCGCCAGTCAGTTGCAGGGAAGAAGCGTAGCAAGCAGTCTGTGAACCGATAGCTGTCGGCTGAACAACCCCGCCGCTCATTACCGGATTCGTGCACCCATTTATGCAATTATTATTTGCAGCTATTATTCGCCCGCTGCCAATGTGTAACTTACCATCCTTAAATCCGCTGAATCCGTTTGTTGTTGCTACAAACGTGATAGTGACATTTCTGCTGAGAAGGACTAAGTAATTTCCCGTTACTTTTGCGCTTGTCAATGCGCCTGTCATTGTGATTGCGCTTGCTGCTACGCTTGCGATTGTCAGCGTTTCCGTCTCGGCAGACCCTTTATAACTGGTCGCCATAACTTCGTCGCCAGCCTTCCAGTAGCTTGCTTCTCCGGTAACGTCTGTTCCAACAGATAATTCTGTCTGACCAATCGCTTCTGCGCCAGAGAATTGCACCCATTTATTAGTGGGTTCAGTACCATAGATGTTGACGGTTAGTCCGGTTGTATCATTTCCATTAAATCCCCAGCCCGCCCCACCTGTAAGGGTGAATTTTACAGCAAACGGAATTGCACCTGCGCCAGCCGTGCCGATATTGAATGTGCCTGTACCACGAATTGCTTTCGCTGCGGTTATGCGCATATTTGTTGATGTGGTAGTAGAGACGTTTAGCGTACCGTTAATGGTCAAGTCTCCAATACCAGTACCAAAGCCACTTTGGTCTGCGTCAAATACAACGGTATGCCCGCTTGCGATAACAACTGCATCCGTATCAGCAGGAATGCCTGTATCCCACGTGCCAGCCGCGCTCCAATTACCATCGCCTACGCTTGTTCGTGTCGCCATTGTTCGCTCCATTCAAGTATGCGCTTCAAAGCAGGGCTGTGTTCGATAAACGCCGCTTTTTGTTCAGGCGTAGCTTCCTGCCAATGCAATAGCACGCTTCCGTAATGCTTATCCATTTTCTTGAGCGCATTGTTCAGCACATTCAGCGTGCTTGGGTTCATCTTTGCGCTATACTTCGGTTTCATCTTCAGCCTCCAAGATGATTGTCGGTTCAGGCACTTGCATATTCAGCCAAAGCTGCTGCGCCAGCGAGTCAATCTCCGCCGCTGTAGGGGAGTGGTCAAACTTCAATTCGCACACTTCCCCATCAATTTCAATCTGCACATACCAAGCTCCCCAAGAAGCCTGATAACGTGTTCGTTCCGTCCAAGTCATAGCCCTCTCCTCACGTATGTGACGACCCGATAGATAAATCTTGCGGGGTCGCCGTATTTCTCGCGGAACAAAATGCGCGTCCCG
>Ga0209202_1000307_pt1 | contig 42942 bp, 68 predicted proteins | sample AD_UKC032_MetaG_FD_184416 | JGI IMG/M metagenome (GOLD analysis project Ga0209202, IMG submission 184416) | Active sludge microbial communities of municipal wastewater-treating anaerobic digesters from USA - AD_UKC032_MetaG (SPAdes) (version 2) | ecosystem: Engineered > Bioreactor > Anaerobic >... | reverse complement strand
CTGGTCTGAGGATTACGGGTTCTGCAACCGCTGGAAGAAGATGGGCGGTAAGATTTATCTTGATGTGACGGCAAGGCTTGACCACCTCGGGAGTTTCGTTTTCGAGGGAGACATTTCGAGAATACTTTTGGACAACAAGGCATGAACATACTGGAACGAGTAGAATTTAAAGCGTCCCCGCCAGTGGAGCAAGTCGGTGATTTCGCGGTTTCGACTGATATTCTGACTCCAGAGTGCATCAAGGAAATAGAAAGCCTATTGCGCGATAAAATTTTGTATGATGAGTCCTACAAAAATCATCGCGGTTGGGAGGTTGTGGTTCATGAGAATGGAACATCACCACTTGACCAAAAGGCTTCTGTCGGATTAAAGTGTTTAGCGGACTACACTAGCTATTTGCATTACTTGGTGGTACATAAGCGCATTTGTGAAAGCAAAATAAACGCCGCCTTGTCCGAGGCCACGCGCCTAGATTCTGCTATTAGGCATCGCCATGCCTATTATGACGAATGGGGTGATGAGATTGATCGATCACTTCTACCGGGTATGCTGGCAGAGCAAAGCAAAATCATAGATGAATCGAAGCGCGATCTTGACAAGATCATACGTTTAATCGAGGTCGAGTGTCGGTGAACGGTTTCATCTTCCATCCGGTCGAAGGCGCGAAGTACCGTAGAAATTACGAGAAAATCGCCCGCGACCTGAACGTCTTTCGTGACAAGAACGACTGGAAGAAAGCCATTGAGTTGATTCGCAAGCTGTGTTGGGATGACCTGTTTTTTTTGATGTACTTCGTTCTGGGATGGGGTGATATGAACCACCCGTGGCTGGTTGACAGGGCTAACGAAGTCAACGACAACCGCCACAAGACTCTGGACGTATGGAGTCGCTATCATTATAAAAGTTCGATAATAACCGTAGCTGGTACGATTCAGGACGCCTTGCGTGACCCCATGATACGCGGGTGTATTTTTTCTCACACGAAGTCGATAGCGAAGGATTTTTTACGTCGGATCAAGACAATTCTTGAAACCAACGGTTTACTTGCGGCCGCGTTTGAAGATGTAATCCCGGCTAACCCGATGAACACAAAGGGATGGCTGTGGTCCCTTGACGATGGATTACAGCTTAAATGCGGTAACGAGATCGGCGGTACCTTGCAGGCTTCGGGACTCATCGATTCCATGCCCACGGGCAAGCACTTTACGCGCCGTATTTACGACGACGTGGTGACAAGGGAGGCTGTGTCAACCAGTGAACAGCGGAACAAGGTGTCTGAATGTGTTAGGCTCTCACATGCTCTCGGCGACCCGAAAAACGGAACGCACTGTTTCATCGGAACCCGTTATCACTTTGGCGACTTCTATGGCGAACTCATCCGTGGTGGAGGCTATACTGTCAGGGAATATGCCTGCACCCATAATGGAGCGTTTCCGGCAAAGCCTGTCGGGGTGGAGGATGACGTATCTCCACTCGGAGATGGACGGGCGGTACTCTATACCCAGGACCACATCTGGGAAGAGTTCAAGAACATGGGAACCGCGACCTTTGCTTCACAGATGCTCATGGACCCTATCAAGGCTGACGAAAAGTCTTTTGACGTTAATTGGATTCGGTACTACAACAATTCAACTGCCCGGCCACACACAAGAAATTTCATCTTCGCCGACCCGGCAGGATCAAAGAAAGAGGGTTCAGCCTATACGGTCATGTGGGTGGTTGGCGTAGACCAGAGGAATTATTATTACATACTAGACTGCGTGAGAGACAGGCTCGACCTTCAGCAAAAGCAAAGGAAACTCTTCGACCTTGTGGCTAAATGGAAGGTGATAAAGGTCTATTACGAGAAATACTCCATGCAGGGCGACATAGAATACATCGAGGAGAAGAAGCGCGAGGAAGGATTCCATTTCCCGATAGAGGAAGTCGGCGGGACCAGACTGTCAAAGGATGAAAGGATTCTTAAATTACAGCCCTTGTTTCAAGAGGGCAGAATGATTTTCCCCGAGAAGCTTCCCTACACCGATTGTAACGGCAAGCTCAGAAATCTTGTCGATGACTTTATCATGGAAGAGTACAACGAGTTCCCCGTAAGCCAGTACAAGGACATGCTGGACGCTCTTTCAAGGCTTCGGGACGAGAAGGTAAAAGTTGCAGGGCCGGCGTATGTCGAGCCAGCTACTCATGAGACTGATAACCCCCTTCTGCGGTGGCACAGGCAGTCCAAAGACGCGAATAATGGTAACTCATGGTTGAACGCATGAAGGCAGGAAATTACGATATAGAAGTCCCCTACGGGGATACGATAAGGTTCAACGTGGAGATGCCCGGATTGGCCTCGGGGAAAATCCAAGCCACCGCCCGCGCCGGCGCGAGGGTGTATCCTTTTCAGGTGAAGCAGGCCGGTGACTTCGTGGAGTTGGTGCTTCAGACCGCTCAGTTCTCCGCCGCGGCGAGACCGTCGTGGTCTGCCGTCTTCAGCCAGGGCTCAACGGTGACGACGATCCTTCAGGGGAAGGTGGTGTTCACATGGGCAAAATAGTCATCAGGCGCCCCGAGGTCGAGACCACGCAGAAGGACAAGACGGTGGTCGTGAAGATCGTCGAGTCGAAGGCGGTGGTGCAGGTATCGGCGATTGGAACTCCCGGTTCACAGGGGCTCCGTGGTGTTCAGGGCGACCCTGGCCCGAGAGGCGCACCCGGCGTAAGGGGGGACAAGGGAGACACCGGCCCCCGTGGCGAGAGGGGCCCTCAGGGGATTCAAGGCCCGAAGGGTTTGGACGGGAAGGACGGTCGTGATGGAATCAACGGACTCGACGGACTCGACGGGAAGGATGGGAAGGATGGTCGTGACGGTCGGGACGGAAAGGTCGTCACGAAGAAGGGTGAGAAGTTCGCCATCATGCCCGGTCCTATGGGGATGCCCGGTCCCGCTGGTTTACCCGGCGCAAAGGGCGACGACGGAGCCGCAGGGGTAGGCGTTGCCGAGGGTGGCTCCACGGGGCAGGCTTTAATCAAGAAGAGCGACGATGACTACGATACCGAGTGGGGTGACGCCGGAGGGGGTCTTTCACAGGCGCAGATTTTAGCGAGGCAGTTATGATAATTTTGACCGCAACCACAGATAAGATTCAGGCGGTGCTTGCCGGGAACGTCACTGCAAATCAGTTGCAGTGTTACGCTTCCTATCGGGATATCACCACAACTCTTTACACGCCGGGAAGAAACGCGCTTGTGACCAACCAGACCACCGACATCGATCTTGTGGGTGCGCCCGGCGACTCGACGCAGAGGATTATTGATTACATCTCAATCTACAACGCCGACACCGTAGCCTCTACGGTCACCGTGAAGCTCGATGCCAACGGGACTGAAACGATTCTCTTCAAGGGGCAGTTGGGAATCGGAGAGAAACTTGAATACACCAATGAAGGCGGGTGGAAAGTCCTCACGATTCTCGGGAGCGTGAAGCAGTCCATCAATCAGGGGGCCTCGGTAATTACTTCGGGGTACACAGCGGTCGTCCTTGCGGCTGATGTAACCAACGCAACCACGGCCTACGCTGACGTTACCAATCTCTCCTTCCCTGTGACGAGCGGCAACAAGTACTGGTTTGAGTTCCGGATAAACTACGCCGCAAGTGCAACGTCTACCGGTGGAACGGGGTGGGCAATCAACGGCCCGACGAACTCACAGCTTACAATTTGCTCACAGTATGCTCTGACCGCTACAACCGGCACATGGAACAACGTCGTTGCCTACGACATACCCGCCGCCGCCAACGCCTCCTCTGTGTCGACCACGGGAAACTATTCATGGATAAGCGGATTTATAACTCCAACTGACAATGGGAGTGTAATCGCTCGTTTCAGGTCTGAAACTGCCGGAACGACGATAACCGCTCTCGCAGGCTCGCACGTCGTCTATATGCAGGTGATTTAATGAAAAACGAATTACTCGATACCGATATCAAAGACCTTTACGGTGAGTGGAACGACGACCTTGCTCACCTTTCGCTGCTTAGAAACGAGATGAAAGAAGACGATGACTTTTATCTTGGCAACCAGTGGGGAAGCGTCAAGAAGAAGAAGGGCAAGCCGTATCTTTCGATCAATCTCATCAAGAAGCGCGTGGATTGGGTGTCTGGATTCCACCGGCAGAACCGTAACGGGATGAAAACGTACCCGCACGAAGGATCGGACGACTTCCGCTCCGATGTTTACACGCAGCTTTTGCAGCTTATGTATTCATCGCGGCCGGTAAGCTATCAACTTGACGCCACGGTTGACGACGCCATTAAGTGTGGCATTGGGTGGTTCTTTGTCTACATGGACTACTCGCGGGACATCTTGAACGGCGACATCGTGATTCGACGCGAAGACCCGTTCCGCGTTCTGTTCGATCCATACCTGAACAGCCCCGACCTCTCTGATTGTTCCCACATTTTCCGCAGGGCCTACCTGTCAAAGACCGAACTTAAGGCGATGTACCCGAAGCTTGCGAAGGAAATAGAAGGGTTGCCGGATCAGGAAGAGAACGCGCTTGAAAACATGACCGCCCGTAGCTTTGGCGGGAAAGGCCGAGTCAACGTACTGGAAAAATGGTATAGGGATTCCGAGGAGCGCCCGTTCGCTATTAACCTTCAGACGATGGAACACATAATTCTCGATAAGGGTGGTGAGCAAAAATTCCTTGAATCGCTCGAAAACCCGGAAGACTATAAGATCGTCAACCGCCGGGCCAATATCATCAAGATGAAGCGCTCCATAGGTGACTTCATCATGGCCTATGACGGGGTTTCACCGTACCTTGAAGACGAGTACCCGCTCATCCCCGTGATGTGGACGTTCGACCCTACCTGCCCGGATTGGGAATGGAAACTTCAGGGAATGGTAAGACCGCTGAGAGACATACAGCTTGAAAAGAACAAGCGCCGCTCTCAGATGATGGAGTTTATTCTGTCAAAGAACATCAAGGGATACAAGGTCAAGCGCGGCGCGAACGTAGACATGAAGGCATTTCTCACTGGCGATGAACAGGTCGTCGAAATGGACGACCTGAACGACATCGACCAGTTCGAGGGTCCGAAGATTCCCGACGCTTACGTAATGCTCGAAAAGGAAAACAACACCGACTTCGATATGGTGTCCATACCTTCGGACATGCTTGGCGTCCCCGACACGGGACAGCAGGCCGTGGGCGTGGCACAGCTTCGGGAGAGGGCCAATTACACGCAGATTCAGCACGGCCTCGACAATATCTGGCTTGGCTACGAAATGCTGAGTAAGCACGTCATCAAGCTCGTCAACAAGCATTGGGACATTGCGAAGATCAAGAACATAGTCGGCGAGAACACGCCCCACGTCAAGGAACTCAAAGACCTGGAAAAGCAGGCTATCGAGATTCAGTCCACGCCGCCCCCACAGGATGACCCGCAAGCGCAGGCCGAGTTTATAGAACAGGGCGAGCAGATCATGCAGCAGGTTCAAAAGCTACAGGAAAAGATAGCTGAGTATTGGGCCGACTTTGACAAGGGCCGGGCCAACATCGATTGGGATGTGAGATTCGGTGATCTTCAGGATACGCCGTCGTACCGGCTGGCGATTCTTTCGACGCTGAACGAATGGAAACACCAGGGCAACTATGTACCAGACAAGATCGCGTTGAAGTTTATGGACATCGACAAGAAGAGCCGCGAGGAGTGGCTAGAAGACCTTGACGGACAGGCGCAGTCTCAGCAGCAGTCAGAACAGATGGCGATGCAGTTCGAGCAGATGATGGAACAGATGAAGGCACAGGTCAAGATAGAAGTCGCTAAGATCGCGGCTCAGGCGCAGATTGGCGTTGCGACTATCAAGGCCAATGACGTGTACGAGTCGGAACTTCGGATTCAGCGTGATGAAGTGAAACTCGGCGACAATAAGATGGGGTAATGCTTTGAACGATATGGATGCTATCAAGGCTATTCAGGCAATCATGGACTCCGCCCGTGCGGACAAACACACGGGCGAAATTGAAATAAGGCTTGTTTACGGGCAGGGCGGGGTTCGTGATTGCCTTTTCCTGTCAAGAAAAAAAATTGATTTTGGTAACAAAAGTACTTGACAAATGTTTAGTATTTCAGTACTTTAGTACCAAATAAGCGGATTCTTTCGCACCCCTTTTGGATGTAGCGGAGGCCCGCGTTGGGAGTAATCCCGGCGCGGGCTTTCGTATTTTATACACGAGGTTTTTTATGAGCGACGAACAGGGTGTAGCCGCAGAAGTCCCGGAGGTAAGCGCAACCCCCGATACTGATGTGGTAGCTGGTGCCCCCGACCAGCAGGTCGCAGAGACGGGTGTAACTCCTGAAACCCCCGGTCAGGACAAGGACGCAGCGGCGTTTGCCCGTTTGCGCCGAGAGAACAAGGCATACGAACGAAACCTTGCAGCGATTCAGGCGAAGCTTGATGCGATTGAGGCCCGCGTAGCCCCGGCGCAGCCGCAGGACGAGTTCAGGGACGATGACATTCTCACCGCCGGAGACTTGCGGAGGTTGGAATCGAGGCGTCAGGCCGAAGAAGCAAAGCGACAATTTCAGGACTCCTTCCGCGAGAGCGTGGCGAGGGTGAGTGCCAACGAAGACTTCGAGGACCGCATGGCGATTCTCGACGAATTCATTGCCACTAATCCTACATATCGCGGGTTCGACAAGATCATCATGGAGCACCCGCGCGGTCCCGAGATTGCATACGAGTTTGCCGAATCTCTCATGAATCGCAAACAGGCAGAAAAGAAAGGTCAGGTTTCCAAAAAACTTGACGCTAATCTAGGAAAGCCTCCTCCCGTTGTCGGCGGTTCGGCCTCGCCCGTTTTGGACGAGACACAACGAATCGCAAAGATGAACCCACTCGGCAAGGAATTTGACGAGATGGTCAGGCGGGTAGAGGGCTATTCTTCCTAGACGAGTTGAAATCAGGACAACTCAATGGATTACACCAAAACGACTGACATACCCAGTCCTATAAGGACTTACTACGACAAGCGCCTGCTTCAGAGGCTCTTGCCGCGTCTCATCCACAAGGCAGCCGCAGAAATGCGACCGCTCAAACAGCGTTCGGGCGACCAGATCAAGTTTCGCAGAATCGAAAGCCTGTCCGCTCAGACCGCGCCTCTGGAAGAAGGCGTAACCCCTTCCCCGCTCGTTCTGGACGATACTCAGATCACTTCGACCATCGCTCAGTACGGCGGGTATTCCATCATAACCGACATGGTACAGATGACCGACATCGACCCGATTGTGTCGGAGACTGTCGGACTCATGGGCGAAATGATGGGGAACACCGTTGACCAGACCATCGCTTCTGTTATCAACGCTGGTACGGCTTACATCCGCGTGACCGCGACGAACGTTGGTTCTACTTCCGGTGCTCGCTCCGTTGTTGACAACGGCGTGTTCACCCCGTATCACCTTCGCGCTGCGGTTTCCACTCTGGAAAACCTCAACGTCGAAAAGATACAGACCATGGTCAAGACCGGTTCTGGCTACGACTCCTCGCCTGTCCCGGAAGCCTATCTCATGTTCATACACCCGACCATTGCACAGTGGCTTCGCGGTGGGGACACGACTTATTGGGCACCCGCGACTTCCGGTTTTATTCCGGTTCAGCACTACGCCTCGTATTCGAGCCTGTATCCCGGAGAGATCGGCGCTCACGTATCCGGCGTTCGTTTCATCATGTCCACGAACGTCAAGACGTGGGCTGCGGCGTCGGCCGACTCGACCACGGTGTACTCGAACCTCATGGTCGGTCGCGGCTTCTACGCCTGTACCGAGATGGAAGGCGGCGTAAGGACTTACGTACACGACAGGAAGACCGAAGGCGGACCGCTGGAGCAGCGTTCAACCGTCGGCGCGATTGTCGAACACGTCACCACGATTCTCAACGATAGCTGTGCCGTGCGCATCGAGTGCGAAAGCAAGCTTGCTGGTACGTAAAATCTGAAATGACGGGGCTAACCATGCCCCGTCGTTCGTCCAATGATTAGGGAGATTTATTATGGACAAACAAGTGTTTACAGGCACGCTTTCGTGTGACGCAAGTTCGCTTGCCGCTATCAATGAAGTGATCGGATTTCACCCCAGCGCGGTCGAGATATTCAACCCCGACAACGGTGTGAAGATGTGGTGGACCAGCGACATGGACGAGGGGACCGCGAACAAGATCGTTCCCGTCGCTCACGGAAGGACCGGTCTGCTCGAACCCGCGACACTGAGTATCACCTCGACGAAAGCCTATGTCAACTACGCTTCGGTGTATTCGCAGGCTACGGCGGGCTACACCTCGACTGCGGCCGGTACTTCCAACCCTGCGGCGTCTACGGTCAACAAGTCTGCATGGGGAACGTTCGGTTTCTCGCAGAAACTTGCCGATGGTTCTATTGCAACCGGGCCGAATTCGACCGTGTTCACTCACACGACCGAAGCGTTGGCCATTGCCGACATCGCCGCGACCTCTGCTGGATATGTTCGACTTGGCTATGTGACGGTTCAGGCAACCGCCGGGGCTTCATGGGTTGGGGCGACGAGCACGTTCTCGACGGCTTCCGACTACACCATTTACAGCGACGATCCGCTGACCTTCACCTCCTCTCTCGGGATAAGCCTCTATACTGCGGCTGAGTTCACGATTTCTTCGGGTACGACTCCCGGTGGTGGGCGTGGGTTCACGGTTGGCGCGGACACGGACCTTCAGGTCCTCGGGGCCACGCTCTATTACAAGGCGTGGAGGTAAGGAGAAAACTATGGCGATAATCAAAACTGGCACGTTCACCGGAAGTTCGGCAGCGCAGGTCATTGAACTCGGATTCATACCCGATTTCTTCATGACTATTTCGATGACCGATAACGCGGTGAAGACGTTTGTGTACGAGAAGAACATGTCCGACGCGACCGGTGCGTACATGTGTGAAGGCGACGACGACATCATTGCGTCGAACGGCTTCACTCCCTACACCGGCGGCGACCCGACTGTTTCCAGTGGTACGACTCCCGGAGCTTCAAAGGGAATTACCATCGGTACTTCGGCACAGCAGAATGCAGTAACGACTCACTATCTTGCGATTTGCAGCGGGTAACACAACAGGGGGGCTTCAAGTCCCCCCTGACTTTTCATTATAGGAAGATTTATGAAGAAGAAGATTCACGCAGTCATTAGCAGGGCCAACCTCGCAATCGAGCGATACACGACCAACGTACCCATACAGAGAAAACCGCTTGTGGTCCCCGGACGCACGGCTTGTCTGGACTCTGTTATTCCCTTCACCGATGCGGTGATCCAGAGCGAAAGACGCGAAGGCGGACAGAAACTTGGCGGAGGCGGGGAAGTCGTGATCCCTATTGAGATGCACAGGTTTAATGTCCGCGAAGAAAAGTACTTCGTATGCGACAAGGACTGTATCGAGTGCAAGCCTTCCGAGTGTACCGGAATACCGATTTCAAAGAGCGAGTTCTACGACGACGAAACGAGCGCCGACGATCTGGCAAAGAAACACGCAAAGAAGGCACCGGTTGACACACGAGAAGAAGCTCAGGCTGTTATATGACCTCTACGCGCGCATTCCCGATACTCCGTGCTCACAGTGCGGGAACAAGTGCTGCAAGACGCCCTTTCACGTATCGGACTTTGAGAAGTCCCTACTGGATGGCAACAACTTCGACGCTATCGGGACATGCGCCTTTTTATCTGACGGCAAGTGCACCGTTTACGAACGGCGTCCTTTTATTTGCCGGATGTACAACGCCAATCGGCGGCTAGGGTGCCACGAGGTCGAGCGCAAAGACCTCATGACCGACGCCGAATTGATCGAGCTTTACCACGAGTACTACACGCTGTTTTGGAACGTGGAAAGCTTGCGACGGTGGAACGTATTACAGCGACAGGTGATGGCTATACCCGCTGTGATACAGCCCATACCGTATTACTAGGGAGGGGGAGATGACGCTCTCGGAAATATACAATCGTGCGATGTTTCTTGTTTACGGGGACACGACCCCTCCCGCCGCTCTTACCACGCAGGCCCAGGCTGTGACCGAGGGCTTGATTGCCAACTTCATGCGTAAGGTGATGGACGATTACAACTATTGGTGGATGGAGGAGGAATATGGCGTTGCCGTTCCCGCTTACACGCGCTCGCTTGCGCTTCCTTCAGACTTCAAAGTCGAGATCGGGCCTGTGCGAATTTTACGGTTTGACCCTGCGAAATACGAGACTGGTTCCGCTGAATGCGCCGCGACCACCGCCGTCGTAGGTACTGGTACGGCGTGGGAGGCCGACTGGTCGGGGAAGAAATATCAGATCAGTTGGGACGACGCTACGTGGTACGAAATACTCACCGTGACCGATGCCACGAACTTGACGCTTGCAACTGCCGGGCCTGCGCAGGCAGCGGCGGCGTACTCAATTCGCAAGTGCAACGGTATAATCAACTTGACGAAACTCCCGATGGGGACTGAGGACAAAGAAGGCTTCGACATCGGCGGCACTCAGTCGCACCCGCTCTACTACGATATTTACGAGAACACAATGAGGCTGTTCCCGATGACCGATGAAGCGACGTATTTGGAAATGAAGTATTACAAGTACCTCGCGCGGCCGACTACGTTTTTGACTCACACCGATTCGCTCACGGAAGAAGCACCAGACGCTATTGCTTACTACCTCGCGTCATTCGAGGAGAAGCGTCGTCACGAATGGCAGGCCGCTCAGGTGTGGGAGGAGATGTCAGACTCAGAGATTCAGCTTATGAAAAATAAGCACTTCACAAGGAGTAACGGGAACGTGGTTCTCCCGTACATAGACTGCTAATGAAATTATATTGCTCGACGTGCAAGAAGGTAGTTCCGGTCAAGGTAAAGTCCGCCGGGTACACCTGTCCAAAGTGCCACAATCTTCTGTGAGGTAAATAATGGCTTCCCGTTATACAAACGTCTACTCGACCAGCACCCCGGCGAACACCGATAAAGCCGGTCTTGGCGCTCAGGAAATCAGAACCGTCAAGGTAGATGTCGAGGAACGCTTAAAGGCTCCTCCGTGGTCGATTGCCTACGCGCTGAACCAACTAGGAACAGTTTCTGCTGGTACTGTGACAATCGACATGACCGAAGGAGACTACCACACGATGACCCTCCCCACGTCGGGGACGGTGACGATTGCCATTACCAACGTGCCTTCAAACTCCTACGACGAGAAAGTGGCGTCGATGCTCACAATCGAGATCACCAACCCCGCGTCTGGTTCGGCGACGGTGACGTGGCCCGCCACGGTGAAGTGGCCCTACGGGACTCAGCCCTCAAGAGACACCACGGTAAGCAAGGTAACGATATATCAGATGACCACCGTGGACGCGGGGACGACTTGGCGAGCGGCACTCGTGGGGACAAAATATGATTAAATGCTTGACTTTTTGCAAATACCTCTCTATATTGCCACTATCAATAAAGTGGAGGTATGAACATGATAGGAGCAGGATGGATTCTCAGCGCGATATGGTTTATCGTGGAGTGGCCGCGCCCGTACTCGAAAGGGATGTGGCGCAAGCAGTGGGGCTGGTGGTTTATCGTCTTTTTGAGCGTGTGGCTGTGGGCCTGTGATGACCGCACGATCACCGAAACCGAATACGTCGACCGGGATGTTATCGTCACTGAACCGTACTACACCCGCACGGTGTACGACGAGAACATGGGCGAGTTCACCGCTGAACAGCAGGATGAACTTCGAACGAAGGGGTATCTCAATATGAGATTATTTTACGGCAACCGTGACGGACTCATGTACGCATCGACGGTAGACTCATCCGATGCTATTTTGAACCCGACATTTACCAATGGTATGGTAAATTTCACATCAAGCGGTGAGTCTTTTTCGGCCGGAAAGATTGGCGATTGTATGAGCGCCACATCGGCCGTGTGGACCTTCGAGGCTCATGCTGCCGGGGCTTGTAGTTGTTGGGTCTACTGTGCTTCTTCGGTAGGGGGGCACTCGGTACGGTTACTCACTCCATTTAGCAATATGTTGGCTGCCCGTGACGCTGCGGTACTGAGGGTGTTCGGCTATTCCATGAATACAACAACAACGCTTGATGCTTGGCACCATATTTATATATATTGGGATAGTAATTCACAGAAAATTTATCTTGATGGGAGTTTAATAGTAACTGAAACTATTCAAACAACTGGGGTGACAACCTCTACGCTGACTGTTACTAACGCAAAGATCGATGCGATACAAATGTTCGGACTACCGTTCGACTTCCATACAGAATTGTATAACTCTGGTTCTGGGACAGAGACGCCAATGTATCGCTAAATAAAATCCCCGGATTCTTTACCTTCCTTCGGATAAGATAAAGCCCGGCAACCTTAAAAGGTTACGGGCTTTGTTGTGGAAAGAAAGTTTTTAACAACCATAACCGGAATATTCAAAGACCTTCATCGAAGGATTATCCCCGAGGATAAGCTCTCCGATGGAGTAAACATAATGTTCGAGGACGGCAAGGTTAAGCGCCGCCCCGGTTATACCGTGCTCGGAAACCAGATGAACGGAGCCGTTACCTCGCTGACGTGGTACGAGCTTCTTGGCACGGCCAACAAGTTCCTAGTTGCCACCACCACGCGGGACGCCTACAAGTACGACTCCACCGATGACGAGTGGGATTTCATTACCGAAGTCCACACAGACGGTACGGTGACGGCTACCACCGCCGCCGCGACCGTGACCGGTTCTGCTACCGGATGGTCGTCGTCGTGGCCCACCAGCGTTTACCAGATCAAGTTCGGCACTACCGACCCGAACGCAAGCGGCACTCCCGATACGTGGTACACTGTTTCCGCGTTCGCAAGCGCGACCTCGCTTACGCTCACGACCAATGCTCCTTCCGTTACCGATGGCACGTATGTCATAAGGAAGTGCTGGACAAACGATGAAGATCAGCCGCATGACGTTGCGCTCCCGGTCAAGACGTATGAGCGAATAATGGTCGTGACAAACGGGATAGAGGTTCCGAAAAAATGGACGGGCACGGGATACTTCGCGGACTTGGGCGGTACTCCGAATGTCGCGCGTTACTGCGGATACTTCGGCTCTGTGGGGTTCGAGCACTTGTATCTTGGCTGGACTATCGACGCCGGTAACGATCAGCCGTTCACTCTGGAAATGTCTGATGCTGGCGACCCCGAAAGCTACGCAGGGGGGCTGTACTATGACTTCATGAATACCAACGATGAAGTCGTTGGGATGAAGGCTCTCGGGCAGAACGTCATTGTCTACAAGAAGGAATCGATCACCGTTGCCAGACCGACCGGCTCTGCTACCGACCCTCTCCAGTTCCAGCAGAACCACATCAACGGCATCGGAACACCTTCGATCAGGACTGTTCAGGACTTCGGGAATTTTCACATTTTTATGGGAACCGATAATATCTACAAGTTTGACGGTATGCAGGTCGTACCCATAGGCGATGCTATCGTAAACACCATGATCCGCAGTCTTAACGCGGGTATGTCGCACCGGGCCTTTTCAGCTAAGATGCTCGACAGGCACCTTTACGCGCTCTTTGTACCGACTTCGGCAGACTATCCCGACAAGGCATACGTCTATAATTACATCGACGATTCTTGGTCGATATGGGAGTTCCCGCAGCAGATGACCGCCTTCGGGTACTGGTATTCAGACTCATCCGAGACGTGGGCGACGTGGGATGCTTCCGCGATAACGTGGGCAGACCTTCTCGCTTCCGGCGAATCGTGGACTGACTTCCTCGCGTATGGTGGAACTCCGACCTATCTCTTTGGCGACAAAGACGGATACGTTTACGAGTTCGGTTCTGGTACTGACAATGGTGCTGACATAACGGCGAACATGACCACGCGGGACTACCCGCTGAACGATCCACGACAGCTTTTCAAGCTCCTTGAATTGCTCATTGGTATATCGCAGTCAAGCACCGGGGCGCTTCGCGTGAGGGCTTCGGTCAACTTCGGCGGTGAATGGTCCGGGTGGGGAAACATCGACCTCGCGGGGACAACGGAATATTTCGAGCGCATTGTTAATTTTCTTATGCGCGGCACACAGGTTCGCTTCTACATCGAGAATGTAAGCGGGGCGAACTTTGAGATTGAATCGCTCGTTGTTGGATTTAACAACGCGGGGGTGTAGGAGGCAATATGGGTTTCGCAAGTAAGCTCAAGAAAAAGGTTTTCGGTGGAAGTGGAGCCGGGATGAAGTCTGCATCAACACTAACGCCGGAACAGGCGGCACTGTTAAAGCAGCAAACTCAACTCGCGCAGCAGTACACGCCGGGTATTTACGCGCAGATGAACCAGATGGCGCTTAATCCAGAGAACACATACAATCGCTCGCAAGCCGACATAGAATCGTTCTATCAGGATACGATGGCAAACCCGGCAATGTATGCTTTTCAGAATACTCTCGTTCCTCAGCTATCAGAACAGTACGGCGGGAAATTCCACTCATCTGCTAAGACAAAAACACTTGGCCGGGCGTTTTCAGATTTACAGAACCAGCTTTCTCAGCAGCGTGGGAACCTGTTTTACAACGAACTCCTCCAGTCGCAGCAGGGGCAAGAGAACGCGCTCGCGCGGCAGATGCAGGCTCTTTCGGGAATGAGCGGACTGTTTGGTGGCTCTCTTGGCGTTAAGGCAAAAGAGAATTATTACGACCCAGGAGGCCAGGGTCTTATCGGTCAGATCAATCAAGCGATGACTCCGCTACTTACTGGTTCGGCGATATACAAGAATATTTTCGGCGGTAGTGGAAACAACTCTGGTTCAAGTTCGAGTTCAAGCTAGGAGGAAAAAATGATTTCTATACCCCGCAGGCAGGATTACGCAGATACCAACGTACGGCTTTTAGGGCTGCTCGACCAGATGACGCGAACCGAGCAGGCCGAGCGCATGAATGAATTACAGCGAGGGCTTGCGTTCCGTAGCATGGGTGATGCAAAACGTGCGGCACAATCGTTTAACAACGCAATGGGAAGAGGCGTCAGCAGGATGAATGCTGAAGACTTCAGGGTTGAGAGTGGAGCAAACGCGCCGGGAGCACCACGACGAGGACTTGCGCAAACCATGAAGGCGATTGATCCTTCAATGGACGAGGCCGCGCTGTCGGGTGAATTTACCGGGTTAGGCAAGAAGCTTTTGGCGCAAGGTGACACGACCGATCCGCGCCTAAATGAAGCGTTCAAGCAGTCTGGATTAGGTCAAGGAGAAGGCTTTGCAAAAGAACTTGCCACAGGATACGGACCTAAGGCGGCGAAGGCGCTTGAGCGTATCAACAAGGTCGCCGTTAATACCGCTGATTTTGAAGCATACAAAGAGCGGGCAAAGCAACGGGCGGGAGTAGGGCCGAGCGATATTCCGACCGAGGCCGAAGAGCAGTACGGATACTATTTCGATGTACTCAATAAGGCGCGACTGTCAGGAAATCCAGGGGCAATCCGCGACGCGAAAAATGACCTCGTTCTAAAGTACCGTATGCTGGACAATAAGTTCGGCTGGAATATGTCGGCTGGGCTAAAAGACCTTTTGGCCGAACGTCCGAGCGGCGGTGTTGGTGGAGGCAAAAAGGTTCTCTGGAAGGAGCGCGGAAGTGAGCGCAAGCAATATCTACCAGAAGGACAGGTTCCGAAGGACAGCGAGAATTGGGTTCCGATTGACTCCGAAGATTCTTCAGCGCTGCGCCGTGATCTTGTAAAACTGGACGAGCAGATTGCCGCCGCAAGAGCGGCTAATGACGAAAAGACGCTTTCAACCCTAATGGCGCGGAGGAGACAACTCGAAGGGAAGACGCCCGAGACAAAGCAAAATTTCGTCGCGCGAATGGACAACTCTCTTATTAATCCATACTTATCATACCAGTCGGGCGACGATCTAGACACGCGCAATGTGGCTGACAACACTCCGGCCAACAAGAACCAGCCGGTCGCACAGCCAAAGATTAAGTACAAAGAGGGCTACGAATACGAAGTCAACGGACAGCGCATGGTGTACCAAAACGGGAGATTGAGAAAACTGTAATGCCAGATATTCGTGAAATAGGTCCGTATCAAGAGGAGCCTACCGTCAAGGAGATAGGCCCCTACAAGGCCGCGCAGTCCATACGCGAGATAGGGCCATACGAAGAACCCCAAAAGATTCGTGAGATAGGACCACTGCGACCAGAAAAAAAGCCACGACCTGCGCCGTCATTCATGGAGTTGCAACAGGGCTTCGGTGTGCTCCCCGCCATTGGATTAAAGGCTGTTCAGGGCGCGGCTACTGCGATTGATAAAGTATTCGGTGATACCGAAGCCGAGAAAGAACAGCAGCGCCGCGACACGTCCGGGGCCATGATTGAAGAGTCTACCCCGGCCAACATCGCTCTTGGACTCGCCGGGGCGAAGGGGCTGTCAATGCTTACGAAAACTCGGTTTGCCCCTGTCAACGAGGCGGTTGAAGCGGTTACTCAACTACCAATTAGCATTATGCCGTGGCAGGTAAAGACTAAAGCAGAAGCCCTAGGAATACTTCCAACAAAACCATCTAGCAAGGCCATACAGGCTATTGATGCCATGTATGACGCAAGCGAAAAAGAGATTTCCACTCTTCACAAGGTGAATATACCTAACATTCTTCGCAAGGCCAAAACACGTTTGGTAGATACCAGCGGTAACGTCAAAGAGGACTTGAAAAAACTTGGACCGATTGGAGAAGATGCCGCTATTCGTCACGACTTAGCTCGCGGTGCTTCTGCCATTACAGACATGGAGTTGGACAAGTACCGTCGATCAATCTATGAAGGATTGTCGCACGATGACGAGCGGCAACTTAACAGGATTATTGCTTCCCGCCGCACAGTATCTATTGGTAAATATAAAGACGTTGCCAACACCAAAGGATTTACACCAGAACACCATGCGGAATACCTAAAAGCACTTGCCGAGTCTGATCCACAGAGATTCAAGGCTCTTAATGAACGCGCCGACCAGTACTTCGGAGTCATGCAAGAACAGCTTGGTAAAATGAAGCAGGCCGGGTTGCTTGACGATGCCTCTTATCAGGCGCTTCTTGCAAAAGGAGACTACTCGCCGAGAAGATTCATACAGTATATCGACCCAGAGCAAAACTATACTTTCGGCGGGACAAAGCTTACCGTGCCTTCTAGTGGAATCAAGGCGTTGAAAGAAGGCAGCGAGCAGGCCATGGAAAATAATTCTCGACTTCTCATGGCCGAAGTTGTATCACGCACCAATGCACGTATTATGAAAAACAGCGCGAACCAGGAATTGTTTAAACTCGCGCAAGAAGTACCTGACAACGGACTTGTGCATGTTGCTATACCTAAGAGGAAATTGTTTTATAATGGTAAGGAGGTTGCTGATGACGCTATCATAGTTGATACATATATAGACGGAGAGCGGAAGCAATACTCTGCCGGAAAGATAGCGAAGATGGTTGAAAATGTTAGAAACGCAGAAGATCAAGCTGTACTCAAGAGAATATCAAAACAATATCAGAAATACAAGTGGGGTATGAGCGAGCCAACTCCAACTGCGGGCAATGAGATTGTCGCTGTTATGGTAAATGGCAAACGTCATTATCTAGAAATGCCGTCAGATATAGCGAAAGAGTGGGTACTTTCAGACCCGCAAATATCGAAACAGTTGTCTTCAGCGATAGGATGGTTGTCGGGATCAAAAATATTAAAGCCGATGGCTACAGGACTAAACCCTGAATTTGCAGTCACAAACTTTGCTCGTGACCTTGCACATATCTTTCTCACTACGGATGAGTATTCGTCGTTCCTCCCAAAAGCGGTGGGGCAGCAGGCAGTAGACCTCGTATCCACAGCGAAGGATGCCGTGCTACGTAAGGGAGACTACCTGAAATACGTTCAGCAAGGCGGCGGAATGGAGTTCTTGACTCACCAGGGTAGACCAGGATTGGCGGGTTCGGCGCTTGACAAGCTCTATGGCGTGATGGGGTATCTTGGAGAAACTACCGAGATATGGTCGCGGCTTGCGCTCAGAAAGCGTGCCCTTAAAAACGCAGCCAAAGAAGGAATTGACCCAGCACGAGCCGAGATGCGGGCCACATACGCCGCGAGAAACTATCTTGACTTCTCGCAGGGTGGGTCGTTTGTCAAGGCCGCTGACTCTGCTATACCATACTTAAACGCTGCCATACAAGGTACGCGCGGTGTGTTCAGATATGCGGCAGACCACCCCGGAAAGTTCACGTATAAAGTCGGACAGATTGGAACTATGGCTGCGGGATTATATTATGCCAACCGCATGACTAACCCCGAGGCGTGGGAACAGGTTCCCGACCGCGAGAAAGCGTCAAACTTTATATTCACCACCCCGCTTTATTATTACGACAAGAACGGGGACAAGCGTTATTACTATTTCAAGGTAGCCAAAGATCAGTCGCAACGCATCTTCGCGTCAATATTTGAGAACCTCGCCGCAGCCTCGATAGGTGATACATTCAAATCAAACCAGTTGTCAATGGCGTTTGAAGACGGGCTTCCAATAGTTCCTACCGGCGTTCTTCCCCCAACAATCGAGGCCATGCTTGGATATGCGGCCAACAAGAACTTTTGGCGCAACGAGGATATATGGCGCGGTCGCAAGGGTATTGATCCATCTCAGGAATATAACCGCTATACTCCAGAAGCCTATGTTAAACTCGGAGAAGCAACTGGAATGTCACCTGAACGAACTAAGTACGCTCTCGAACAGGTATTCACGAGCGGTAATATATGGACATCTCTTACCGGTGGGGCCATGAGTGCTATGCTTGGCGAACTCCCGAAGGACATGCGCGACCAGACGATGCAAGAGATGATTAGCAAGGCTCCGTTTATCAGAAAAGCTTTGCGTTCGACTGATCCGTTTGCTCCATACCAACAGGAGTCAGAAGGAATCAAACGGGAACGCGCTACAAAAAGGGCTGTGGTTCGCCGTGAGTTTGACGCGATTGCCGATGAATACGCACGTGGTAGAATCTCGAAGGAAGAAGCTGTTGAGTTCATCAACACGCAACCGAGGGAACAGCGCCGGTATTTTTTGCGCCAATTAAACGAGAAAAAAAGCTTGACTGGAATACCTGACGGAAGGTGGTGGCGTGACTTGCAGTATCAAGATGCCGGTACTCGCGCAGAGATGTTTCATCGGCGGTATGAACGTGCCAGCGACGAAGAAAAGGAAAGGCTCGATAGGCAACTTTATAAACTCAAAAGCATACGCAGCAAGGAATTTAACGCCGAACTGAGAAGATTGAGAAATGAAAACCAATAAATCACCGATACTGCCGCTCATACCATCCCCCGACGATAAAGCCGGAATGAGCCGGTACATGCAATCCGTCAACCAATTTCTTCAAGACCTTTCATTGAACGCCCGCGCCGACCTCGATACTGTTGACGGTAGCACGACTTCGCTTACGGCCAGGGTTGCGGCGCTTGAATCGGCAACCTTGTCGATCAAGTACACCACGGCCGATTACACTATTCTCGACGATGACGGATACGACATTGTTATGGTAGACTCGCGCGGCGGAAACGTAACGATCACGCTCCCCACACTAGCGGCGAACCAGTCCCGACAGATCACAGTGATTGCTCAATATCTCGGCGGTCAGATCACAGTTGACGGCGAGGGAGCGGAAACAGTTGACGGAATTGCTGCATCCGTGCTGCAATCAAAAGACGACTTTGTGACGGTTCTAGGGACGACGACCGAGTGGAAGATTTTGTCGTGCAAGCAGTCAATCGATACCGGGTGGATAAACAACAGCGACCTCACGAACAGAATACTCGGGATGTCTAAGATTACCTATGACGGCGCGTCCGGCACGTTGATTATCGGAGAAGTGCTGACTGAGGCCACGTCTAACAATACGTGGATACTGGTGGCACGGGACGCGACAACGCTGTGGTGCAAGAACGCCACAGGTACAGGCGTAGCAACAAACGACCGCGTGATTACCGGGGCCACTTCAGCGGCTACCGTGGTGGTCAACGGGAACAGCATCAACGCGAACGCAGACCTTATTCATAACTTCGGGCGCGGCGTGATGGACTTGCGGTGGGAGTTCGCGTTCAATAACTGGGCTTCCGCTATCAACTGTTTCAATGCTAAAATCGCCTACCAGTCGGCGAACTCTGAAGTTGGAGAAATCGCGCAGCAGATCGATACCAATACAATTCGCTTCCAGACCGGCGAGTATTATGCATTCATGTACTTCGACACCTCCGGGAACTGGATTGGATATAATACTAACGGCTACCACAAAATAAGAGTGTCATACACCAAATAGAGGACTTATGAAATGCCAGAAAAATATGACGGGCCTACAATCATCGCTGCGGCTATTGTCTGTATTCAGTTGGTTATCCTTGTTGCTATGTGGGGTATACGCCGCTATTTTGATAGGCTTATCGCAGACCTCGACAAATGCAGAACCGACATCGACGATCTCTATAAAAAACAGGCCGATTGCCCGGTCGATAGAATCGAGGAGAGAGTCTCGGGAACAGAAGAGGACATCCGCGATCTCAAAACCCGCGTGTTCAAATAATGTGCTTGACAGTTTTGAATGAGCAATATAAGGTGACACTATGAATGTAAGAGAAGAATTTGTCAAGTTTTTTTCCGAGTACAAAGAAGCCTATACGCGGAAACACCTTGACTTCGTGGTTACGAGCGGTGACCGTCCGCGCGATCCTGTCGGCTCTCCACACAAAAAGCCCGACAACGCGATTGACATCACGCTTCGCTGGTACGGGGATTACGCTCCTATCGCGGCCTACAACCACTTATTCGCCCACATGCTCAACCATTGGCCCTACCGCGCGGGGATCGACAACACCACCGGGAACATCCATATCCACATTGATCTAGGGCAGGGTAGCAAAACTGGCGTACCGTATTTTTTCAAAGAGGACAACGGTAAGTTCCTGTATCGTATCGAGAGCGAGGCACAAATAGCATGAGACAAAAGCGCGTAGACTACTACCTTGACAAGCTGCTTTCGCGCAAGCTGCAAGTCGTGATTTTGTGCGTGATATTGTTTCTTGCGACTGACAAGTTCGACGCCGATAGTCTGGTTATTGTCATGTGTGCATATATGGGGTTCTCGGTAGCTCAAAGATTCGCACCACCGTATCAGGGGGGATGAAATGAAGCGCATGGCAATAGCGGTCGCGTGTGGACTCATCGCGGGTGTGGTGCTGGTTTATTTTTTCACGCCGACGCCTGACCCGGTAATACCTGAGATCGTGGAGATCGTCAAATACGAAACGCGCTGGATCAAGCCCCCGGTGACTGACTGCGAGAAATCTCCCATCATAATCGAGGCCGTGATGGCCGACGACGTTATGGAGATCACCGCCGGGGACGGATGCAAATCCGCGTCGGCTTCGGTTCGGCTTGAATGCCCTGCTCCACCTGTCAACGTCAAGTCGCACGCTGTCGCGTTCGGTGGTGGTGCGCTTGCCGCGCTGGTGCTCGTGTTGCTGTTATAGCTATTTTCAATTCATGTAACCTCCTATGCCCACAACCCGTGGGCCTCTCCACCCGGAGAGTTAACCGCTCAGAAATGGGCGGTATTTTTTTGTCCGCGCTCATAAAAAATTACAAAAATAGCTTGACTTATTTTGCAATATCGACGACATTGTAAGCAGTTAATTGGTGGCGACCAAAACGCTAGGAGGTTGTAATGAGTTACGAAGTTGAAAAACATTGGGTTCATAATGGGTACGAGTGCGTTGTCATTTATGGACGACATAGATGCGGGTATGTTGGAATCACGAGAGAACACCCGCTTTATGGTGTTGGCTACGGAGAAAAATCAAAAGTGCTTCAGGATAAGCTAGAATGGTTAAAGACACAGGATATTGGGAAGAGAGGTGTTATACCGTGTTTCGCTTGGGATGGTGAGAGCGTAAGTCCTGAAATATATTTCAATGTTCATGGTGGTATAACATTCGCCGGAGGAGAAGGCAAGTATCCAGTCAACAGCGACCGGTGGTTTTATGGTTTTGATTGTGCCCACATTGATGACAACGAGCCGGGTGGTCGCAGCCTAGAATACTGTGTCTCTGAATGTGAATCACTGGCGGATCAACTCGCGTCGGTATTACCATGAACGACCGCACCTATTACTTTATCCGCTGGCTCATGACTTACGGTACACCCGAAGGCTTCGCCGATTGGTGGAGCCTTCAGATTAAATTACACGGAGGACGCGATGACTGACCCACGAGTACCGTTTTCGGTTTCGCTGCACAAGAGTGCCGTAGACAAGATCGAGCGCTATGTCGCAAAGATAGTCCGCGCGGAGAAGGTGAAGCGCGGCGCAATCATCGAGCGTATGCTGCTCGAATCAATCAAGAAGGAGGACTGACATGCAGAACGTAGACCAGATCGCAAAACTGCTTTCCCGCAACGGGCAGGTACATCCGGCGTTCCGCGCTGCTGTATCTGAGGCGCTGATAAAGATCGGCGAGGAGATGGCAGCCGAGAAAATCAAGGAGGGCGAGAATGAAGACATACACGCAAGCTGAATTTGATGAATTCCCCGTAATAGATGGCATCCGACAATGCCCGACGGGGAACTATACGCAAATCAAGCGTTTCGGCGGGCGGTGCAGTTTCGGCGGGCGGTGCAGGTTTGGCGAGGGGTGCAGCTTCGGCGAGGGGTGCAGCTTCGGCGAGTGGTGCAGTTTCGGCGAGGGGTGCAGTTTCGGCGGGCGGTGCAGTTTCGGCGAGTGGTGCAGCTTCGGCGAGGGGTGCAGCTTCGGCGAGTGGTGCAGCTTCGGCGAGCGGTGCAGCTTCGGCAAGCGGTGCAGCTTCGGCGAGTGGTGCAGCTTCGGCGAGCGGTGCAGGTTTGGCGAGCGGTGCAGTTTTGGCGAGGGGTGCAGTTTCGGCGAGCGGTGCAGCTTCGGCGAGCGGTGCAGTTTTGAAAAACTGGCAATGGAGCACCGTCCGTATTTCATCCGCATCAACAACATAGGGTCGCGTCAAGATGGTTGTATCATTTACAACGCTGCGTCGGGTTTGCACGTACGTAGTGGATGCTGGTTTGGTACGGAGTCAGAGTTTATAGCGCGCGTGAAAGACACGCATGAAGATAGCAAATATGTGCGTCAATATCTTGCCGCGATTGAGTTGGCAAGAATAACTTTCGGGGAGGGCGAGAATGAATAATCGCAGAATATGGGATAAGGTACACAAGCCGGACCCGACATCGCTGAAAACCATCGGTGGTGGTCGGCTAAAGGGGATGACCGATATTAACCCTCAGTGGCGCTTGCAGGCGGCGACCGATGTTTTCGGGCCGTGTGGTATTGGGTGGTGGTACACCATAAAAGAACTGTGGACTGTTCCCGGAGCTGATGGACAGGTGATGGCGTTCGCGCGCGTTGACGTGTTCTATCGTGATGGCGAATCCACCAGCCAGCCGGTCGAGGGTATCGGCGGGTCAATGATGATTTCAAAAGAGAAGGACTATCTTTACACCAACGACGAGTGCTACAAGATGGCCGTCACCGATGCGCTTTCCGTGGCGTTCAAGGCTCTCGGGTTTGGCGCTGAGATTTACGCCGGTAGGTGGGACGGATCGAAATATCTTGAAAAACCTAAACCGCCCGAGCCGACGCCGCAAGACAAACTAAAGTCTCTCCCACAGAAGACCAAAGACGGCATGAAGTCTGTCGGCATTGACACTGTGGCGAAGGCAGTTGCGTTCTGCGAGGCCCACAAGTGGAACGAGGAAACCATGAACGCCGAGCTTAACAAGATGGCCGATAATGCTTGAATACAACGAGGAAACCAGGGTTCACTACATCGACGGGATAAAAGTCCCGTCGGTGTCGCAACTACTTCCGCGCGACGAGGTGTGGGTTGACGATGAAACATACGAGGCCGCGCGGCTGGACGGTATCGACCGGCACTCGCGGATAGAGCGATATTTGAACACCGGAGATACCAACTTCGACTTGATGCTGGAAAAGTTCGCTGAGCTGGTGGACCAGCGCAAGCCCGGAAAGCTCTTGCTACATGAACAACCGCTGTTTTCGCGCAAGCACATGTTCTGCGGGAAGCCGGATATGCTGTGGGAACTTGAAACGTGGGACCAGAAGCGCTCCTTTGGCCGGTCTGTGAAGCACGCGCTCCAACTCGCGGCTTACGATATTCTGCGCGAGGAAAACGGCTACGGTTCAAACGACGAATGGTGGGTTGCGGTGTGGGACGGCGAGGATTGGAAGATGCGCGACGTGTTCAAAAAATATCAGGATTCGCGCGAATGGTTTTTGACATTGGTGCGGTTTTACTGGTATTATCAACCAAAACAACGCGCCAAAAAGGAGGATTAAAGATGGTAAATTTTTCAGTCAAAGACAAAGTCGTAACGCTAAACATTCAGCATGGAGTGCCGGTTGAAACATGGACTTCAAATTTTGAGTTCTCAACTTCTAGCGAATTTTACGCTAAGCTCATGGCCGACAATCTCGAAAAAGAACTCCGTCGCCGCCTCGAAAAGATACGCCGCGAGGAATACGAGCGCGGATGGAATGACGCGAAAAAGAAAAACAAGAAGTGCGATTATTTTTACGGATGTTTTTAGTAGACTAAGCAAAGAACAATAAAGGAGGATCAATGATTAAAATTGACGACGACTATGTTGCGCGCCATCGACGTGTAGACGCATCCTACGTTACTCCGAGAAAAATAATCTGCGAAGGGTATGAGGATTTCGTTGAGTCGTGCTCGGAGTGCCCGTGCTTTGTCGCACGGCGGAAAAAGTGCGGATTGCTTGAGCGAAAGCTTCTTTCGTGGGAACAGACATTCATTACGGATATTAACACAATTCCCAGAGAGTGCCCTTTGCCGCTTTATTCGTATAAAAGCACTTGACAAATATTATGTCTCGTTGTATATTGTATGTATCAGTACAAGGACTTGTATTGATCCGTACATGGCATTGACGGTGATTTCTCGCCTCCGTGAGTGCCACAAAGCACTAGGGCCGCACTACCCCGCGAGAAACCCGACAGGGTGGGGTGAGTGTGGCCCGTTTTTATTTCAGGGGGAATCATGCAAGAAGAACTACGAAAATCATATTACGCGATTATACCCGCCAATGTACGTTATGACAAGTCTATACCACCGAACGCAAAACTTCTTTATGGCGAGATAACAGCACTATCAAACGAGCATGGGTTCTGTTGGGCCGGGAACAAGTACTTCTCGGATTTGTATGAGGTATCAGAAAGCACAGTCACGCGATGGGTAACTGCGCTTAAAAAGGCAGGATATATCCGTATTGAGTACGAAAAAAGAGGCTTTGAGATAACCACAAGGCGGCTGTATATTGTGGATAACATTGTGGATAAGTCTCTCGACGCGCAAAAATGCGAGTCGTCGGCAAGCAAAAATGCGTGTGGATCGACGCGCAAAAAGCGCAAAGAGAATAATACACTTAATATTACATCTATTACGCAAGAGACTCCCACGGCCCGTTTGCGAACAGTCTTTAAATCCTTATACCCTGACTACTATCACGACGGTAAGCAAGCAAAAGCATTATCAAAGTTATTACTACGATATGACGAATCTGCTATCGCAGACCTAGCGCGCAAAATGCACTCTTTGCGCGAGAACAAGCACAGACTATTTGAGGACAAACCCATTACACCGGCGTCGCTGGCATCTATGGCCGACTATGTTGTTGCCGCGAAGCTACCGAGGAGGTCACCAACCACAGAGGAACTATATGGCTGAAATCATCCACGACGCCGACGCCGAACGCGCGATCATCGCCACAGCGATTCAGCGCAATACATACCTTAGCCGATTACTAGAACTTGAACCGAGCGATTTTTACTCATCAGAAAACGCGCTTTTACTGAGCATCATACGCGACCTTTATAACGCCGGAGAAACCGTTGACATACCTGTTATTAAGGCGACTCTGGTTCAGCGCGGCAAGACAGAGACTTTCGACGCAAAAAAAATAGACGAACTTCACGATGACGTGATGTACGCCGTGACATACAACTTCGACTGGATGTTCGACAAGGTTCTTGATTTGTCGAAGAAGCGTAAGCTCGCCGCTCTCGGAACAAAGATAGTTGACGCCGCATCCACTCACGGCACTACAACCGACGAACTTGTGGAACGTATTGACCGCGCGGTGAGCGAGATCAACCGCGACCGTTCGGCAAAGGCTGTGAGCGTATCAGAGGTAGCGGCTGGTGGTGACGCCGGATTTGTCGAGGCCGAGAAATATCTTACTACCGGATTTCCAGACCTTGATCAGATATTACTCGGATTGTTCGGTGGGCAGTTGATTATAATTGGAGCGCGTCCCGGAGTTGGCAAGTCGGCGTTCGCTTTGCAGATGGCAGAGCACATTGCGCGCGAGGGGCGGGTGTTGTTCTTCTCTCTTGAAATGCCGAAGAAGCAGATCATCCGGCGCATGATAACACGTCGCACCGGGATACCGGCAAATGCAATGCGAAGTGGGAACATATCTGGCGACCAGCGACGCGAGGTTCAGGCGACTTTGCGCGAGATAGAAAAAGATTACAAAAATTTAATTGTTATTGACAATGCCACTGACTTTTATACAATAGTCAACACGGCGAAGAAGCAATACGACCAGTATGGCCTCGCGTGTATCATGATAGACTATCTTCAGCTTTGCCGGATGAAGTCGCAGGAAAAGAGGTATTTGCAGTTGGGAGAGATGACAGCGACACTCAAGGCGATGTCGATTAAGTACGGTTTGCCGATTGTAGTGCTTTCTCAGTTGAGCCGAATTGCCGAGAATAAGACGCCAGAGCTTTCAGAGTTGCGCGAGTCAGGAAACATAGAACAGGACGCCGACGTTGTTATATTTCCGCACAGGCCCAACATGAAGGAAGGTAAGGTTGAGTTAATAATAGCGAAGAACCGCGATGGAAGTATAGGGTTTAAGAAACTGTTTTTTAATGCTCCGCGTTTGACGTTCCAGTCAATGACAGACGTGGAAGAATAAGGAGGAAGTATGACACTTAAACAGAAAGCACTTGCCCATTACGACAGGATGATAGAGTGGGCGAAGAAGCAGCCCAAAAAAAATAAGTGTGATCGCGTCAATATGTATTATCACATTTCAGAAACTTGGGGTGGCTCAAATTGTCCTTATTGCCAAAAAATGTCTGAGAAAGATTTAAATTGCTCTTACTGTCGGCTACATGCCGATAATGACGATGACAACTGTTGTTGCGATGGGACATGGATGGACATGGCCAATGCAGAGACATACTGTTGTTGCGATGGGGCATGGATGGACATGGCCAATGCAGAGACATGGGGAACATGGGTAAAGCGCGCCCGCAAGGTGCGAGAATATATCGAGAAGCACGGATAAGGAGGAAGTAAATGTCAGACATTAACAGATGGTACGGAATCGGAAGACTTACTGTTGACCCACAACTTACGTACACGCAGGGCGGCGCGAGCGTGACGAAGTTTTCCATTGCGTCATCGTACACGTACACGAAGGACGGCGCGAAGAAGAAATCGACTTCATTTTTTAACTGCGTCGCGTGGGGAAAGACCGGAGAGATAATCGCGCAGTACGTCAAGAAGGGGCAGCGCATAGCCATCGAGGGACGGTTGCAGCAGCGATCGTGGGACGACCAGAGCGGCAACAGGCGCACGGCGGTCGAGATCGTGGTTGATAATTTTAACTTCATCGAGAAGGCTGAGAAGGGCCAGTCGAGCGCGGTTGAGATGGTTCAAGATGCATTCGGCGGGGACGATATGCCATTTTAATTTGCAAAAACTTCTTGACATTTTATCGTGTATGGATTACGTTGTATCCATCACGATAAAGGAGGTAGCAAATGATTAAGTATTTTTGCGATCTGTGTGGGAGTGAAATCAAGGCCAAACACGGTGATGATGCCGAGCGCATTAAGTATCAGGCAAGCGTTTCGTCAATGTCAGTCGGCGCTCCTTACGAGTCGGTTTATTGCGTTTGCCCCGGTTGCGCTTCTGTCATCATGGACACCATAAGCAAGCTCCGCGTAGATGAGCCATGACATCGCTCATCATATCCGGCCTAGTAGTAATAACTCTTCTCTGCAAAGGAGGCGTGACATGTGTGAATTTGTAAGTTGGGTTGAACACGAAGACAAGCTGTATTACTTAACAGCTAACCTGTTGAATACGAAGGAGGGCCGCGCTCTAAAGAAGTTCCTCGCTGCCCTCCCATGTGTCCACGGTACTCAGTATTACGAAGATATCAAGGGACACGGCGCGATTGAGCGCTACTTCGGAATCAGTGGCAAACATTATGAGTGCACCGATTTTTCGTCCCCGAAGAACTTCCCAGCCGAGATAGTTAAGGCCCTGAAGGCCGGTGCATTCCGAGGCATTGGAATACCGTCAGCATCACAAGTGCTGACGAAGAAAGCGTGCGCCGACTACGAGTCCAAGCGCGATGCGCTCGACGCCGACTACAGGTTCAAGCGCGATGCGCTCTACGCCGACTACGAGTCCAAGCGCGATGCGCTCTACGCCGACTACAGGTCCAAGCGCGCTCCGCTCGACGCCGACTACAGGTCCAAGCGCGATGCGCTCTACGCCGACTACGAGTCCAAGCGCGATGCGCTCGACGCCGACTACGAGTCCAAGCGCGATGCGCTCTACGCCGACTACAGGTTCAAGCGCGATGCGCTCTACGCCGACTACGAGTCCAAGCGCGATGCGCTCTACGCCGACTACAGGTCCAAGCGCGATGCGCTCGACGCCGACTACAGGTTCAAGCGCGATGCGCTCTACGCCGACTACAGGTCCAAGCGCGCTCCGCTCGACGCCGACTACAGGTCCAAGCGCGATGATTTATTTTGGGATATATTCATGGACAAGAAAAACCGCGTGAAGGCGTGGAAATGAAGTCTCGCCGCGAAAAAGTAATTGCCATTCTCGCGCAAGAGTTCGGCGCGGTTGGAGACAAAGCCGAGCGCGTGGCCGCGATGATTGTGAACGTGCTTGAATACAAGAAGCGGTCCCGCGCGGAGAATGACTACTACTGGTCCGTGATCATCGCTCTGACATCGGAATACTTTGGCGACGATCCTCAGTCCATGCATGACACATGGCGATCAATGTTTCTCACCGTGAAGCGTCCGGGTATGCCCGACAAGATCAGGCGCACCAGCGCGGAGGACTTCACCACGCGCGACGCCGAGCGGTACTACGAGCAAATACGGGTGTACATGGCGCGAGAATACGGCTTTGTAATTCCACTACCAAATGAGGACACCAATGCTTGAAGGCACAATCATAGACCCAGCGATCCGCAAGCAGCTCACCCGCCAGTACCGCGAGTGGAACAACGCGAGATCAAAGCAGAAGGGAGAATTGAAGTGCAACCGGTGCAAGAACTACTTTCCGCGCGCTCTGATAACAAAGGTTTACACTGGGAATGGTAGATGGTGGAACGCCTATTGCGATGAGTGCTTGGCTAAGCGCAACCCGAGAATGGCAAGGAGAAGATATGAAAGAACGACCGATATTATTTAGCGGCGAGATGGTGCGCGCCATACTCGAAGGGCGCAAGACTAAGACGCGGAGGGTTGTGAAGTTCGATGAATCAGGCCGTGTCAGACTTGGTAAACGATGCTGGCACATCGAAGACCCTAATGTCATCTTGGGTTGCCCCTACGGCCAACCCGGCGACCGGCTGTGGGTGAGGGAGGCATGGAGCCAGTTCGCTCCGAGGCCAAAGCCGGGAGCTGGTGTACCGGAAAATGCGTGCATAGATTATCGCGCAGATTACAGCGCAAGCGCCCTTCGCCGAGGGCTAGACTCCGACGGAGACCCATACAAACCTCCGTCATGGTGTCCCTCTATACACATGCCTCGATGGGCGTCCAGAATCAATCTGGAAATAACCGATGTCCGCGTCGAGCGGTTGCAGGATATAAGCGAAGATGACGCCAGAGCAGAGGGTATAAATAACCCTCTCGGGTCATTGGCGCTTAACATTTTCCCTTCGCTGTGGGACTCCATCAACTTAAAGAGAGGCTATGGATGGGACTCCAACCCGTGGGTATGGGTAGTTGAATTTAAGAGGCTACCATGAAGAAGCCACTTAAACCCATTGGCATGTGCGAGATATGCGGCCGCGAGAAGGCGACGCAATGCCACGAGCGGTTCCCGGACACGAAGACGAACTTCCGGCTGTACGGCGATCTGCTTTATACGCGCGAGAACACGATGTTTGCCTGCGCCCACTGCCACGCCTCCCACGCGAAGCACGGTCAGGGGCTTGTGGTGTGGGACGAGATGGAGTTCTGCGCGGCGTTGGGGATCGAGCCGAGAAGCAAGACCGCAAGGGCAAAGGCCATGTTCCGATGAACCTTATCGACACCTACATCCGCCATGAGATAGCCTCTCTCGGGTTGGAGTTTGTACCAGAGTTCCGCTTTCATCCCGACCGCATGTGGCGACTAGACTACGCGATACCATCACAGCGCATCGGAATTGAAATCCAGGGTGCGACCTACGCCGCCGGTCGTCACACGCGCGGGGCAGGTTACGCGAACGACTGCGAAAAGCTGAACGCGGCTCAGTGTCTTGGGTGGCGGGTGCTGTGGTACACGACGCAGCAGTTGAAGGCCGACCCTTCGGTGGTCGCGCGAGACATTAAATTATTGCTTGACAAATAAGATATTGCAAGTATAGTGACAACATGGATAAGAAGTTCAAGCCTATCGGAGATTGGGATGATTCGATGTCATTGTGCCCATCGCAATGCTATCTGCATTTTAGGTATGCTCGACGATCTTATCAACTGTACTTGCGTTGGAGGTGGGACGACCCGTGGGAGGCGTATCTAGAGGGGAGATGTTTTCCACTCGTAAGACTTAACATGCCGTTTTTTGCGCACGACGAAGTAGCGCTTGCAAAGCCAGCCGCGATAAACAGTGCTATTGATGTCATAAAAACAAGGAGGACTACATGGGATTTGAATATGTATTAGCCGCGATCAATAGAGACATAGCTTACAGAGAGATGATAATAAAAACAGCCGTTAAAAACGGATGTGATGGTTTACTGTCAATCTCGTGTCACCGTTCTGAGATCGCGGAGCTTGAACAAATCCGCGCAAATCTTGAAGCGATACAGGGGGGGGTGAAATGACAAGATTTTTGAAGCGGAGCATGTCTGTGACGCACACCGGCACTCGGTGTATCGAGTGTGCTATGTATTCGCGGCGGACCTTGGGTTATAGTGGTACGTGCTTGAAGCACGCAATCTTCAGAGGCACGCCAATGCCCGAGGAGTGGTACTGCGTAGACGATCAGTCTCACTTAATCAACAAATCATTCACTCTCGTCCCCCGTCCTCCCGACGGTACCCGCTGCCGGGATTTGGATGGGAATATCAAGGTAGTGGGGAGGGACGTATGACCATTGACCCTCGCGCATACCCATTCATCGCCATAATCGTGATCCTCGTCGTCATCGCGTGTGCGATCATGATACGCGATATTGTCCGCGACATAAGGGCAGATAAAAAGAGAGGGCTGAGATGAAAACCAAAATCGAATGGGCCACGCATACGTGGAATCCGGTAACCGGCTGTACTCCGATCTCCGAGGGGTGCGAACACTGCTACGCCGCGCGCATGGCGAAGCGTCTGGCGGGTCGCTGCGGATACCCACAGGACGATCCGTTCCGGCCGGGGACGTTCCACGCGAACAGGTTGAATGATCCGCTGAAAATCAAAAAGTCGTCGATGATCTTTGTGTGCTCGATGGGTGACCTGTTTCATGAGGATGTTTCTGAGTTAATCATAGATGAAATCCTAGATGTTATCGCTGCGTGCCCACAGCATGTTTTTATAATGCTCACAAAGCGCCCGCAGAACATCGAACAAAAGCTGTATGCATCGACGCCGAAATGTGGGTGTCGCCATCTTGGTGGTGGTGATTATATGCCGAACGTATGGCTGGGCGTCACCGCCGAGAACCAGGCGCGGGCCAATGAGCGCATACCGATTCTCCTCTCCATCCCGGCGGCGGTTCGTTTCGTGAGTGTCGAGCCGATACTGGGGCCGGTGGATTTGACCACGGTAATCGATAGGCACACCGATCATTTTACATTCGGAGTAAGCCGCGAGTCGTATCTCTATACCAACGTCTTAACCGGGCGTCAATATTTCAAGGGCGGATATCTTCCACATGAAAAGCTCGACTGGGTAATCTGCGGCGGTGAGACCGGACCCGGTGCGCGACCGATGCATCCAGATTGGGCGAGGAGCCTACGCGACCAGTGCAAAGCCGCTAGCGTCCCGTTTTTCTTCAAGAGCATGGGTGATTGGTGGCGAAACACGCATGGTTATGCTCGTTGCGATAAAATACAATCTCGCTACCTTGATGGCGTGGAATACGGCGAATATCCAGAGGGCGTTGAATGAAACCCGTCCTTGCCATACTCGCGCTGTGCCTGTGCTCATGCGCGTCAATCCACGGCCCTCAGCGCTACACGTACTCGCTGAAATACCCGTGGCTGACGGATGAGATATACCAGATATGCGCTACCGAGTCCGCGCGCAACGAGTTGCCGCTTCAGCTGGTTCTGGCGGTTATCGATGCCGAGAGCAGTGGACGCACGAACGCGGTGTCGAAAGCGGGGGCGCTCGGCTTGATGCAGGTCATGCCGAAGTACTGGTACAAACACGGCCCGGCGAGCGATCTTCACCGGCCCGATGTCGGTATCAGGGTCGGATGCTCTGTTCTGGCGTGGGCGCGTAAATTGGCACACGGCGACGTGGTGTTGACGCTCAGGAATTACGAGCGCGGACCGCGAGGTCGCGGGATAAACTGGACGTATACGAATAAAATATTACGCAACATGGCTAAGACACAATAGGGAGAATAGAAATGATTCAACGGAAGAACGTATTCGATCATTATGAAGTTACCGAGAATGGCGACGTGTACTCTATGAAGATGTGGAGGGGGAGAGGTAGGATAAAACTCAAGCCGCATCCAAATAGTCGTGGTTATATGCGCGTAAGAATTTATAGCCATGGTAAGCCTAAAAATATTTCGATTCACCACATGGTTGCCGAACAGTTCTTGCCGCCACGTCCTTCAATTCAACACGAGATTCGCCATCTGGACGGGAATAAGCTTAACAACCACTATACTAATTTAAAATGGGGGACTAGCAAGGAGAATAAGATAGACCGCGAACTTCATGGAACGACATCGCGAGGAGTTCGGCATAGTCTGGCTTGTAAGCGGGGATGTCCGAAAGGCGAAAATCTCTGGAACTCAAAGCTCACAATCGATCAAGTTCGAAGGATAAGATTTCTCAAGGGTAGGGTTGGACGCGGGTACTGGGCCAGTCTTGCAACTGCGCTTGGTGTTTCTAGGTCGGCTTTGTCCAGTGCATTAAACAAAAGGTCTTGGCGAACCATGGAGGAAATATGAGCGACCAGATCAGCGAGAAGATGGCGAGGAAATTGGCACGTCAAGTTGCGAATTATACGTGTTATGAACAAGCCGACCAGCTTGAATCAGAGTCACGGTGCATGAGAGCTTGGCGAGCTGCCGGCCTCATTAAGCCCTCAAAGCTCGACGAAGCGCGCGCCTGGTGCGTTGACACGCAAAACAGGGCCACGGCCTATCATGTAGGTGTTATCGATGCCCTACAAAAACTACGCGAAAAATATGAGGCCGCAATAACCGAAATCTTGGAGGAACGCGAATGAAAAGACTGATATTGCGCTTTGTTTCTCTATACAGGGTGCGGCGTCAGGCCTATATAATATGGGTTTTGATGTACTATGGATTGCGCGTCATACGATTCGAGAACAAAGAAAACTACCGCTACTTGCGGTATAAAAACGGGTGGGGAATATGACGATCACAATGTTTATCCTCGCCGTGGCGTGTCAGTCCGGCGCGTACCTGTGCCTGCGTTTGGGCTGGCCCGTACTCGCGGAGTCGATGCGGTTCTGCGCGATTGCCGCACTTGTCGCGTGGGGGGCGACGATATGACCGACCGCGAGATAATGCTCGAAAGCGAGATCGCCGAACTGCGCTCACGCCTTGCCCGTGCCGAGCGCTTGGAGCGGTACATCCCCGCCGCCGTGATTGAAGAGTGTGTGGCCGTGCTCGACCACGGCGAGATCAAGCACCCCGGCGAGGAGTGGAAAAAAGCGCTTCCACATGTGCATATGTTTGCGGCTACGGCGCACATTAAAAATTTAATGGCGGGTGGCCGTGAACGCGAGGAAGAAAGCGGCCGCTACCACTTGGCCCACGCGATAGTCAGGTACATGATGGCTCTTGCTCAGATCATGGGGGCTGTGCAGATTCACGAGGATGAAGTATGATTTGCTATGCCGACATGACATTTTGCCGCTGGTATCATAGTTGTGTACGACATTCTTTAGACATACCGTGCCCGCGAGCGCTTACGGAAACCGTGAAAATCACAGCCGACCGTGTTGGATTGCCGATATGCCAGTTTATTGACAAGCCTGAATGTTTTTCACCAAACGGTGAAAGCGCCGAAAACAGTGAATAATACTGCTATACCGGTAATCGCGATAGTATTTTGATATATTTTTGACATTATGTACATGATATATTACGATGTTACTGGTATAGTGGTAAAAACGGAGGAGATATGAACCTAAAAGAATTCGAAATAGTTATTGTGCCCCCACCGCACGACGACTGTATATGGGTTAAAATTGTCGCACTTATACGAGACAATGAAACGTATGAAGTGAAAGAATATCCCACCGGGGCCATATGGGATGAGGCCACGGGTAACATCAGCGACTATATCTGGCGTGAAGGTAACTTTTCGTGTGACTGTAATCGAGGCTTGTTTTTTGGCAAAGAAGAAGTATCTTGTGGCGAGGGCAGATACGCTGTCAATATTGTTAATCCCAAAAACAATCAAATAATCTATTCGGAGTATTGAGCGATGAACGCTAAAGTAACCGAACTCATGGAGACGATAAGGGGGCGCACGATCAAAATGAAGGTCGAGCCGAGTGTATGGTAAATAATACTGCCATACCGGTAAACACGTTAATATTTTGCGATAATCTTGACATTATGTCCATGATATGTTAACATGTTACTGGTTTATACCGCTGAAAGCGTATACATGTTATACTTAGCATGATGAACTATGGCGAATACGCCGCAATAAGGAGGAGAGATGAAGCTTGAACGTCTTGCGGTTAAACTCTATAAACTTTTTGGTGCCTATGTTAAGGCGTTTGAAAAAGAGAGTGGTCCGTCTAGTGGTAAGATATGGGTGCGATATAATAATGGCGAAATTGTGGTATTTGCCAATTCACCCGAAAAAGTTGCAGAAGCCGCTATTGAAATAGCAAGGAGGATCAATGAACGCTAAAGTCACCGAACTCATGGATAAAATCGGAATCTCCCGTCAGTCCGCGATTGAGATTGTGGCGCTGTCCGTGAACGAGGCGCGTGAGGAGAAGCGGCGCATTCCCACTGAGCAGTATTCCAGGGTTGTTGGGTATTTGCGGCCGGTGAGCCAGTGGAACATAGGCAAGCAAGAGGAGTTCCGCGAGCGCAAAACATACAAGATCAAGGAGGCGTGATTGAGGAACTTTAAGCGCGTGATGGTATGCTCAGACACGCACAGCGGCCACCACTACGGACTTACTCCTCCAGAATGGTGGTTTGGTAGGGACTCTGGCGACCGCCTTCAGCGAGACATAGGCGAGTACCAGCGGGATTTGTGGGGCTTCGCCGCTGACACCATCGAAAGACTCAAGCCTATTGACATCTTGCTGATGACCGGTGATGCCATAGACGGTAAGGGCGAGAAGTCCGGCGGCGTGGAACAGTTGACGACCGACCGAGTTGAGCAATGCCGGATGCTTGCGCGTTTCATAGATGAGACAGAGGCCGCGAAGGTGAGAATGGTCTATGGAACCCGCTATCACGTCGGAAAGGAAGATGACTTTGAATCGATCATACCCGACTTTTCGCGCTGCAAGGACATCAAAATCGAGGGGCATGGATTCTACAACGTCAACGGATGCGTGATCGACGCGAAGCACAAAATAGGGGCTTCGCAGATACCGCACGGACGGCACACCGCAATATCAAGGGCCAGGATGTGGAACGTGATGTGGCACACCGAGAAGGCCAAACACCCGCTTTCAAACATCATTTTGCGCGGTCACGTCCACTACTTCAATTACGCCGGTGGTCCGTCGTGGGTTGGGGTTACACTCCCGGCCCTGTGCTATCACACTATTTTCGGGGTGCGCGAGTGCGAAGGGCTGGTCGATCTTGGTATAGTCTGGTTTGACATTTACGACAGCGGGAGGTTTTCGTGGGATTGGAGAATGGCAGAGTTTCCGGGGTCGGATGTGGAGGCTACTATCCTATGACGGTTCACATACCCGACGAGTGGAAGACCGCAATCGAGGGCAAGCGCCGCCGCGCGAGAGTGATGGACGACAAGACGAAGGCCGCGATTGACGCAATGATAATCCAGTACTACCCGACGAACACACAAAGGCAGATAGCCGTGGCCTGCGGGTGCTCTTCGGGGTACGTTGCGACGCGAGTGCTTTTTTTGCGCGATGAAGGTAAAATTTAATGAAGGAGGTTGTAATGGATTTTAACCAATTTCCAAAGATTGCCCGCCTTTCACGTGAGTGTATCATAACCGAGAAGATAGACGGAACCAATGGTCAGATATACATCGGTGAAGACGGAGAGTTTCTTGTCGGTAGCAGGACGCGCTGGATCACACCTGAAATAGATAACTTTGGGTTTGCGGCGTGGGCTTATGAGCACATGGATGAATTAAGGACGCTTGGCCCGGGGCGACACTTCGGGGAGTGGTGGGGGCAGGGCATACAGCGCGGTTATGGACTGAAAGAAAAACGGTTTTCGCTGTTCAATGTAACTCGGTGGTCCGAAGCGCATCCGCCATGCTGCGATGTGGTGCCGGTTCTATGGCGCGGGATTTTTGAAACTGATGCAGTCTTAATGTGTTTGCGCGATCTTATGGAAACTGGCAGCGTAGCGTCGCCGGGATTCATGCGGCCCGAGGGTGTTGTTGTCTATCACGTCGCCGCTAACATGTGCTTCAAGAAGACCATAGAAAAAGATGAAGAACCTAAGTCAAAACGCTGATTTTTTGCTTGACATTTCCGTGGTTTAATAGTACTGGTTAACTTTAGCGCGTGATGCGCACAGATGTTAATGTTAAACTGGACGACGAACACCAGTATAAAAACGGCTATCAAGGCCCACACTGCCCGCGTAGCGAAAGTGTGACCCTGCGCGCCTCTTGACAATGCGAAATTCGCAGGGTTTTGTGGGCGGTCACACAAATGGCGTTTAGGGTGTGAACCAGACATCGGTGGGGTGGGCATCGGTGGCGGCGGGTGGAAGCCCCGTTAATAAAACTAAAGGGGTGTATAGTGATAAAGTTTTTGCGGGACTATAAAAAAAGCGGGTTCAGCCTGCATCGCCTAAGAAGAATGAATAGGCCACTCAATAGGTCGCCCGAGGGCTTTCTTGAATGTACCGAATGTGGTACCATATATAATTATCCTAGAGTAGAGATGGGTATTGGGCTTGTTGGACCGATACCACCGTTGAGTTTTTGCAGTCGTAGGTGTTTCGATAAGTTTTTGAATCGTGTACGCGGACCCCGGATCGATACCGGGCGCGTCCAAGGGAGAGGTGGCGGAATTGGCAGACGCTAATCAGGTGAACGAGAACTTGTCCGGTGTAGCGATACGATGCGGGCAAGACCGTCCAGATGAGTATGGTAAGACGGGCGGACAAGACGTAAAACGAGGCGTCATCACAACACGCCTATCGTCACCATGCAGGTTCGAGTCCTGCCCTCTCCAAATCGCGTCGTGGTGAAATGGAGCACACCATAGCCCTTGAAGGCGTGGGAATGTCGGTTCGACTCCGGCCGGCGCGAATCGCGGAAGATCGGACGACTCGCCGCGTGACTCAGAATTTCGATTTACGTTCATGTAAGTGTTATAAACAGCCCGGCGAGGTACCTCCCGCCGGGAACTCTTTTCCCTAGGAGATTGCTTGAAATATCGCGGTAAGGGCACATTCTCTTTCACCGTTCCGCCCTACGGTCATAAGATTCACTTCTGCTATCTTCTTGACGAGAAGGAGATTGACCTATATTCTCGGAAGAATATGAATATATCCTGGGGCGAGACTGGAGAATCTCTATTCTGCACTCGACACTGTTCTTATGGTGGCTACATCGGCTCTTCCGTGGTGTGGATACGCCAAAAGTTGATCTTCGGAGAGCCTTCCGATCACTCAACCATAGCACACGAGATACAGCACATAGTTTCAAACATTTGCCGCGACTGTGATATGGAACGCTCCATTGAAAACGATGAGCCATTCGCTTATTTAACCGGCTGGATAACTGAGCAAATTTATTTCTGGTTACTCACAAAAAATGCTTGACAACTAAACAAGCGTATAGTATATTTGCCTTGCCTTTCTCTTTGAAAACTGGCGTATAGTTTGGACAAGAAAAAACCCGGCTTATTCGGCCGGGTTCGTGGCTATCGATTCAACGTATAGTTTCACGGCGTCTTCCACGACCTCCGTCATGGTCTTCCCTGTTTCCGTGGCTATCTGTTCGACACTCTCTTTGATATCGGGGCGCAATCGATAGTTGACTCTTACTCTCTTTGGCTTGTGCATAGTTCCTCCATATAGTTTTTGTTGCTTTGCCCGCTTGCCATTGAAGGCCACGGCTATACCGGCGGGCGGGATGCTACTCTTCTTCCTCGTCAACCATCGCGCGGATCGATTCCAGTACCGAGAAGTAGACTTCCTCGCGCTCTATGGTCTGGGCGATGGCAAGCGCGTTGAATCCGTCTTTCGCGCCGTATTCTTCCAGCGCCTGAGTCAGATAGTCGACGCGCGAATTGCTTGACGCTAGCCACGCGGTAAGCTCCGACGTGTAAATGTCCGCCTCGATCGTGGGGCAGTCTGGATCATCGGCATCGGCCATTGTGGCGAGCGCGTCGACGATAAACCGGTATTTCTGGTCGTCCGGCATCATGTCGCCGTGTGCCTTGTGGCACATTTCACGCAAGCTTTCGTCATCCGTAACCCATATTTCAGCTTCGCCGCGAGTTTTGGTGTGAAACTTTTCCAGCACTTCCGCTGCTTTTTCCTGGATATTCATTTACGACCTCCGTTGTTTTTAGCCGGGGTTGCGACCGGCTCCCAGCATTACCGGCCCCGGAGGGCCGTCGCTCTGCTAGCATAACTCAATCAATAACGCGGCGCCGGCCGCCACGCTCTAAGTCTTTTGCGTATGCCGCCGCTGCTTTTTTGGTTCGACGCCATCCCATAAAGTGCGGCGACATTATTGCCCGGATGATTTGACCTTCGGCATACGTATCAAGCACTTGATAGCCTTGATATCCTCCCAAGACATTTGGTTCTATGCGGTAGCGTTTTATTTTCATTTTAACCCCGCCGCGTATACGATCTTTCCGCCCGCCACGAATACGACGCGATTCCAACACACCTTGACATTGTCGATCTTGTGCCCCTGTTTGGTAAGCTGCTGCTCAATGTACTTGCAATACTCGCGCAATTTTACCTCGTTTGTGCTCATGTTCCGACCTCCGAATATCTATTTAACGGCTTGTGTCCGGCCACCGTAATGACCGGCCATAAGGCGTTAATACGTGATCGAGAGCTTTTGGACGGTGCGCTCTAATACTTCGGCGTTTCGGCGCCATGCCCGTACAATGCCCGGAGCGTCGCTCCAATTTAAGGCGACGTGTTCGGCCTTTTCCTCGCAGATCTCGGCAAGCGCGAGGATCAGCGGTCTTATGTCGTTGCGGTCCAGTATGCGCTCCAATAAGTCTTTGTCTTTGCTATCCATTTTCACACTCCACTATTTATATTTTGCCCTCTCTCGTGGAGGGCAAGAAGAAAGAGTGGAGATTTTAAGGGGCGGTTATTAGCTTTCAGCGTGGTACCGGTTTCCGGCCGGTCGGCCTACTTGCCGCCATGATGCAAGCACCATGTTCGCGCCCCGTCGGTTTTCAAAGATCATTGCTGCTGATAATAGTAGCGTACTTACACTATCGGGATTTGTCAATCTATTTTTTGCAATTATTTCCGAGCGCGCGAAAAAAAGTGCAAAAACGCGGAAAAAAATTCTTGACAGATACACGTATGTTTAGTATCTTGCATTATGCCTACTATATATGATGGCAAGCTCGACCGGGCCGCGCGGAAGTGCTCCGAAATAATGGACATACTCGTTGACACACTGGAGCGCGCGCCGGAGATACACCAGGGCCGCGTAATAGATGTCGCCGCTAATACCGAGCAATTACGGCAATCAATCATATCACTGCGCGAGAGGCTGGCCGGATGAATGTATGGTTAATAGATTGACTCCCTATAATACCGACATCCGATGGACCGATAATCATGCCATATACTACCAATACACTAGACATTCCGCGCGTCCAGAGGCCATAATTGCCCCGTAATAGACCAGACGCCGACATAATCATTACCCGCATAATAGATATGATAGTAGCCGGGCATAGCACTTCCGCGATCCAATCCACACTTTCGCCCGTATTTGGGGTGCAGCCCAGGCAAATACGGCGCTATATGGTGACGGCCAAGCAGCGTCTCAAGCTCGCAACCGCCGAAATCGACCAATATCGACCGCTGATCCTGGCGAGATACGAGCAGCAATACCGGGACTGCGAGCGCATAGACAAGACGGAGACCAGGGTGCGCCTCCAACGCGACATCAACGACAGCATATCCCGGCTGACTGGCGCAGACCAACCGCAACCCAAATCGGTTAATATCTTCCAATTCTTCCCTGTCAAGGATAGCGCCGGCCGGGTACAGGTGGACATACCAGCAGAGTACAGCGTAGATGCCTCTGAGGCTGTCCAGGATGTCCCAGGAGACGACCTAGACGACGGGCCGATACGGCGGATGGCTCCAGGTGGTGCGCGGTGAGCGAGGGACGGGAGGCGCCCCAAACCCTAGCCGCGATTATGAGGCCTGATAACTCATGACCTTTATACTATACGCATGTTTAGTGCTGTTCGCACTGATACTCTGTGCGGTGCTACTCGACGGTAGGCGTGCGGGGTAGCGCGGGCCGGCGTGTGGCTGGGATTCGGATAGACGCCCCCCCTGTTCATGGGGCCGGGTGGTTTGGGCTTGACATCCCCCACTAAGCCAGCAGAAATTTTTGGAGGTTTTCCCCGTGGTGGTGTTTATCCCCCTTGAGGCTATTGGCCCGGTGGAGGACGTGAAGCTGATAATGGGCTTGATGTCGGATCGGGTGGGCAAGCGCGGGATTGAGGCGGTGTGTGTGTATTACGAGGACGCGGGGAGGGTATTTATTCGCGTGGAGTCTGACGGGGAGTTGGACGCTGGTGATCTGGTGCGTCGGCTCCGTGGTGCGTGCGGCGGCGAGGGTGGTGGTAGCAAGAAAAGTGCTGTATGGACGGTGAAGCGTGAAGAACTGGTATGAGATACCTGGCTGGTTTGATTTTCAGGATATATACTCGCGTGTTGTAAACGAGTCTTTTGGCGGGGTGTTTGTTGAGGTTGGGAGTTGGCTTGGCCGGAGCGCTGCGTATTTTGCGGAGCAGGTTGTTGCGAAGAGCCAGGAGCGTGTTTGTTGGCGTACCGACGAGGAGACGCAGTTGCATTGCGTTGACACATGGGAGGGCAGCGAGGAGCACAAGTTGTACGTGGCGCAGCACGACGTGTACGCCGAGTTTTGCGAGAACGTGGATGGCTGGATTCGCGGGGGATATATCGTTCCCGTAAGGAAGCCGAGCGTCGAGGCCGCGAAGGACTACTTAGATGAAAGCCTTGTTGGTGTGTTTATCGACGCGAGTCACGAGTACGAGGACGTGCTTGCTGACATCCGGGCGTGGTGGCCGAAGGTGAAGCAGGGCGGGTATTTCGGCGGTCATGATATAAACTGGCCCGGTGTTGCGAGGGCAGTGCAGGAGTCGTTCCCAGGGGTGCAGCCTTTGGGTAGTTCATGGTTGGTGAGGAAGAGTGAGTAAAGACAAGAAGCGCGAAAAAAGATCACAGGGGATGCCGCTTCCGCCGTCCGAGATGGCGAAGCTCCGGGGTATGAAGCTCTGGCTTGCAACCCCTTGCTACGGCGGGATGCTGACCGACGTTTACACCGCGAGCCTTCTGAAGATGCAGAATCTGTTCTGGCGCCTAGGGGTGGAGTTTTACACGTATTTTGTTAGGAACGAGTCGAACGTCTGCCGCGCGCGAAACGAGTGCGTCGCCGCTTTCCTCGGAAGGGGGACAGACTACACGCACTTCATGTTCCTTGACGCTGACATAGGTTTTCAGGCCGAGTCTGTGATACGACTGATGCTCTCGGAAAAGGAAGTCATAGCCGGTGGGTATCGGAAGAAGTGCATGAAAGAGGACTATACCGTGACGTTTCCCGAGGGCCGGTTCGACATCATAAATGGGATTTGCGAGGTCGAAAGGGTTGGTGCCGGGTTCTTGATGATCCAGCGCGGCGTGTTCGAGAAGATGATGCAGCACTACCCGGAGATGAAGTACAAGACCTATTCTCACTTGCTTTCGGAGAAGGAGCGCGAGTTTACCTACACGTTTTTCGAGAACCTTTATGATGAGAACGGTGTTGGCTGGTCTGAGGATTACGGGTTCTGCAACCGCTGGAAGAAGATGGGCGGTAAGATTTATCTTGATGTGACGGCAAGGCTTGACCACCTCGGGAGTTTCGTTTTCGAGGGAGACATTTCGAGAATACTT
>Ga0209202_1000306_pt1 | contig 43253 bp, 45 predicted proteins | sample AD_UKC032_MetaG_FD_184416 | JGI IMG/M metagenome (GOLD analysis project Ga0209202, IMG submission 184416) | Active sludge microbial communities of municipal wastewater-treating anaerobic digesters from USA - AD_UKC032_MetaG (SPAdes) (version 2) | ecosystem: Engineered > Bioreactor > Anaerobic >... | reverse complement strand
CCGGCCAGCAGGGTGAACAGGAAGATGAACTGCACCGCCCGCGCCACCTGGCCCATGATGGACTGGATCTGGGCGAGAATGGCGCCGACGTCGATCAGCGTCAGGTTGGGAAAGCGGGCGACCAGCGCCTGTCCGAGCGCCGCCTGATTGCCCGCCAGGTGGAAACTGGTGATGTAGCTGGCCGGTGCGTCGTCAAGCACGCCGGGCGGCGTCAGCACGAAGAAATTGACGCGCATCGAATCCCAGTCGAGCTTGCGCAGGCTGCTGACGCGCACCCGCGTTTCCTGTCCACCGATGACAAACAACAGTTCGTCGCCCTGCTTGATGCCCAGGGTCTTGGCCAGCCCGTCCTCGACCGACGCCAGTCCCTTGCCGGCGTCTTCCGGCGCGAACCAGCGGCCGGCGCTGATCCGGTTGCCGGGCGGCAGTTCTCCTCGCCAGGAAAGATTGAATTCGCGTTCGATCAGGCGTTGCGCCCGCTCGTCGTCCGGATAGCTGGCGGCGCTGACGGGATGATCGCCGATCTGCATCAGGCGCCCGCGCACCATCGGCGACAGTTCGGCCGCGATGCCGTCGGCGGCGAGCAGGTCGGCGACCGCCTGGCGCTGGTCGGGCTGAATGTTGATGATGAAGCGGTTCGGCGCGTCGGGCGGCGTCGCCTTCTGCCAGGCGGCGAGCAATTCGCTGCGGGTGACCGTAAGCAGGAGCATGGCCATCAGGCCGAGTGCCAGCGCGACGATCTGCAGCGTGTTGGCCGCCGCATGCCGCTCCAGATTGGCCAGTCCCTGGCGCCAGCCGAAGCCACCCCGGCGCAGCCCGGCCGCCGCGCGCAGGCTGAGGCGCGCCACCAGCCAGAAGGCGGCGAGCGCGGCGGCAAAGCCGCCGATGGCATAGGCGCCGAGCCGGAAATTGCCGGACACCAGCAGCAACAGGCAGGCCAGCACGATGATCCCGAGCGCGTAGCCGCCGAGCAGCGAAGGCCGCGGCGGCCCGAGTTCGCGGCGCAGCACGCGCAGGGTCGGCACCTTGCTCAACTGGAGCAGCGGCGGGAAGGCAAAGCCGAACAGCAGGACGGCGGCCACCGCCGCGCCCTCGGCCAAAGGCAACCAGCCGGCGGCCGGCAGGCGCAGCGCGAGCAGGTCGGCGAGCCAGGCAACGAGCACGAAATGGGCGGAAAACCCGACCAGACAGCCAAGCACCGCCGCCAGCAGCGCCAGCCAGACGAACAGCGCCGCATGCAGGCGGATCAGCGCCGCTTGCGTGATGCCCAGGCAGCGCATGACGGCGCAGGCGTCGAGATGGCGCTGCATGTAGCGGCGCGCCGCCAGCGCCACGGCCACGGCCGCGAGGATTACGGTCAACAGCGTCGCCAAGCCCAAAAAGCGCTGCGCGCGGTCGATCACGGTGCGAATTTCCGGGCGTGAATTGCTGGTGTCTTCAAGACGTTCGCCGCGGCTCAGGCGCGGCTCGACCCACTTGCGGAATCCGGCAACAGCTGCCGATTCGCCGGCGACCAGAAAACGGTAAGTGAGGCGCGAGCCGGGCTGCACCAGGGCGGTCGCCGGCAGATCGTCGAGATGCATCATCAGGCGCGGCGCCAGGGTGAAGAAGTTGATGCCGCGATCAGGTTCGAGGGTCAGGATGGCCGCCACCGGCAGGCTGCTCTGCCCGAGTTGCACGCCATGCCCCGGGCCCGACTGCAAGGCCGTAGCCAGGCGTTCGTCGAGCCAGACGCCGCCCGGCTGCGGTCCCTTGTCCTGCGTCCCAGTCGCCGTCCCCAGGCGACCGCGCAAGGGATAAGTGCTGCTTACCGCCTTGATGTCGGCCAGCTGCGCCTGCCCGTTGGCCAGCACCATGCTTGGAAAGACAACGGTATCCGCCGTTTGCAGGCCGCGCTTGAGCGCTTCGGCGCGGATGGCCTCCGGCCACGGATGATCGGCCACCAGCAGCAGGTCGCCACCGAGCAGCTGGTGCGCTTCCTGTTCCAGCGCCAAGCGGACGCGATCGGTGAAGAAGCCGACCGCCGTGACCGCCGCGACCGCGACCAGGAGCGCGGCAAGGAGCAGGCGCAATTCGCCGGAGCGGAGTTCGCGCCCGAGCAGGCGCCAGGCAAGGCCGCTCATCGCGGCAGGCTGGCCCAGCGTGCCCGGAATTCGGCGGGTGCCACCGCCGATCCGTGGAGGAAGCCCTGCAACTGGTGGCAACCCGATGCGCTGAGGAAAGCGGCCTGCTCGGCGGTTTCGACCCCCTCGGCGACCACCTCGAAATCAAGACTCTGAGCGAGCGCCATGACCGAACGGATGATCGCTTCGTCCTCGGGATTGGTGCCGATGCCGACGACGAACGAACGGTCGATCTTGAGCTGCTGCACCGGCAGCATTTTCAGATAACTGAGCGACGAATAGCCGGTGCCGAAATCGTCGAGTGCCAGGCTGATGCCGATCTTGCGCAGGCGGTCGAGCAGCGAGAAGGCATCGTCGACGGCCATGACCACCGATTCGGTGATTTCCAGCTTGAGCCGCGACGGTTCGATGCCGGTTTCGTCGAGAATTTCCAGCAGGGTATCGACGAATTCCGGGCGCTCTAGCTGCTTTACTGACAGATTCACCGAAACCTGCGGTAACTCGAAGCCACTGTCCTTCCAGCGCATGACCTGGCGGCAGGTTTCGCGCAGCACCCAGGTGCCGAGTGCGATGATGATGCCGGAATCCTCGGCCAGCGGGATAAAGCGCGCCGGCGGCACGCTGCCGAGCTCCGGGCTGTCCCAGCGGACCAGCGCCTCGGCCCCTACCAGCCTCCCGCTTTCCGCCTCGACCTGCGGCTGCAGATGGACCGACAGTTCGCCGCTGTCCAGCGCGCGCCGCAGCAGCATCTCGATCTTGATCCGCTCCTGCGCGTCGCGCGTCATTTCCGGCGTGTAGAAATGGAAATGGCCGCGCCCCATAGCCTTGGCGCGGTACATCGCCGTATCGGCGTTGCGCAGCAAATCGCCGACCGAAGTGCCGTCATTCGGGAAAACGCTGATCCCGACCGACGCCGAGAGGAAAAGATCGTGACCGCCGATGCGGAACGGCGAATCGAAGGCGGCGATCACTTCCTGGGCGAGCATCGCGACTTCTTCATCGCTCCGCACCGATTCCATCACGCAGATGAACTCGTCGCCGCCGAGACGGGCGAGCATGTCGATCAGCCGCACATGCTCGCACAGCGCGGCAGCGACGGAAACCAGCAACTCGTCGCCAACGCCGTGCCCGAGCGAATCATTGACCTGCTTGAACTGGTCGAGATCGATGAAAAGGACCGCCACCCGCTCATTCTTCTGGGTTGCATCGCTCAGGCTGGCCTCCAGCCGCTCAAGGAAATAGCGGCGGTTGGCGAGGCCGGTCAGCGGATCGTGGTAGGCGAGATAATTGAGCTTGCTCTCGGCCTGCCGGCGCTCGGCAACCTCGGCTTCGAGCTGGCGGTTAGAGCGCCGGAGTTCCTGGGTGCGCGCATCGATCTGGATCTCCAGCGTGCTGCGCGCCGCCTCGATGCGCTCCGCCTGATCGTGCAGGATGCCCTGCGCCCGGCGCACCACCAGCAACTGCATCAGGTACAAAAGGGCAAAGACGCCGGCGACGACCGCCGTGACGATCCACAGCATGTGGCGGAACGACGTCATGAACGGCGTCACGTCCTGATAGAGCTCGAACACCCCCTCGACCGCCTTGCCCTCGCTGGCAATCGGGATGTAGCTCGCCAGCAGGTCGATGTCCGAACGGACGCCTTCGAAAGTGTCCATGCGGTTGCGATGGGTCAGGTCGCTTATCACCGTCCCGCTGAGCGCGGTCTTGAAGCCGGGGTTGTCGAGGCTGCTCTCGCCGATCTGCGTGGGATCGGTCGAGAAAATCGTCACGCCAAGACGGTTGTAGATCTTGACCTTGGCCACCGCCGTTCCACGCATCAGCGTTGTCACGCTGGCCTGCATCTCCAGCGATTCGTCCGACTCCTGGAGCATCGAGGCATCCTTGCCGACCGACGCGGCCATCAGCCCGCTCAAGGGCACGCCGAGCGCATTCTCGAAGATCTGCGCCATCGCGACATTGCGGTCCTCGGCCAGCGCGGTCATCTGGTGCACCGAGACCTCGCGGTACAGCAGGCCGAGCAGGCCGGCGGCCAGTCCGATCAGGATCAGGCTGAGCGTCGAGAAATAGCGGGATAGATTGAACATTTTCTGGTTTCTTGCTTTCGGCGCAGCTTATTCGATCTCGCGTATCCTCGCCACCGCCTCTTCCACGCGCTTGACGGCGATGATTTCCATGCCGGCGATCGGCTGCTTCGGGCGATTCGCCTCGGGAATCACCGCCCGCGTGAAACCGAGCTTGGCCGCCTCTTTCAAACGCTCCTGGCCACGCGGCGCCGGCCGAATTTCGCCGGCCAGACCAACTTCACCAAATACAACAAGTTTCGATGGCAATGCTTTGTTTTTCAACGACGATGTAATCGAAAGCAACACTGCAAGATCGGCCGCCGGCTCGGTAATCTTGACGCCACCGACGGCATTGACGAAGACGTCCTGATCGAAGCAGACGATGCCGGCATGGCGATGCAGCACCGCCAGCAACATCGCCAGGCGCTGCGCTTCGAGACCGACGGTCAGACGGCGCGGGTTCCCATGCGCGCTGTCGACCAGCGCCTGGATTTCGACCAGCAGCGGACGCGTTCCCTCCTGGGTGACCATCACGCAGGAACCGGCGACATCCTGGCCGTGCTGCGACAAAAACAGTGCCGACGGGTTGTTGACCCCTTTCAGCCCCTTGTCGGTCATGGCGAAGACGCCGAGTTCATTGACCGCGCCGAAGCGGTTCTTGAAGGCGCGCACCAACCGGAAACTGGAATGCGTGTCGCCCTCGAAATAAAGCACGGTATCGACGATGTGCTCCAGCACGCGCGGCCCGGCCAGTGCGCCTTCCTTGGTCACATGGCCGACCAAGATCACGGTGATGCCGGTTTGCTTGGCCAGACGCGTCAATTGGGCAGCACATTCGCGCACTTGGGCGACCGACCCAGGGGCGCTCGAAAGCTGATCCGACCACAGCGTCTGGATCGAATCGATGACCGCCACCTGAGGCCTTTCCGCCTGCAGGGTCGCCAGGATCCGCTCCAGATTGATTTCCGCCATCAATTGCAGGGCATGGCTGTCCAGCCCGAGGCGGCGCGCCCGCAGCGCCACCTGTTCGCCCGACTCCTCGCCGCTGACGTAAAGCACCTTGCAGGCGGACGACAGCAGCGACAGCGCCTGCAGCAGCAGCGTGCTTTTGCCGATACCGGGGTCGCCGCCGATCAGCACAACGCCGCCGGGGACGAGACCACCGCCCAACGCACGGTCGAACTCGGCGATGCCGGTCGGAAGGCGCTCGGTCTCGCGTGCCTCGATTTCCGAGAGATTACGTAGGCGCGCCACCGGCGCCAGCGACTCGAAGCGGTGGGCGCTCGCCTTTTCTGCCACGCTCTCGACCAGCGTGTTCCATTCGGCGCAGCCGGGGCACTGCCCCTGCCATTTCGGGCTGGTGGCGCCGCACTCGGTGCAACTGTAGATCGATTTGATTTTTGCCATTTATTCGTCGTCGACCCCAACCGGCACCCGCGGCGCCAGGGCGCAGAAAAGTTCGTAGGCGATCGTTCCCGCCGCCGCCGCCACGATGTCGGCCGGCACGCAGCCGGCGCGGCCATTGCCCCATAGCGTCACCGGCGCGCCGAGGCCGGCTTCGGGAATGTCGGTCAGGTCGCAGGCCAGCATGTCCATCGACACCCGGCCGACGGTACGTGTCATTTTTCCCATGACGGCGATCGGCGTACCGCTCGGGGCATGCCGCGGGTAGCCGTCGGCATAGCCGCAGGCGACGACGCCAATGCGCATCGGCCGCTCGGCGACGAAGGTGCCGCCATAACCAACCCGGTCACCGGGCGCCAGTTGCTGGACGCCGATGATCTCGCTCTCCAGCGCCATCACCGGCTGCAGCCCGAGTTCCTCGGCGCTCTGGTCGGCGAACGGACTGGCGCCATAGAGCATGATGCCGGGCCGCACCCAGTCGCCATGCGTCTGCGGGTGGCGCAGGATGGCCGCAGAATTGGCGAGGCTCACCGGCCCTTGCCAGTCGCTGGCCATCTCGCTAAAGCGCGCGAGTTGCTCCGCCACCCCGCACTCGCCGTCGGCTCCGGCAAAATGGGTCATCAGCGTCAGCTCGACATTCGGGATGCGCGCCAGGATTTCGCGTGCCTGGCGCAGGTCTGCTGCCCCCAGCCCCAGCCGGTTCATGCCGGTATTGAGCTTGAGGCAGATCGCCAGCGGCGCCCCGGGGGTGACCGAATCCAGCAGCAAGGCCAGTTGTTCCAGGCAATGGACGACGGTGGTCAGCCCGAATTCCGCCACGGCCCGCGCGTCGCGCGCACTGAAGATGCCTTCGAGCTGCAGGATCGGCTGGATGATTCCCGCTTCGCGCAGGGCCACGGCGTTTTCGCATTCGAGGACGGCAAAGCCGTCGGCTTCCTCGCGCAGCGTCTCCACAGCCCGCCATTGCCCATGCCCGTAGGCATTGGCCTTGATGACGGCCCACGCCTTAGCCGTCGGTGCGAGCCGGCGCGCCAGGCGGTAGTTGTGCAACAGCGCAGCGCGGAAAATGCGGGCGCGAATCGGGCGCGAAGTCGTCATGTGGTGATTTCTTTCAGTTTTTGCCGGGCAAATTGAATGAAGGTCGTGACCAGCCGCGAACGGAAGCGATCTTCCGGCTGCACCAGGTAAAGGCTGCGCTTGAGCGGCGGCTTGAGCGGAATGGCCACCAGCGTTCCCAGCTGCGCTTCCTTGTCGACGACGGCGCGCGACACGATGGCAAAGCCGAGCCCGGTCGCCACGACGTGCTTGAGCGCTTCCGGACTGCCCAGTTCCATCTGCGTCTTGAGGTCGTCGACGGCGACCCGGTTGGCGCGAAAGTAGGCATCGGTGATCTCGCGCGTTCCCGAACCGGGCTCGCGGGAAACGTATTCGTAGTCGACCAGCGCCCGCGGGCCGACCTGCCGTAGCGCGGCCAGCGGATAGTCCGGCGCGCAGATCACCACCAGTTCGTCGTCGCCGCAGACCTCGCTGGTCAGCCCCGGCACTTTCGCCGGCGCTTCAATCAGCCCGAGGTCGAGCGAATGCTCGGCAACGCGGGCGGCGATGCTTTCGGAATTGGCGACGATCAGTCGCGCCCTGACCTGCGGGTAGAGCGCGTTGAATTTGCCGAGCACGCACGGCAGCATGAACTCGGCGATCGTCGTGCTGGCCCCCAGCACCAGCGGCCCGCGCATCTCGCCGGTCATTTCGGCGAGGCGGGTATCGAGCTCATCGGCGAGGGCGAGAATCCGCTCGGCGTAGGACAGCACCAGCTCACCGGCCGGCGTCAGCGACATGCTGCCGTGCCGGCGCTCGAAGAGACGGGTGTTGTATTGCTCTTCGAGTTGCCGGATCTGGAACGTGACCGCCGGTTGGGTCATGAACAGGGCCTCGGCTGCCCGGGTGAAGCTCAGATGTCTCGCTACGGCATGAAAGACCTGCAAGCGCCGGTCTGCCATCATTTTTCCCCTCTATGGATCGCGCCTGCTATTCAATCACATCCGCCGCCCCGCTGACCACCCGGACGGGTGTGGATGGCAGCAAAATCGCCTGTTTCCGGCAGTCGACCGTGACAGAACCCCGCTTGCTTCGCCACAATTCCATGGTATAACCTGCGACCAAAGTTATAACGAGACAAGAGCCCAAGTGCCTTTCGGCTTCTACATAATCATGGCGGCGCAATTTTTTTCCGCGCTGGCCGACAACGCTTTGTTGATAGCCGCCATCGCCGCCTTGCGCGAGATGCAGGCGCCGTCCGAATACGAGCCGCTGCTCAAAACCTTCTTTACCGTCTCCTACGTCCTGCTCGCCGCCTTCGTCGGCGCCTTTGCCGACTCGATGCCGAAATGGCGCGTCATGTTCATCAGCAACGCGATCAAGATCGTTGGCTGCGGGATGATGTTCTTCATGGTGCACCCGCTGCTCGCCTACGCCGTGGTCGGCCTCGGCGCCGCCGCCTATTCGCCGGCCAAGTACGGCATCCTCACCGAATACCTGCCGCACCGCCTGCTGGTCGTCGCCAACGGCTGGATCGAGGGCCTGACGGTCGGCGCCATCATTCTCGGCGTGGTGATCGGCGGCATGCTGATCAAGCCGGATATCGCGCAGAGCCTGCTCTCCTACGACTTCCCGCTGATCGACACCGGCATCGACACCACGGGCGAAATGGCCGTTGCCATCGTCGGTGTCCTTTATGTGATCGCCGCCCTCTTCAATCTGTACATCCCGGATACCGGCGTTGACCACAAGGCGCTGAAGAAAAATCCGTTTTACCTGGCGCATGAATTCCATCACTGCCTTTTCCTGCTCTGGCGCGACAAGCTGGGGCAGATTTCGCTGGCGGTAACCACGCTGTTCTGGGGTGCCGGCGCGACGCTGCAATTCATCGTCATCAAGTGGTCTGAAGTGGCGCTCGGCCTTGATCTTTCGAAATCCTCGATGTTGCAGGGGGTCGTCGCCGTTGGCGTGGCCATCGGCGCCATCGCCGCAGCCAAGTTCATCACCCTGCGCAAGTCGGTGCGAGTCATACCGCTAGGCATCGCCATGGGCATCATCGTGCTGGTCATGAATTTCGTGCACCACATCTGGCTCGCCGTGCCGCTGTTGATCCTCATCGGCGCGCTGTCGGGCTTCTTCGTCGTGCCGATGAACGCCCTGTTGCAGCATCGTGGCCATATCCTGATGGGCGCCGGGCACTCGATCGCCGTCCAGAACTTCAACGAAAACCTGTCCATCCTCGTCATGACCGGGATTTACTACGTGATGATCAAGAACGACGTCTCGATCTACGTTGTCGTCACCCTGTTCGGGCTATGCGTCAGCGGCCTGATGTACATGATCCGCCAGCGCCACCTGGCCAACCAGCGGGAACAGGACGACGTGCGGCACCTCGACGACAGCGCGCACCACTAGGCTGCGGACTTATAGCGGCAGCTGGCTACCGGCCGCTGCCGCCTCGCGCAGGCAGCGCCGGGCGAACAGCAGATCTTCCCAGGCCTTGGCCTTTTCCGGCAGGTTGCGCAGCAGATAAGCCGGGTGATAGGTAACGACCACCGGAATGCCCTGATACTCGAAACGCCTGCCGCGCAACGAAGCCAGCGACTTGTCGTCATGCAGCAGCGAATGCACCGCAGCCTTGCCAAGCAGGACGATCACCTTCGGGCGCAACAAGGCGATCTGCCGTTCGAGATACGGCCGGCAGGCTGCCATTTCCGCCGCTTCCGGCGTGCGGTTGCCGGGCGGCCGGCACTTGACGGCATTGCCGATATAAACCTTGTTGCTGCGGGCGAGATCGAGCGCCGCCAGCATGTTGTCGAGCAGTTTGCCGGCCTGGCCGACGAAGGGTTCGCCCTTGACATCCTCCTCGGCCCCCGGGCCTTCGCCGACGAACAGCCAGTCGGGGTCGAGATCGCCGACACCGAGCACCGCCTGCTTGCGCTGTTCACATAGCGGACAAGCCTTGCAGGCAGCGACCCGGGCGGTCAATTCCGGCCAATTCAGGGTGTCGACCGCAACAGATGCCGCTGGCGGCGCCGCGATCACCGGCACGGCAGCGACCGGCGGCTCAAACGCCGTAGCGGGCGTTTCCGTTGCCGGCAAATCGCTTGCTGCTTCACGCGAACGCCAGATCGGCGTGATGCCCATTTCTGCCAGCATCTGTTCCCGGGTCAGACTCATGGCAATTCCTTGTCGAAGACCAGCGCATCCTCGCGCCCGGCGGCTGCCGGATAATAACCGCGCCGCACGCCGATCTGGGTAAAACCGAAGCGCAGATAGAACTCGACGGCCTGGCGGTTGGACGGCCGCACTTCCAGCAACAGCCGTCGCGCACCGGCCGCCCGCGCATCGTCCATGACGCGCCGCAGGAGAGCGGCGCCGTAGCCCCGCCCCTGATGGCCACGGTCGATGCCGACATTGAGCAGATGCGCCTCGTCAAGAACCGCCATGACGACCGAGAAACCGACCGTATCGGCGCCCGCCCGGCAGACCAGCATGGTATGGCCGGCAGTCAGCGAATCGGCAAAATTGCCGAGCGACCACGGGAAAGCCTGCAGCGACGCCTCCAGCGCCATCACGGCATCGAGATCATCTTCGGTCAGCGCGGAAAACACCGGCGGCAGACTCACGCCTTGCCCCCTTCGCCGAGCCGTTCGCGGATGGTCTTGGCGACCTTGTCGCGCACGTACAGCGGAGCGGCCAGCGCCGGGTCGATCGACGCGCCGGAGCTGCGTGCCGCCAGGCGGGCGACCAGCGCCGCCTGCGGCAGAATTCCCGGCCACACGACTATGCCCGCTGCCGCCAGCCGCTCGGCCAGCACCGGATAGGCCGCCGGCGCATTGCCGCAGGCCACCCAGCCCGCACCCGCCGGCAATTCGAGCGCTTCGGGCGCACCGAGGCGAATCTCGCCCAGCAGTTCATGGCCGGCCTCGCACCGCTCGTAAGCCGCCGCATAGACCTCGCCCATGCGCGCATCAAGCAGACTCAGAACGCGGAATTCACCCGCCGCTGCCGCCATCGCTTCCAGCCCGCAAACCGGCACGACCGGCAAGCCGGCAGCGACCGCCAAGCCCTGTGCCACGCCACACGCCACGCGCAAACCGGTGAAGGCACCGGGCCCGACGCCGAAGGCGATGGCATCGAGTTGCGCAAAGGTGATGCCACTTTCAGCCATCAGTTCACGTACCAGGGGCAGCAGCGTTTCGGAATGCGGACGCCCGGGCGGGCAGATGCGCTCGCTGATGCTGTCGCCCAGCAGCAGAGCGCAGGAACCGAAGTCGGTGGAAGTTTCGAGGGCCAGTACTTTCATGCCCGGCATTTTACCGGAGCGGCCGGGTCGCCAGACATTCCGCGTTCAGCAAGCGGTGGTGTTCAGTGTTTTCCGCCGCGCTGCCCGCCCCCGTACTGGCCACCGCCACCATAAGGATTACCACCACCGTAGCCATCGCGCCGGCCGCGCATTTCGTCGCGCATGCGCTGGCGGTCGTCCTGCGGCATCTGCTGCCAGCCGTCGCGGCGATTCTCGCGGTAGCGCTGGCGGTCGTCCTGTGGCGCCTGCCGCCAGTAGTCGCGCATCTCCTGGCGCATCTGCCGGCGCTGGTCGGGCGGCATCTGCGCCGATGCGCTGCCGGCGACAGCCGTCAGTGCAGTCAACGCGAGCAGCAAGCGACCGGCGATTCGCCACGGAAACATCTTCAGCATCCTTTCATAGTGCATACGGGTTCATTGTGCCCTGCTTTGCTGGCGCGCCATGCACCGTCGCTTGCCCGCTTTGTAACAACTTGTTTCGCCCGTCATCGGTGAAAAAGCTTGTTACCATTGCCCGCATGCCCTCCCTGACCGCCGGATTATTCTTCGCCCCATGAACGACAGACAACACCGCCTGCTGGTCGTCGACGACGACAGCCGCCTGCGCGACCTGCTGGTCCGCTACCTGAGCGAACAAGGTTTCGAGGTCAAGGCCGTCGGCGACGCCGGCCAGATGGACCGCACGCGCACCCGCGAGCACTTCGACCTGATCGTCCTCGACCTGATGCTGCCCGGTGAGGATGGCCTGTCGATCTGCCGCCGCCTGCGCGGCACCGGCGACGTGACGCCGATCATCATGCTGACCGCCAAGGGCGAAGAGGTCGACCGCATCGTCGGCCTCGAAATGGGCGCCGACGATTACCTGCCCAAGCCCTTCAACCCGCGCGAGCTGCTCGCCCGCATCCACGCGGTGCTGCGCCGCCAGAGCGCGCCGCCGCCGGGCGCGCCGGAGTCTGAAGAAGAAACCGTCCACTTCGGCAATGTCGAGGTCGATCTCGCGGCGCGCAGCCTGAAGCGCGGCGACGAACTGCTGCCACTGACCACCGGCGAATTCGCCGTGCTCAAGGTACTGCTGCAGCACCCGCGCCAGCCGCTGTCGCGTGACAAATTGATGGCGCTGGCCCGCGGCCGCGAACAGGGGCCGTTCGACCGCGCCATCGACGTCCAGGTCTCGCGCCTGCGCAAGCTGATCGAGAACGACCCGGCGCAGCCGCGCTACATCCAGACCGTCTGGGGCTTCGGCTATGTCTTCGTGCCGGATGGTGCCGATCGGCAATGATTCCCCGCACGCTGCTGGCGCGCACCTTCCTGCTGCTGGCGGCACTGGTCATCCTGACGACGACGGCCTGGCTCAGCGTCTTCCGCTACATCGAGGCCGAGCCGCGCGCCCGCGAAACGGCGCAACTGGCGGCTTCCGCGGTCAACCTGATCCGCGCGGCACTTTTCGCCGCCGCCCCGGAAAAGCGCCCGGAACTGTTCAATGAACTGTCGACGCGCGAGGGCATCCGCCTGCTGCCAGCCGAGGCGGAAGACCGCATCGAACCGATGCCCGAATCCCGCTTCAACCGGCTGATCCAGCGCGAACTCGCCGCCCGTCTCGGCCCGTACACGCGGATCGCCGCCGAAGTGGACGGGGTCGCCGGCTTCTGGGTCAGCTTTCGCCTCGACGACCGCGAGGACGACGAATACTGGCTGATCCTGCCGCGCGAACGCGCCATGCGCAGCATCGCCGGGCAATGGCTGCTCTGGGGGCTGCTGGCGCTGGCATTGGCGCTCGCCGTCGCCTGGCTGATCGCTTCGCGCATCAGCCGCCCGCTCAAGGCCATGGCGATTTCCGCCGAAGCCGTCGGGCGCGGCCTGCGGCCCGAACCGCTCCCCGAATCCGGCGCCGAGGAAATGCGCCGCCTGGCGACCGCCTTCAACACCATGGCCGCCGACCTTGAAAGTCATGAAAAAGACCGCTCGGAAGTGCTCGCAGGCATCTCGCACGACCTGCGCACCCCGCTTACCCGCCTGCGCCTGGAAGCCGAACTGAGCGTCGCCGACGAAGCGGCGCGCCAGGCAGTTGTTACCGACATCGAACAGATGGAAGCCGTCATCGCCCAGTTCATGGACTACGCCCGCACCAATCTCGGCGAAGACCCGGTGGCAACCGATCTCGGCGGCTTGCTGGCAAGCATCGACGAACGCCAGCGCCAGCTCGGCCGCCCCCTGAAATTCGCCATCGCGGCGCTGCCGACGCTCCCCGTTCGCCCGCGCGCCCTGACCCGCGCCATCGGCAACCTGATCGACAATGCCTGGAAATATGGTGGCAGCGAGATCTCGCTGTCCGCCGCGCGCCAGGCGGCCGAAATCTGGATCGAGGTGCGCGACCAGGGCGCCGGCATCCCGGACGGTGAAACCGAACGCCTCAAGCGCCCCTTCACCCGGCTCGACAGCGCCCGCAGCAACGCCAGCGGCACCGGCCTCGGTCTGGCCATCGTCGACCGCATCGCCCGCCTGCACGACGGCCGCCTCGAACTGCTGCCCAACCCCGGTGGCGGGCTGCTGGCGCGGCTGGTGATCGCCTCGTCTGACCAGACCCGGTAAAGCACAAGATTGTCGCAAAATGCAAATTGTATTTTTCAAAATGCGGTTAAAATTATGGCCCTTGTGAATTGTGTCTTACGGCAAGCCGCCAGAAATTCCTTCGCCATGCCCCCCCCCCCGCAATGCATGATCAAGCTAGCAACCCGACGGGCGCTGGCGACCGACAGCCCCCATCCTTGAGGCAAAGCGCCGAGGATTATCCCGATGATGAAATCAGCCTTGGCGAAATCCTCGAATCGCTCGCCGGGCACTGGAAAAAACTCGCGGGCGGCGCCATTGCCGGGGCGCTGATCGGCTTGGCAGGCTGGACGTATTCGGCTTACCAGGCCGAACTAACGATCAATACAAACGGCAGCATCCATTTTGTCTCCTGGCGCAATCTTGCCACTGCCCTGCCCAGCCTGGCGGAGGAACTGGTTCAGCGCGGCGACGGCGAAGCGAACAACGAGGCCCTGCTCCGGCAGATGGCAAGTCCCGCCTGGTGGAAGAAAATCGTCGCCCCCACCTACGCCATCTCCAAAAGCGACGCCAAGGATCTCGCCACCATCGGCAAGGAACTGCAGGAAACCGCAGCGACCTCCATCGTCAATCTGGTGATCCGCGACGCCAACCGCAACAAGGAAGTCGCGGTGGCGCGGGTTTATGAAATTGCCTCCTTCATTCGCGCCGGCGGTGCCTTCGTCGATGCCAAGTCGCTGATCAGGCTCTACGAATCGGAGGCCCAGGCCCTGCTGTCGAAGACGCAAAAATCAATCACCGATCACGAGGTGGAATTGGCCCATATGAAACATCGGGCCGAGAACCTCGAGAGCCTGCGCCTGCGCTTTCCGGGGAATGCCGGCGCGGCGGTGCAAAATGTAGTGGACGCGAAGGATTCCGCCGCCAAATACCTGCCGATCAGCACGCAACTGGTGGCCGTGAATACCGAGATCAACAATACCCAAGAAGCCCTAACCCGCCTGCGCGACCGCCTGGCGCAGCAGCAGTTGTTCGACGATTTCCTGAAGACTGCCTCGCCGGCGCTCAAGCAGGAACGCGACGGCATGGCCCTGATTGAAACGCTGCTCGCCGCCGAGCAGGACATTCGCGCACGCATCGACAAAGCGGATATCCGGCAAGTTCAGGTCGTCGACCGCATCCGCGCCGACTTGATCGACATCCGCACGCGTTATGGCAGCCTGTTCGAGAGCCCACTCGCACCCACCATCCATCGCCCATCGCCGACCTTGCCGGCGGCGCTCGGATTGGTCGGTGGCGGCCTGCTGGCGCTGATTGCCGTGTTCATTTTGAACGCCCTGCGCACCCACCGTGAAAAGCAGGCCAGGCCAGCAGGGGGCTTTACAACTCGCCAAGGCTTAAAGCGGCTGTAATCAAGGGGTATTCGGCGATCATCCGATACGCCGCGCGCTTGGCGGACAGGCTGGAGCTCACCAAGACGAAGTGTGCGCAAGGCCATGAAAGAGGTGCATGGTTCGGCAATTGCGTACCGGGTGCCATCACCTTGCGCACCAGAGTTACATGCGGGAAGAAGTTCCGGCGCGCATCGGCGACGTCGAATTCTGCGGCCTGCAACGCGGTTCTCAGTGCGCTTGCAAGCTCGACGAGCGCCGGCGGAACGACACTGCAGCCGGCCCAGAAAATCCGCTTGTGATGCCAGAGGCCAAAATGGTCCAGCGTCAGATCGAACGCTTCGGCGCGCACATGCCGAGCCGCGCGCTTTAGATCGGCCAGCCGTTCGAGCTTAACGTCGCCAATGAAAGCCAGGGTCAGGTGAACGGTCGTCCGACGTGTTGCGCGCCCGCCAGCGCATTGCGCAAAAACATCGGCCACGTCGGAAAGGTGTTGCGCGGCTTCCGGCGGTGGCCACAGGGCGAAAAAGACACGGGCCGTTTCGACCCACCCGCCATCCTGCGTGCCGCGCTCAGCCGACACGCTCGACGAGCACCACCGCCTGCGCCTCGATGGCTTCCTGGCGCCCGAGATAGCCGAGCTTTTCGTTGGTTTTGCCCTTGATGTTCACGGAATCGAGGGCAATTCCGAGGTCGACCGCAACATTCGCCACCATCGCCGCCGCGTGCGGCGCCAGCTTGGGTTGCTGGGCGATGAGCGTAGCGTCGACGTTCACCGGCCGCCAGCCCTTCTCGGCCAGCAGGGCGACCGCGGCGCGCAGCAGCACCCGACTATCGGCACCTTTGTAGCGCGGATCCGTATCGGGGAAATGGCGGCCGATGTCGCCCAGCGCGACGGCGCCGAGCAAGGCATCGGTAATCGCGTGCAGCAGCGCGTCGGCGTCCGAGTGGCCGAGCAGCCCGGTTTCATGGGGAATCTCGACGCCGCCGAGGATCAGCTTGCGGCCCTCGACCAACCGGTGAACGTCGTAGCCCTGCCCGACCCGGAAATTCATTTGCGTCCCCTCAATATCATCGCCGCCAGGGCCAGATCGGCCGGATAAGTTACCTTGAGATTGGTCGCGTCGCAGCGCACCAGTTTCGGTTGCAGGCCCATCGCCTCGACGGCGCCGGCTTCGTCGGTGACTTCGCGGCATTTTTCCAGCGCCGCGCGTAGCAGGCCGTAACGGAACATCTGCGGCGTCTGCGCCTGCCACAGGCCGTCGCGCGGCTCGGTGGCGGCGACACGCTGTGCGGCATCGGCGCGCTTCAGCGTATCGGCGACCGGCACGGCGAGGATGCCGCCGACCGGGTCGTCCGCCAACTCGGAGAACAGCGCCACCAGCATCTCGTTGCTGATGCACGGCCGCGCGGCGTCGTGCACCAGAATCCAGTCATCGTCCACGGCGACCATCGCTGCCGCCTGCAGGCCGTTGCCGACGCTGTCGGCCCGCGTCGCCCCACCGCAGCGCAGGGTTTCCAGCTTCGGGCCGAGTTGCGACCAGTCGTGGCGATCCCATTCGGCATCGTCCGGCGCCAGAATCACCCACACCCGGTCGATGGCCGGGCAGGCGGCCAGGGCCGCAAGTGTGTGATAGATGAGCGGCCGGCCGAGCAGGCTGAGATACTGCTTGGGTTTCTCGGCGCCGAAGCGCGAACCGCTGCCGGCAGCGGGAACGATTGCGAAATGTCGTGGCATGGCTTAATTTTACTTAATAAAGGCCGCAGAAAGAGAACCCATGAGCTTCGTCGTCCCGGAACTGGCCGTACCCGTCGAGGCCTTCGCCACGGCGCTGAGCATCGGCCTGCTGGTCGGCATGGAACGCGAGCGCCGTCCCGATTCGGCGGCCGGCCTGCGTACCTTCGCGCTGGTGTCGATGCTCGGCTGCCTGTGCGCCATGCTCGGCGAGAAAACTGGCGGCCCGTGGATGCTGGTCGCTGGCTTGCTCGTCATTTCCGTCGCCATGGTCGCTTCCAACTTCTCGTCGCGCCAGGAGGAGCAGTATCGCGGCTTCACCTCGGAAGCGGCGATCATCGTCACCTACGGCCTCGGCGCCGCGGTCTGGTTCGGTTACGCGACACTGGCGGTCATGCTCGCCATCACGACGACTATCCTGCTCTATTTCAAGGCCGAGTTGCGCAACATCAGCGAGCGCATGACGGCGCGCGACATCAATTCCATCCTGCAGTTCGCGGTACTCTCGCTGGTCATCCTGCCGATCCTGCCCAACCAGAATTTCGGGCCGTACAACGCCATCAACCCGCGCCAGGTGTGGTGGATGGTGGTGCTGATTTCCGGCCTCGCGCTGGCCGGCTACATGGCCCTGCGCATCATCGGCGCCCGCCACGGTGCGGCGGTGCTCGGCATTTTCGGCGGTCTGGCGTCGTCGACCGCAACCACCATGATGTTCTCGCGCCACGCCGCCGCCCACGGCAACCTCGTCCGCATGTCGGCAATCGTCATCCTGATCGCCAATGTCATGGTGATGATCCGCCTCGGGCTGGTCGCCGGGGTCGTCGCGCCGCATCTGGTGACGCCGATCGCCATCGTCTTCGCCTGCGGCATCGTGCCGGGCGTGGCGATGTCGCTCTATGGCTGGAAGTCGCTCGGCAGTGCCGGCGACCTGCCGATGCCGGAAGTGAAAAACCCGACCGAACTGAAGATCGCCATCTCCTTCGGTCTGCTCTATGCGCTGGTGCTGCTCGCCTCGGCCTGGCTGCAGGACGTCGCCGGCAACAAGGGCCTCTACATCGTCGCGCTGGCCTCCGGGCTGACCGACGCCGACGCCAGCGTGCTGTCCACGCTGCGCCTGTTCAACCTCGAAACGATCCCCGGCAGCGAAGCGGTCATCGCCGTCACGCTGGCGCTGATGGCCAACCTGGTTTTCAAGATCGGGCTGGTGATCAGCATCGGCGGCGGCAAACTGGCCCGCCACGCCCTGCCCGGCCTGCTTGCCATCGGTGGCGGCATGGCGCTCGGATTGTTGCTCGTTTGAGGAGTCGACCGTGATCAATACCCGTCCCCCCGCCGTCGCCGGCGCTTTCTATCCCGGCCACCCGGCCACCCTGTCCGCGACCGTCGACCAACTGCTGGCCGAAGCATCTGCCCCCGCCGCGCGCCAGCCCAAGGCGCTGATCGTCCCGCATGCCGGCTACATCTATTCCGGTTCCACGGCCGCGCTGGCCTATGCCGCCCTCGAACCCTGGCGCCGCACGATTCATCGCGTCGTGCTGCTCGGCCCGACGCATCGTGTTGCGGTCAACGGCCTCGCACTGCCGGAAACCGAGGCCTTCTCGACACCGCTCGGCACAGTCCGGCTCGACCTCCAAGCCATCGCCGCGCTGGCCGACCTGCCACAAATCGTCTTCAGCGACCGCGTTCATGCCGACGAGCATTCGCTGGAAGTCCACCTGCCCTTCCTGCAGCGCGTGCTCGATGATTTCAAACTGGTGCCGCTGGCCGTCGGCCACGCCACGCCGGAAGCGGTCGCCGAAGTGCTCGACCTGCTCTGGGGCGGGCCGGAAACGCTGATCGTCATCAGTTCCGACCTCTCGCATTTCCTGCCCTACGCTGCTGCCAATCAGACCGACCACGAGACCTGCCAGCACATCCTGCAGCTCGACACCCACATCCGGCCCGAGCAGGCCTGCGGCGCCTATCCGGTCAACGGCCTGCTGCTCGCTGCCCGCCAGCGCGGTCTGGTGCCGCAACTGCTGCAACGCTGCAATTCCGGCGATACCGCCGGCGACAAGCAGCGCGTCGTCGGCTACGCCGCGTTCAGCTTCGCCGAGGCGCACCATGCCTGACCTCGGCACCACGCTGCTGACGCTGGCCCGCAACGCCATCGCCGCCCGCTTCGGCCAGTCCACCACACCTGTTGCGGTCGACCTGCCGGAATTGCACAAATTGGGCGCCACCTTCGTCACGCTCACTCAGCGTGGTGATTTGCGCGGCTGCATCGGCACGCTGGAAGCCTGGCGCCCGCTCCTTCAAGACGTGCAGGAAAACGCCTGCGGCGCCGCTTTCCGCGACCCGCGCTTCGAACCGCTGAGCGCCGACGAGCTGCCGATCACCCGCGTCGAAATCTCGCTGCTGACCCCCGCCGTTCCGCTGACCTTTCGCGACGAAGCCGACGCCCTCGCCCAACTACGACCGAACATTGATGGCGTAATTTTCACCGCCGGCGGTCGCCGTTCCACCTTCCTGCCGCAGGTCTGGGAACAACTCCCTGAACCAGTCAGCTTCATGTCACATCTAAAACAGAAGGCTGGCCTGTCGGAAAATTACTGGGGTCCGGATGTCCGCCTGGAACGCTACACGGTGAACAAATGGAAGGAAGCTATCCCATGAACCCGACTGAAACCCTTTTCCCCGGCCGCTGGTGGCACACCCTGCCTGACGGCCGCGTGCAATGCGACCTCTGCCCGCGAGATTGCCAGTTGCACGAAGGCCAGCGCGGCGCCTGTTTCGTGCGCCAGATGGTCAATAGCGCCATGCAACTCACCACCTACGGCCGCTCCTCCGGCTTCTGCATCGACCCCATCGAGAAAAAGCCGCTCAACCACTTCTACCCGGGCAGCAGCATCCTCTCCTTCGGCACCGCCGGCTGCAACCTCGCCTGCCGCTTCTGCCAGAACTGGGACATCTCCAAGTCGAAAGACATGGACCGCCTGATGGACGAAGCCAGCCCGCAGGCCATCGCCGCCGCGGCCAAACGCTACGGCGCCGACAGCGTCGCCTACACCTACAACGACCCGGTGATCTTCGCCGAATACGCCATCGATACCGCGCTCGCCTGCCGCGAACAGGGCATCCGCAACGTCGCCGTCACCGCCGGCTACATCCACCCGGAACCGGCACGCGAACTCTTCGCCGTCATGGATGCCGCCAACGTCGACCTCAAGGCCTTCACCGAAAATTTCTACCACAAGCTCTGCGTCGGCCACCTGCAGCCGGTGCTCGACACCCTCGCCTACATTCACCACGAAACCGATTGCTGGCTGGAAATCACCACGCTATTGATTCCCGGCCAGAACGACAGCGCGCAGGAGATCAACGAACTCGCCACTTGGGTCGCCCGCGAACTCGGACCGGACGTGCCGCTGCACTTCACCGCCTTCCACCCGGACTGGAAGATGGACGACCTCCCGCCGACACCGCCCGCCACCCTGATCCAGGCCCGCCGCATCGCCCTCGACGCCGGCCTGCACCATGTGTTCACCGGCAACGTCCACGACAGCGAAGGCGGCACTACATTCTGCCCGAGCTGCCACGCCGCGCTGATCATCCGCGACTGGTACGACATGCGCCGCTACGACCTGACGCCCGAAGGCCGCTGCCCGCACTGCCAGACCGCCATCGCCGGCCGCTTCGGCCCTGTTTTAGGCCACGATGGCCGCGCCTTCGGGCCACGGCGGATTCCGGTTCATCTGGGGGCGTGATGCGTGAATTTGGTTTTTGGCCTTTTTTAGGCGTCGACCGCAACAGGGCACGAACATGAAAGCAATCATCAAAATCAGCGCGCGTAACAGCATTTTCGACGCGGCAATGGCCGACATCGCGACTGGCGGCAACGAGGATTTTCATCTCAGCTTCGAATCCGCCCGCCAACTCTTCGCCGAAATAATGCCGGCCCGCCTCGACCTGCTGGATACCCTGCGCAAGAACGGCCCATGCAGCATCTACGCGCTAGCCAAGACCACCGCCCCCAACTACTCGAACGTCCATACCAACGTCACCCAGCTCATTGATCTCGGACTGGTCGAAAAGACCGATGGCGAGATGATCCATGTCCCCTTCGATGACATTGAAGTACATTTTCACCTTGCACAGTCGGCTTAATTGCTATTGATGAAGGTGGCCACTGTAGCAATTCACTCTGACCCCAACGGTGCTGCTGATTTCGCTGCTATGGTTTTTGCTATACACCTTTGAACCAGTTCAGTATGGGTTTGTAGCCAGATGTCACGAACCAGAAGAAACAGGCGGGAATAAGAAGTAGGACAACGAAAGAAATAACTGCACCGAAAGGCATTTTTGCCCAATTAGACCCATCCGTTACCATCGCTGCAACGATCCATATACAAACCGTGACCAGAGTTCTTTTTCTTTCTGCCAATGGTGATGTGTTAACTGCTCCATTGGTATATTTGAGCAAAAAAACAGTGAGCACACCAGAGATTTGCCACATCATCAGAATAAACGCTGATGCGCCGATAAATCGCTCAACAATCCCCCCGTTACCGTCTAAGAGTGGTTTGAGCATGGCTATTATGAACAATACAAGGCCGAGGGCGAACCACACGCGTTGAGAGACTGTTTTAAACATAAACCTTCCTTTGATGTAGATCGGGTATGACAAAACTGTACCTTCAGGCTCTGGTGATGTTACTTTCCAACCTCTGCCAAGTCTTGGTAAGGGCACCAAGCCAACCAGTTTCAGATGTATGGACAATCAGTTTTTCGGACATAAATCTGAAGGAGCGCTATCCAAGCTTGTTTCGCAAGCTTATTTCTGAGTGGCTCAATGGCGGAGAGGCAATGTCGCTGAGAGTATAAATGGCACCACTTGCCCAGATCGAGTTGCCCATCCGTGATTCTGGGGACAACACTAATTTTGCATCTTCGAGCGCTCGCAGCGCATGGCGATTTCGTTTCGCGCACAACGATGCTAACCGCTCCAGCATTTCACGTTCGGTGTAAGTACCCTTGAATTTGGAATTCAATAGATCAACTTGGAATGTGCGGTACTCGATTGTTTCTTCGTCAGTCGAATTGTTCATTTGCTCCCCCATGTAATGGCCTAACGTGAAGTAGACGGCGTTTTTGACGCATAAGCATTGCAATCGCCCATCTAAGCCCGGCAACACATCAAGCCATTAACCCAAGAAACAAGCATCCTAGGATTCCATTGAAATATTTTCATTGATATGCACTCGCAAATTACGACAGTGAAATTCTTTAGGCATATTACCACCATGCCATACGTCTTCGCGGGCCTGACACGATCCGTCCCACGCCGATAGCCCTGCCCGAAGCGGCTATAATTCAGCCCCTCCCAGCCGTACCCGCGTCATCGTGTCCGCCTCCCGTTCCCTGCTTTCCCTCCCCGCCCTGCCCAAGCCCGGCGCCCGTATCGATCTGCCGCTGCTGGCCGGTTCGGCGGATGCGCTGGCGCTTGCCGAACTGGCCGGCCAGAGCAAGGGGCGGCTGCTAGCGGTGGTCACTGCCAGCGCGGCGGATGCGCAGCGGCTGCTGGATGAAATCCCGTGGTTCGCGCCCGGCCTCAAGGTGCGGCTGCTGCCGGACTGGGAAACGCTGCCCTACGATCACTTTTCGCCGCATCAGGATCTCGTTTCCGAACGCCTCGCCACGTTGTGGGCGGCGCTGCAGGGCGATGTGGAAATCCTGCTCGTACCGGCGTCGACCGCAGTCAATCGCCTGGCGCCACCGGAGTTCATGGCCGCCTACACCTTCGAGTTCAGGAAGGGGCAGAAACTCGATGCCGAGAAGTTCCGCAGCCAGGTGACGCTGGCCGGCTATGCGCATGTAACGCAGGTAGTGTCGCCCGGCGAATATTCGATTCGCGGCGGGCTGATCGACCTCTTCCCGATGGGCTCGCAACTGCCCTATCGGCTCGACCTGTTCGACGACGAAATCGAGAGCATCAAGACCTTCGACGTCGATACCCAGCGCACCGTCTTTCCGGTGCCGGAAGTGCGCCTGCTGCCGGCGCGCGAGTTTCCGATGGACGACAAGGGTCGCACGCATTTCCGCCAGTGCTTCCGCGAGCGTTTCGAGGGCGACCCGGCCAAGTCGGGCATCTACAAGGACATTTCGACCGGCATCGCCAGCGCAGGTATCGAGTACTACCTGCCGCTGTTCTTCGACGAAACGGCAAGCATTTTCGATTACCTGCCGAAAGATGCCGTTTTCGTCACGCACGGCGATGCGCCGGCTGCCATTGCCGCCTTCTGGGCCGATACCCGCTCGCGCTACAACCTGCTGCAGGGCGACAAGGCGCGGCCGTTGCTGGCGCCGGAAGAATTGTTCCTGACCGACGAAGCATTTTTCACGGCGGCAAAGAGCTACGGTCGACTGGCCCTGAATGCCAAAAATGCCGAAGCGGCTGGAAAACTACCCAATGTGGCGGTCGACCGCAGGAGCGACGATCCGCTGGGTGCGCTGAAGAACCATCTGGCCGGCTTCAAGGGCCGCGTGCTGCTGCTTGCCGAAACCGCCGGCCGCCGCGAAACGCTGGCCGCGATGTTTGGCGAACACGGCCTGAAGCCCGCCGCCAGCGCCGATCTGGCCGGCTTTCTGGCCGGCGATGCGAAACTGGCGCTGGGCATCGGCCCATTACAGGCCGGTTTTGCGCTTGATGATCTGGCCTTCATCACCGAAACCGAGTTGTTCGCCGGGACGCCCCGCCGCACGCGGCGCGAGGCGGCCAAGAAAGCCACGTTCGACAACTGGCTGAAGGACCTCACCGAACTCAAGGTCGGCGACCCGGTGGTGCATGAAAGCCACGGCATCGGGCGTTACCGTGGCCTGGTCCGCATGGACCTTGGCCTCGGCGAGCAGGAATTCCTCGAACTCCATTACTCGAACGAGGCCAAGCTTTTCGTCCCAGTGGCGCAGTTGCACGTGATCTCCCGTTACTCGGGCGCCGACCCGGAAAGCGCGCCACTGCACACGCTCGGCTCCGGGCAGTGGGAAAAGGCCAAGCGCAAGGCGGCCGAACAGGCGCGCGACACCGCTGCAGAACTGCTCGCGCTCTATGCAGCGCGCGCCGCCCGCCAGGGTCACGCCTTCGCCTTCAAGGAAAGCGATTACGAGGCGTTTGCCGACGGTTTCGGCTTCGAGGAAACCAACGATCAGGCTACCGCCATCGCCGCCGTCATCGACGACATGCGCTCCGGCAAGCCGATGGACCGCCTGGTCTGCGGCGATGTCGGTTTCGGCAAGACCGAGGTCGCGCTGCGCGCCGCGTTCTGCGCGGTGGCTGGCGGCAAGCAGGTCGCCGTACTCTGCCCGACCACCCTGCTCTGCGAACAGCATTACCAGACCTTTACCGACCGCTTCGCCGACTGGCCAGTGAAGATCGCCGAAATCTCACGCTTCAAGACCGCCAAGGAATCGTCGCTGGCCTTGCAGGAACTCGCCGAAGGCAAGATCGACGTGATCATCGGCACGCACAAGCTGATCGGCAAGGACGTTAGGTTCAAGCGCCTCGGCCTCGTTGTCATCGACGAGGAACACCGTTTCGGCGTCCGCCAGAAGGAAACGCTGAAGGCAATGCGGGCCGAGGTCGACGTGCTGACCCTGACCGCGACGCCGATCCCGCGCACCCTGGCAATGTCGATGGAAGGCCTGCGCGACTTCTCGGTGATCGCCACCGCGCCGCAGAAACGCCTGGCGATCAAGACTTTCGTCAGCCGCTTCTCGGACGGCATCATTCGCGAAGCCGTGCTACGCGAACTGAAGCGCGGCGGCCAAGTGTACTTCCTGCACAACGAAGTCGACACCATAGCCAACATGCGCGAGAAACTGGAAAAGCTGGTGCCCGAGGCGCGTATCGTCATCGGCCACGGCCAGATGAACGAACGTGAACTGGAGCGCGTGATGCGCGACTTCACCGGCCAGCGCGCCAACGTGCTGCTGTGCACGACCATCATCGAAACCGGCATCGACAATCCGCACGCCAACACCATCCTGATCAACCGTTCCGAAAAGTTCGGCCTTGCCCAACTGCACCAGTTGCGCGGCCGGGTTGGCCGGTCACACCACCAGGCCTATGCCTACCTGCTGGTGCAGGACGAGAAGGCGCTGACCAAGCAGGCCAAGATGCGCCTCGAAGCGATCCAGGCGATGGAAGAACTCGGTTCCGGCTTTTTCCTTGCCATGCACGATCTCGAAATCCGCGGTGCCGGCGAAGTGCTCGGCGACAACCAGTCGGGCGAGATGCAGGAAGTCGGTTTCAACCTGTTTACCGATATGCTCAACCGCGCCGTCGCTGCCTTGAAGCAAGGCAAGCACCTCGATGTAGTCGACCTTACCCAGCCGCTCGGCATCGGCACCGAAATCAACCTGCGCACGCCGGCCTTGCTACCCGATGCCTATTGCCCGGATGTTCACGAACGCCTGACCCTCTACAAGCGGCTGGCTAACGGCGATACGGCGGAAGAGATCGACGCGCTGCAGGAAGAACTGATCGACCGCTTCGGCGAACTGCCGCTGCAAGGCCAGTCGCTGCTCGCCACGCACCGCCTGCGCCTGCTGGTGAAGCCGTATTGCGTGCAGAAGCTGGATGCGACCAACGACCAGATTACCCTGCAGTTCAGCCCGGAATTTTCGAAGAATCCGCCTATCGAGCCGATCAAGATAATCAATTTGATCCAGAAAAACCGCAGCTATAAGCTGGCCGGACAGGATAAAATTTCGCTCTTACGCCATTGCCCGACCCTGAACGACAAGGTTGCCGCAGTGAAAGACATGATTCGCCAGCTGAGCCAATAAGCCATGAGCACTATCGACATTGAAAACGTAAACGTCACCGCCTTCGACACCATGCCGGCGCCGGAAGAAATCCACGCCCGCCTGCCGCTGTCGCTCAAGGCGGCCAAAACCGTCATGCACGGGCGCGACCTGCTGCGCAGGATTCTCGACCGCAAGGATCACCGCCTGTTCGTCGTCGTCGGCCCCTGCTCCATCCACGACCCGGTGGCCGGCCTCGACTATGCCCGCCGCCTCAAGGCGCTCTCCGACGAAGTCGGCGACGTACTGCAGATCATCATGCGCGTCTATTTCGAGAAGCCGCGCACCACAGTCGGCTGGAAGGGTTACATCAACGATCCGTTCATGGACGATTCCTTCCAAGTCAATGTCGGCATGGAAAAGGCTCGCCAGTTCCTGCTCGACGTCGCCGAACTCGGCCTGCCGGCAGGCACCGAGGCGCTCGATCCCTACGGCCCGCAGTATTACGGCGACCTGATCTCGTGGACCGCCATCGGCGCCCGCACCACCGAATCGCAAACGCACCGCGAAATGTCGTCCGGCCTGTCCACCCCGGTCGGCTTCAAGAATGGCACCAGCGGCGACCTCAGTGTGGCGATCAACGCCATCCTCTCCGCCTCCAAGCCGCATTCCTTCCTCGGCCTCAACGGCCAGGGCCGCGTCGCCATCGTCCGCACCAAGGGCAACCGCCACGGCCACATCGTGCTGCGCGGCGGCGACGGGCGCCCGAACTACGACACGGTTTCGATCTCGATGGTCGAACAGGCGCTGACCAAGGGCAAGCTGCCGCACAACATCGTCGTCGACTGCTCGCACGCCAACAGCTTCAAGAAGCCGGAACTACAGCCGCTGGTCATGGCCGACATCGTCAACCAGATCCGCCTCGGCAACAAGTCGCTGGTCGGCGTCATGATCGAATCCAACATCGAAGCCGGCAACCAGCCGATCCCGGCCGATCTGTCGCAACTGAAATACGGCTGCTCGGTCACCGACGGCTGCGTCGACTGGGACACCACGGACAGGATGATCCGCGACGCCGCCGTGCTGCTGCGCGACGTGCTTCCGGAACGGAAGTCCTGAGCCGGATACGATGCCGACCATCAGCCAGTTCTTCGGCATCGTTATCCAGATGTTTTGGCGTGAACACGCGCCACCGCACTTCCATGCGCTTTACGCGGAGCACGAAGCGCTGATCGACATTCGTACGCTGGAAGTGATTGGCGGCAGTCTGCCCAAGCGCGCCCTGAACCTCACCATAGAGTGGGCCGTCGAACACAGACGAGAACTGATGGAGGATTGGGAACTATGCCAAGCCAAGCAACTGCCCAAGAAAATTCAGCCGCTGGAGTAATTCCAGCGGCTCCGTGGCGCATTCAGGCCGTCTCGGTTCTGCCGGGGCACCTGCTCGCAGTGACCTTCAAGGATGGTTCGGCAGGCGTCGCCGATTGCTCGACGATCAGAACCTGTGCAACCCCCGGCATATACGCGCCGTTGGCCGACCCTGCCTTCTTTAATCAGGTGCGGATTGAACTCGGCGTTCTTACCTGGCCGAATGGCGCTGACCTTGACCCGGCTTGGCTGTACGAAAATCTCTCAACGAATAAAACGTGGTCTGTCCCCTTTTGATTCTGAAGCTTAATTGTTCATCTGCTGAAGCTGAGAAACGATGAAAGAAATCCCCGGACTGGCTTACGCCATTAATCGTGCGAGCAAAGTTGGCGGCAATCCTCTGCACCGCGACGTCATGCTCGCGATGTACGTCTATGAACTATTGATCGGGAAGCGCGCCGGGCGCACTTGGCCAATGCTCAAAAAACATGGAGATGTGGAGACAATATCGCGCCTCGTGCTCAAGAAGACAGCAAGTCAAGGCTATGAAGTACTTGTCGCAGCCGGAAGAGTTGACCTGTCGTTCGAGGCAATTGCCCTCAAGTACAAGAGCCTATTTCCTGAGAAAATCGTTATGGTAGCCAAGGGTCGCCTTGGACACGACCCATATGAAGAGTTAGCGCAATAGGGAACAAACCACTGTTTTCCACTGCCCAGTTGCGGTCGACCGAAAAAAATTGGCAAAAATGAAATCAAGACAAACGAGACAGCGCACGTTTTTATAGAACAACATGAACCTCATCATTCAGGGTGGTGCGCTGCCCACTTTCCTTCTCGAAAAAATTCTGACAGCCACCGGCGCGTCGACCGTGGAACCTCGGCCACCGCAGGTGGTTCGATTGCAAAATGCTATCCGGACGCCAGAATTTGATGGGCTGGTCCCGCTGATCGAAGCTGAAAAACTAGACTGGGCCTTTGTCGAGGCGGGCAAGAAATTCTCCGATTTCGGCCTTATCGCTTTCGACATGGATTCGACGCTGATTACCATCGAGTGCATCGACGAACTGGCCGATTTTGCCGGCCGGAAAGCCGAGGTTTCGGCGGTGACCGAAGCGGCGATGCGCGGTGAGATCGACTATCGCGAGAGCCTGCGCCGCCGGCTGGCGCTGCTCGCCGGGCTCGACGCCCGCGTGCTGGCCCGCGTTTTCGGCGAGCGTCTGCTGCTGTCGCCCGGTGCCCGCGAGCTGTTGGAGGCGGCGCAAAATGCCGGGCTGCGCACCGCCATCCTGTCGGGCGGCTTCACTTATTTCACCGAACGTTTGCGCATCGAACTCGGCTTCGATTTCGCGACCTCGAACGAACTGGAAATTTCCGGCGGCAAGCTGACCGGCCGCGTCGTCGGCGACATCGTCGATGCCGCCGCCAAGGCCCACCACCTGGCCCGCCTGACCGACGAACTGGGCTTGCATAAAGATCAGGTCATTGCCTGCGGTGACGGCGCCAACGATCTGCTGATGATGGCGCAGGCTGGACTTTCGGTGGCTTTCCGCGCCAAGCCGGCGACGCGCGCCAAGGCCGATGTCGCGATCAATTTCGGCGGGCTGGATTCGCTGCTCAATCTGTTCGACTGAGTTGCACGGCTGCCCGCGTCGCTCATGCGCCCGAAACCACCGCCTAATTACCTGGCCGGCTACCCGGCAGGACTGACCGAGCAAGTCCAGCGGCTGATCGACGAGAACCGGCTGGCCGAAATTCTCATCAAGAAATATCCGCTGGCCCATGCCGTGCGCACCGACAAGGCACTCTACGACTACGTGCAGGAACTCAAGGGTGAATACCTGCGCAACGCCGGGCAACTGAGCAAGGTGGCGTTCGACAGCAAGCTGCATGTCATTCAGAACGCGCTCGGCACGCATACCAGCATTTCGCGGGTACAGGGAACGAAGCTCAAGTCGAAGCGCGAGATTCGCGTGGCAACCGTCTTCCGCGAAATGCCCCCTGAGTTTCTGCGCATGATCGTCGTGCACGAACTGGCGCACCTGCGGGAACGCGAGCACGACAAGGCTTTCTATCAGCTATGCCGGCACATGGAACACGACTATCACCAGATGGAGTTCGATCTTCGGGTCTATCTCAGCCATCTGGCGGCGAACGGCCGGCCGCTGTGGTCGCCTGTTGCGGTCGACGGCTAAAAAGCACCGAAAATCAAAATCGGCGTGCCTACAGCGCGCGCACCTTCAGCGTCTTGCCCTTGACCTTGCCGGCCGACAGCTTGCGCACCGCTTCGCGCGCGATGTCGCGGGCGATGGCGACATAGGTGGTCTGATCGGTGACGGTGATCTTGCCGACCTGGTCGCGGGTGAATCCCGCCTCGCCGGTCAGGGCGCCGAGCACGTCGCCGGGGCGGATCTTGTCCTTGCGCCCGCCAAGAATCTGTAGCGTGACCATAGGCGGCACCAGCGGCGAGTTGTCGGCGCCATCCAGCGCGCCCAATTCGCTCCAGGTCAGTTGGCAGCCCATCGCCTGGGCGATGGCGGCGACCCGGCGCTTGTCGCCGTGGCTGCACAGGCTCAACGCCCAGCCCTCCTCGTCGCCGCGACCGGTGCGGCCGATGCGGTGGATATGGATTTCCGGGTCGGGCGTCACATCGACGTTGATCACCGCTTCCAGATTGGCGATATCGAGGCCGCGCGCCGCGACGTCGGTGGCGACCAGCACCGAGCAACTACGATTGGCGAACTGGATCAACACCTGATCGCGCTCGCGCTGTTCCAGGTCACCATTCAGCGTCAGCGCCTGAATGCCCTCGTGGCGCAGCACGTTGAGCAGGTCGCGGCATTGCTGCTTGGTGTTGCAGAAAGCCAGCGCGCTGACCGGGCGGTAGTGCTTGAGCAGCGTGGCGACGGCCTGCAGCCGCTCTTCGTGCTTGACCTCGTAGAAGCGCTGGCGAATCTTGCTTTCGCCATGCTGTTCGAGCAGCTTCACCTCCTGCGGCTGGCGCAGGAACTGTTTCGCCAGCTGGGCGATGCCTTCCGGGTAGGTGGCCGAGAACAGCAGCGTCTGGCGCCTGGCCGGGCAGCGCTTGGCGACGTAGGCGATGTCGTCGTGAAAGCCCATGTCGAGCATGCGGTCGGCTTCGTCGAGAACCAGCGTAGCAAGTTCGTCGAGCTTCAAATAGCCACGCTCCATGTGATCCATGATACGGCCGGGCGTGCCGACGACGATATGGACGCCGTTTTCCAGGCTGGTGGCCTGGTTGCGCAGGGTCGAGCCGCCGACCAGCGCCAGCACCTTGATGTTGTCCTCGAAGCGCGCCAGACGGCGGATTTCCTGCGTGACCTGGTCGGCCAGTTCGCGCGTCGGGCACAGCACCATGGCCTGCACGGCAAAGTTCTTGGGATTCAGCTTGTTGAGCAGCGCCAGACCGAAAGCCGCCGTCTTGCCGCTGCCGGTCTTGGCCTGGGCGATCAGGTCGTGCCCGACCAGAGCCAGCGGCAGGCTGGCGGCCTGGATCGGCGTCATCGTCAGGTAGTCGAGCTGTTGCAGGTTCGCCTGCATGGCCGGCGACAACGGAAGCTCGCTGAACGGGCGTTCGCCGGCGCCTGCCGGCGCAGCGGGCTCAGCAGGCTGCGTCATAACCGGCGTCTGCGATGGCCTGGAGGATGTCGTCGGGGCTGACGAAACGGCCATGCTCGACGCTGGCTTCGCCCTTCTCCAGCGAAACTTCGATGTGCCCGATGCTAGGCAGATCCTGAATCGCGTTGGCCACGGCGCGCACGCATTCCTCGTCGCGCATGCCGCTGATTCTTATCGTTATGGTTTCCATGGCGGCTTCAGTGCAGATCGACGGCGCACTGCTTGAGCGCTGCCAGAGGCACGATCTCCAGCGCCGCCTGGTTGGTCGAGTTGAGAGCGACTTGCGGCGCCATGCCGGCCTGGTAGGCCTCGAGCCAGCGTGCCGCGCACAGGCACCAGCGCTGGCCCGGTTGCAGGCCGTCAAAACCGTATTCCGGGCGCGGCGTTGAAAGATCGTTGCCGCGCGCTTTCGAGAATTCGAGAAACTCGGCGGTCAGCACCACGCACACGGTATGACTGCCGAAATCGTCGTCCGCGGTATTGCAGCAACCGTCGCGAAAGAAACCGGTAAGCGGGCGGTCGCTGCAGGTCAGCAGCGGCCCGCCAAGGACATTCAGCTGGTTGCCGCGGCCGGGGAAGTCACGGGTTTTCACGCCACCTCGTCGATCCAGGCCTGCTGGATGGCTTCGAGAATCTTCTCGCCGCAGTGCTTGGGATCGTCGTCGAAGCCGGGCAAGGCCATCACCCAGTCGCGCAAATCGACAAAATTGACCTTCAGCGGGTCGGTATCCGGGCGGGCATCGCTCAGTTCGATGGCGATATCGTTGATGTCGGTCCATTTCATTTGCGGTGTCCCTCCTTCGCCATGTTGATGCTGTATTTCGGAATTTCGACAACCAGTGGCGTCGTGCCGACGATGGCCTGGCAGCCGAGGCGCGAATTGGGTTCCAGTCCCCAGGCCTTGTCGAGCAGATCTTCCTCTTCTTCTTCAGCCGGTTCCAGCGAATTGAAACCCTCGCGCACGATAACGTGGCAAGTCGTGCAGGCGCAGGACATTTCGCAGGCATGGTCAAGTTCGACGCCGTTGGCCAGAAGGTTCTCGCAAATGGACTTGCCCTCTTCCGCTTCGATGACGGCGCCGTCCGGGCAATTTTCGACGTGCGGCAGGACGATCAGTTGCGTCATGCGTCTTCTCCCATTTTGATGTCATCGACCTTGCGGCCGGACAGCACTTTCTTGATGCTCTGGTCCATGCGGCGGTGGGCAAACGCTTGCGTCTCGTAACCGAGATCGTCCATCGCAATGTTGATCAGGCGGCGATTTTCACCGGCCATGGTCTCGCGCAGCTTGACGATGGTGGCGACGATCTTGGCGGTTTCCGCCTCGTTGAGTAGATGCGGGTCTTCCTTGAGTGCCGCTTCGGTGGCCTCGATCATGCGTTGTGCCTCGACCTGCGCTTCCTTGAGCGCCCGGTTCATTGCATCGTCCTTGGCGTGTTCCATCGAATCCTTGAGCATGCCGGCGATTTCGTCATCGGACAGCCCGTAGGATGGCTTGACAGTGACGCTGGCTTCGACGCCGGTGGTCTGCTCGCGGGCAGCCACCGACAGCAGGCCGTCGGCATCGACCTGGAAGGTCACACGGATGCGCGCCGCGCCGGCCACCATCGGCGGAATGCCGCGCAGTTCGAAGCGCGCCAGCGAACGGCAGTCGGAAACCAGTTCGCGTTCGCCCTGGACGACGTGGATCGCCATCGCCGTCTGGCCGTCCTTGAAGGTGGTGAATTCCTGGGCGCGGGCGGTCGGAATCGTCGAATTGCGCGGAATGACCTTTTCGGTCAGGCCGCCCATGGTTTCCAGACCGAGCGACAGCGGAATGACATCGAGCAGCAGCCAGTCATCCTTGCCGGTCTTGTTGCCGACCAGCAGGTTGGCCTGGGTGGCGGCGCCGAGAGCGACGACCTTATCCGGATCGAGATTGGTCAGCGGTTCCTGGCGGAAAAAGTCGCCGACCGCCTTCTGCACCTGCGGCATGCGCGTCGCGCCGCCGACCATGACCACACCTTTGATGTCTTCGGGACGCAAGCCGGCGTCGCGCAAGGCTTTCTTGACCGGCTGGATGGTCTTGGAAATCAGCGTCTGGGCAATCGCAGCAAAGGTCGCGACATCCAGTTTCAGATCGACCAACTCGCCGGTGGACAGGCGCGCGGTGATCGGCGCCTCTGGATTGATGGTCAGGAATTCCTTGGCCTCGCGGCAGCGCATCATCAGCAGCCGGCCATCTTCCGGCGACAGCGGCTGCAGCCTGGCCTGCTCGATGACCCAGCAGAAGATGCGGTGGTCGAAGTCATCGCCGCCGAGCGCGGAATCGCCGCCGGTGGACATGACCTCGAAGACGCCTTTGGTCAGTTTGAGGATTGAAATGTCAAAAGTGCCACCGCCGAGGTCGTAGACCGCATAAACCCCCTCCGCCGCGTTATCGAGCCCGTAAGCAATGGCGGCGGCCGTCGGTTCGTTGAGCAGGCGCAGGACGTTGAGGCCGGCGAGGCGCGCAGCGTCCTTGGTCGCCTGACGCTGGGCGTCGTCGAAATAGGCCGGCACGGTAATCACAGCGCCGACCAGATCGCCGCCGAGCGCCGTTTCGGCGCGCTGCTTCAGGCTTTTCAGAATCTCGGCCGAAACCTCGACGGGACTCTTGATGCCAGCAATGGTTTTCACCTTGACCATGCCCGGCGCTTCGATGAAGTCGTAGGGCATCGATTCGACGTGGGCGATGTCCTTCAGCCCGCGCCCCATGAAGCGCTTGACGGAAACGACTGTGTTGCGCGGGTCGATGGCCTGCTTGGTCTGCGCGTCGTAGCCGACATCCGTCGAATTATCCGAGTGGTAACGAACCACGGACGGTAACAACGGCCGCCCCTGCTCGTCGCTGAGGCAGACGGCCATGCCGCTACGTACGGTAGCGACCAGCGAATTGGTGGTGCCGAGGTCGATGCCGATCGCCAGCTTGTGCTCATGAGGTGCCGCCGACTCACCCGGCTCGGCAATTTGAAACAAGGCCATTTTTATTCTTCCAGCGACGCCAGCGCGTCGTCGATTTCGTGCAAGAGTTTTTCCAGAAACATCAGGCGCCGGACACGATCCGTCGCCAGCGCGTAATCGCCGCTTTCATCGAGCAACTCACCGAGTTCCTGATAGCGAGCGTTGATATCGCCACGCAGCCGGTTGTGCAGGTGCTCAAGTTCGTGATGGTCACCGCCGTTGCGCGCATCCATCACCGCTTCCCGCCACTCCATCTGTTCCATCAGGAAATCGGCCGGCATCGCGGTGTTGTTTTCTGCCTGGATGTCATGGCCGGTCAGGTGCAGCAGGTATTTGGCCCGCTCCAGCGGCTTTTTCAGCGTCTGGTAGGCCTCGTTGGCGTGCGTCGCCCACTGCATCGAGATCCGGCGCTCGGCATCGCCGGCATGGGCGAAGCGATCCGGATGGACCTGTGCCTGAATGTCGCGATAGCGGGAATCGAGGTCCGACAGATCGAGCCGAAAGCCACGGTTCAATCCGAACAAGGCGAAGTGGTCGGCTCTGAGATCCATCAGACGTTAAACGATTCGCCGCAGCCGCACTGGTCTTTCACGTTCGGGTTGTTGAACTTGAAGCCTTCGTTCAGGCCTTCGCGGGCAAAGTCGAGTTCCATACCTTCCAGGTAGGGCATGCTCTTGGCGTCGACGAAGACCTTGACGCCATTGCTCTCGAAGACCAGATCCTCAGGGTCCACTTCGTCGACGAATTCCAGCTTGTACGCCATGCCGGAACAGCCACTGGTACGAACCCCGAGGCGCAGCCCGATACCCTTGCCACGCTTGCTCAGGTAGTTGGCGACGTGCTTCGCCGCCTTGTCGCTCAAGGTTACTGCCATGCTTATTCTCCGTGCTTTTTCTTGTAATCCGCCACGGCTGCCTTGATGGCATCCTCAGCGAGAATCGAACAGTGAATTTTAACCGGCGGCAATGCCAGTTCTTCAGCAATTTCGGTGTTTTTGATGCTCAAGGCCTGGTCGACCGTCTTGCCCTTGACCCATTCGGTCACCAGCGAAGACGAGGCGATGGCCGAACCGCAGCCGTAGGTCTTGAACTTGGCATCCTCGATCACGCCGGACTTGTTCACCTTGATCTGCAACTTCATCACGTCGCCGCAGGCCGGGGCGCCGACCATGCCGGTGCCGACCCCATCGTCTTCCTTGCCGAAGGAACCGACGTTACGCGGATTCTCATAGTGATCAATGACTTTTACGCTATAGCTCATGTTGTTTCTCCTGAAGTTTCTTTAGTGTGCGGCCCACTGCACGGTGCTGAGATCGATGCCATCCTTGTACATTTCCCACAACGGCGAAAGCTCGCGCAGTTTGCCAACTTTCTTGTGCAACAGATTGATTGCATAGTCGACTTCCTCTTCCGTCGTGAAGCGGCCGATGCTGAAACGGATGGAACTGTGCGCCAGTTCATCGTCGCGACCCAGGGCACGCAGCACATAGGATGGTTCCAGGCTGGCCGAGGTGCAGGCCGAGCCGGAAGATACTGCCAGATCCTTGATCGCCATGATCATCGACTCGCCTTCAACGTAAGCAAAGCTGATGTTGAGATTGTGCGCCACGCGCTGCGTCAGGTCACCATTGACGAAGGTCGCTTCTATATCCTGAAGGCCCTGCAGCAACCTGTCGCGCAAGGCGCCGACGCGCTTGTTCTCTTCGACCATTTCTTCCTTGGCCAGACGGAAGGCTTCGCCCATGCCGACGATCTGATGCGTGGCCAGCGTGCCGGAGCGGAAACCGCGTTCGTGACCGCCGCCATGCATCTGTGCTTCCAGGCGAATACGCGGCTTGCGGCGGACGTACAGCGCACCGATACCTTTCGGGCCGTAGGTCTTGTGCGCCGAGAAGCTCATCAGGTCGACCTTCAGCTTGCTCAGGTCGATATCGACCTTGCCGGTGGCCTGTGCCGCATCGACGTGGAAGATGATGCCCTTTTCGCGGCAGATTTCGCCCAGTTCGGCAATCGGCTGGATGACGCCGACTTCGTTATTGACGTACATCACCGAGGCCAGCACGGTATCCGGCCGGATGGCCGCCTTGAAGACTTCCAGATCGAGCAAGCCGTCTTCCTTGACGTCGAGATAGGTGGCCTCGAAACCCTGGCGCTCCATTTCGCGGACGGTATCGAGTACGGCCTTGTGCTCGGTCTTGACCGTGATGATGTGCTTGCCCTTGGTGCTGGCGTAGAAATTGGCGGCACCCTTGATGGCGAGATTGTTGGATTCGGTGGCGCCCGAAGTCCAGACGATTTCCTTGGGGTCGGCATTGACCAGCGCGGCGACCTGCTCGCGCGCCTCCTCGACGGCGGCATCGGCCACCCAGCCGAAGCTGTGCGAGCGCGAGGCCGGATTGCCGAAGTGCTCGCACAGGTAGGGAATCATTTTCTCCGCGACACGCGGGTCGACCGGGGTGGTTGCCGAATAATCCAGGTAGATGGGGAGTTTCATCTTGTTTCTCGCTTAAATGTTGATTCAATCGGATTGTTTCAGACAGCCACCGCTGTCATTCCCTGCAGGCGTCCGACCGTAACCCGCAAGGCGTTGATGAATTCGTCGATGTCCGCCTCGGTATTGCCCGCGCCGAGACTGACCCGCACCGCGCCGCGCGCAATTTCTGGCGCCACGCCCATGGCCCGCAGCACATGCGACGGCTCCGGGTTGGCGCTGGAGCATGCCGCGCCGCTGGCTACCGCGAAGCCTTCGCGATCCAGCTTGCCGACCAGCGTTTCACCATCGATATCGGGCAAGGCGAAATAAGTCGTGTTCGGCAGGCGCTCGGCGCCACCGCCGAAAATCCGCACCCCCAGCCCCGCCAGCGCGCTTTCCAGGCGCTGTTGCAGTGCCTTCAGGCGACGCGGCAGTTCGGCAACGCGTTGTGCCGCAAGTTCCGCCGCGACGCCAAATCCGACGATGGCCGGCACGTTTTCGGTGCCGGAACGCAAGCCGCGCTCATGCCCACCGCCGGCAATCAACGGCTGCAGCTCGACCCGCTTGTCGAGCACCAGCGCCGCAGCGCCCTTCGGCCCATAAGCCTTGTGCGCAGAAATGGTCATGGCATGGACGCCGGCAAGGTTGAGCGCCCGGAAATCAAGCGGCAGTTTGCCCAGCGCCTGCACCGCATCGCTATGGAACCAGGCGCCGCAAGCCTTGGCTGCCGTCGCCAGCGCCGGAATATCCTGCACGACGCCGGTTTCGTTGTTGGCCAGCATGATCGATAGCAATTTCGGCCGTGCCGCAACGACTTCTGCGAAATCCGCGAAATCCACCCTTCCGGCGGCGTCGACCGCAACCGTCCGCACCTGCCAGCCGTTGCGCGCCAGCTGGGCCGCCGGTTTGAGAATGCACGGATGTTCGATGGCGCTGACCGCCAGCAACCCCGGCTTGAGGGACGCTGCGGCGCCCTTGAGAAACAGGTTGTTGGCTTCGCTGCCGCCGCTGGTGAACACCACTTCGGTCGGATGTGCGTTGACCGCCGCTGCCACCTGCTGCCGTGCTTCATCGATCGCCCGGCGCGCCGCCCGCCCGTATTCGTGGCGGCTGGAGGCGTTGCCGAACTGGCTTTCCAGCCAGGGCAGCATGGCCGCCAGCACCGTCGGGGCTAGCGGTGTCGTGGCATTGTGATCGAGATAGGCAGGCTGGAACATGGTTTGAATCAGGCGACCGCTGCAGCCTTGTCGCGCGTGTTGCGCGGCCGCGGATGCGGGCCGACCCGTCGGTCTTCGAGCACCGTAGCGGCGGCGCCCGACTTGGCTTCCTTTTCGTGCTGACGAGCCACGAGATCGGCGAGCGATACCGAAGCGAGGTAGTCGTACATCTTGGAATTCAGGGTAGACCACAGATCGTGCGTCATGCAGCGATGTTCATCGTGGCAATTCTCGCGGCCGCCGCACTGGGTAGCGTCAAGCGGTTCATCAACGGCGCGGATGATGTCGGCCACCGTCACCATGGCCAGCGGCCGGGCAATGCAGTAACCGCCACCGGGCCCGCGCACGCTGTCGACCAGCTTGAAGCGGCGCAGTTTGCCGAAAAGCTGTTCGAGATAGGACAAAGAAATTCTCTGTCGCTCGCTGACGCCGGCCAGCGCCACCGGACCGTCGTCGCCGCGCAGGGCGAGATCCATCATGGCGGTAACCGCAAAACGTCCTTTGGTTGTGAGTCGCATCCTGTACCCCTGGCAAATAACCTACTGTTGCAGTCAACTATATAGAATCTGGATCAAATTAGTCAACAATTTTACTCAGGTATTTCGGATCGAAGCGATCGGCCGCCAGGACCTCCTCGTCGCACTTGACGCCCGCCGCTTCGAGTTCCTTCAGCAGCGACGCCAGACGGCGGTCGGTCTCGGCCGCGTGGTCGAGCAAGCCATGGATCGCCTTGGCCAGCGGATCGTCCTGGTCGCGCCCGACGGCATAGGCGGAAAAGCCCAGTTTTTCGGCCTGCGCCTCGCGTTGCCGGCTTTCCTCGGAATGATCGAGTACCCGCGCCGGGTTGCCGACCGCCGTCGCACCGGCCGGCACCGCCTTGGTCACGACGGCGTTGGAACCGACCTTGGCGCCGGCGGCGATCGTGATCGGCCCGAGCACCTTGGCCCCGGCACCGATGACCACGCCATCCTCCAGCGTCGGATGGCGCTTGCCCTTGTTCCATGAGGTGCCGCCGAGCGTCACGCCGTGGTAGAGCGTTACGTCGTCGCCGATCTCGGCGGTTTCGCCGATCACCACGCCCATGCCGTGATCGATGAAGAAGCGGCGGCCGATGGTCGCGCCCGGGTGAATCTCGATGCCGGTGAAAAAGCGGGACAGGTGCGCCACGAAGCGTGACAGCCAGCGCAGACGATGGCCCCACAGCCAGTGCGCCAGGCGATGCATGACCAGCGCGTGGATCCCCGGATAGCAGGTCAGAACCTCCCAGAAGGAACGGGCCGCCGGGTCGCGGTCGAAGACCGCACGGATATCCTCACGCAGATGCCGGAACATGAAACTTGATTTCCCCTAGTAAATACAGGGTGAATTCTAAAATACTCGACTGAATTTGTCAGCTATTTGCCGACCAGACCGCAGAATGACGAAGGGCCGGTCAATGACCGGCCCTTCTCGGGAAACCAGAACGAAGCACTTACTCGGTATAGAAATTCACGTCGTAAGGATACGGTTTCTGCGGCACCTTCGAGTCGGCGTTGACCGCCGTCGTCTGGACGTCCTGCTTCTTGTCCCACCACAGGGCGCGGCCGACCTTCTGGTCTTCCACCCACTCCGGATTCTTTTCCAGCTGGTCGTTGATCCACTTCGTGTGGTCGGATACGTAGGAGCTATTGACGTCACCCATTTGCCTGCATTCCTTAAGCTGATCAAGATAGTTCGGGATTCTAACATGCCGTCGCCGCGCCGAAGCGTGGCCGAGGCACGGCAAATTCGGCCTTTTTCCGGCGTCGACCGCAACCGGGCTGCATTTCAAGGATAAAGCCCGCGAATCGCCCGCGCCTCCAGCACCCGGCTGCAGCCGATGACGAAGGCGGCGGTACGCAGCGGCAGTTTTCTTTCCTGCACCAATTGCCAGATGGCTTCGAAGGCCTCGCCCATGATCGGCTCCAGGCGCTGGTTGATCTCGTCCTCGCTCCAGAAGAAGCTGGAAAAAATCCTGCACCCATTCGTAATACCTGACCGTGACGCCGCCGGCACCAGGAAGTCGCAGGAGATCGCCCAGAAATTGTCGGCGACGATCGCTTCCGCGCAGGGAGCCCCGGCCAGCGTTCCCTGCGCCGTCAGATGCGCCTTCAGCGCCGCGACGTCGCGTCCGGCCGCCTGAGCAAGCCGCCGAGCGATAGTGGCTTGCCGGTGACGACGCCGATCACCGTGCCCCCCTCGCCCATCGAGTAGGTATCCATCATCCACGCCATGACCTGGGCGTTGGTGTTCGTGTCGGGCGCTGGGATTTCCTTGTCTGGATCCGGCCAGCGCCATGACATCGGAGAGCGTCACGTCCTGGTGATAGCGGATGCCGCGCGCGAGGTGTTGTGGTGGATGCGATAGCCCTCGAAATGGGCGACCTCGCCGTTGTCGAGGCGGATCGGCTCATCGACGATCAGCGAGCGTTTGGGCCGGCGCAGGGTTTCCACCCACGGCCACAGCGACTTGTCGAGCAGCGTCGCGACCGCCTCCACCTGCTGCAGGTAGGTGTGCCAGGGGCCGAGGTTTTCCTTGGAGATGTAGGAGGGAAGCGGATGGCTGTACATCGTCATTCCTTTCAGGCGCCGAGGGTCATCAGGGTGGTATTGCCGCCGGCCGCCGTTGTGTTCACGCTGACCACCCGTTCGGCCAGCATGCGGTAAAGCGGGTATTGGCAATTCCTGTCATCCGGCTGATAGACTGGAATCAGCGCCCCCGGTTCAGCCGCCAGGCGCTGGCGCAGCATGGCGGAATCGGCCTGGTCTCCGGCGAACAGCACGCCGGCGATGCCTGCGTAATTTTCCGGCGGCTGCAGGCGGACTTCCCTGGCAAGTTCGGCCGGCAGGCTGGCAAGCAAATTCCGGCTTTCCAGTCCGTCGACCGCAGCCAACGTATTCCCGGTCGCCAGGGCCGCCGCAAACTGGTGCAGCAGCCCCACCTCGTCGTCCGCCAGACAGAGCAAAGTGCCGCGCGGCACGAAATGCAGCGTGTTGCGCTCGCCGGTCGGGCCGTCCAGATCGAGACGGACACAACGTAACGACTGCGCTGCATAGTCCTCGCACAGGCATGCCAGTGCGTTCCGGCCGGTGGCGGACGCCCATTCGGCGAGCCGCCTGAGCAACGGCGGCAGATCACCGGGAGGCCAACCGAAGGCCGTCGGCGCAACTGTGCCGCTGCCGGCCAGCCGGTGCAGGTAAAGCGGCCCGCCGGCCTTCGGCCCGGTGCCGGACAGGCCCTCGCCGCCGAAGGACTGGACGCCGACCACCGCGCCGACCATGTTGCGGTTGACGTAGATGTTGCCGACATGCGCGCCGGCGACCACCTGCTGCACCGTTTCGTCGATGCGGCTGTGCAGGCCGAGAGTCAGGCCGTAGCCGGTGGCGTTGATGGCGTCTAGCAGCGGCTGCAGCCGGTCGCCAGCAAAGCGCAGGACATGGACGACCGGCCCGAAGACCTCGCGCTGCAGATCGGCCAGCGCATCGATCTCGATCAGCGTCGGCGGCACGAAGCAGCCGGCAGTGCATTCCGCCGGCAGGGGCAGCTGGAATACCGCCCTGCCCTTCGCCCGCATGCTTTCAATGTGAACGAGCAACCCGGCCTGCGCCTCTTGGTCGATGACCGGGCCGATGTCGGTCGCCAGCAGCGCCGGGTCGCCGATGGCCAGTTCCTGCATGGCGGCCTTGAGCATGGCCAGCACGCGGTCGGCGATGTCTTCCTGCAGGCACAGCACGCGCAGCGCCGAACAGCGCTGGCCGGCGCTGTCGAAGGCGGAAACCAGCACGTCCTGCACCACCTGCTCGGGCAGGGCTGAGGAATCGACGATCATCGCGTTCTGGCCGCCGGTTTCGGCGATCAGCCGGACCCCGGCGCGCGGCGCGATGCTCTGGTTGATCAGCCGCGCCACCTCGGTCGAACCGGTGAACACGACACCGCGCACGCGGGCGTCGGCGGTCAGCGCGGCGCCGACGGTTTCACCACGGCCGGGCAGGAACTGCAGCACCTCGCGCGGGACGCCCGCCCGCTGCAGCAGTTCAATGGCAAAAGCGGCTATCAACGGCGTCTGCTCGGCCGGCTTGGCGATCACCGGACTGCCGGCGGCCAGCGCGGCGCTGACTTCGCCGATGAAGATGGCGAGCGGGAAATTCCACGGGCTGATGCAGACCACCGGGCCTGGCGCATCGCCACCCTGAAAATCGCCCGCCAATAGCTGTTGACCGTTGTAGCGGCAGAAATCGACCGCCTCGCGCACCTCGGCCAGCGCATTGCCCCAGGTCTTGCCGGCTTCGCGGATGCACAGGCTGAGCAGCGGCACGCAGTTCGCCTCCAGCAGGTCGGCCGCCCGCAGCAGCACAGCGGCCCGTTCGCCGGGCGCGGTCTGCGCCCAGGTTGCGGCGCAGGCAGCGGCATGCTGCAAGGCATGCTCGACCGCCGCCGCATCGGCTTCGCGCACGCTGCCGACCTGATCGCGACGATCGGCCGGGTTGAGTACTGGCTGCCAGTTTCCCGTAACGGCCGCCGCACCGCCCAGCAGCGGCTGCGCCTGCCAGCTTTTTTCCGCCAGCGCCGCCAGTTCGACCTGCAAGCGGGCAATCACGGTTTCGTCGGCGAGATCGACGCCCGCCGAATTGACCCGCCCCGTGCCGTAAAGATCGCGCGGCAGGGGAATCCGCGGATGCCGCGTACCGCCCTCGCCTCTGACTTGAACCAGAGGATCGGCGACCAGTTCGGCGACCGACACCGTTTCATCGACGATGCGATTGACGAAGGAACTGTTGGCACCGTTCTCCAGCAGGCGGCGCACCAGATAAGGCAGCAGGGTTTCATGAGTGCCGACCGGCGCGTAGATGCGGCACGGCCGGCCGAGATGCTGCGGGCCGACCACGTTGTCGTAGAGCGGCTCGCCCATGCCGTGCAGGCACTGGAATTCGTAGTCGTCGACACCGCGCTCCCGCGCCATCTGGAACACCGATGCCAGCGTCTGGGCGTTGTGCGTGGCGAACTGCGGATAGACCGCATCCGGCGCGGCCAGCAGGCGGCTGGCGCAGACCAGATACGAGAGGTCGGCATGCGGCTTGCGCGTGAAGACCGGGTAGTCGGCCAGCCCGTCGACCTGCGCGCGCTTGATCTCGCTGTCCCAGTAGGCGCCCTTGACCAGCCGCACCATGATCCGCCGCCCGCTGCGCCGCGCCAGATCAACCAGCCAGTCGATGACAAAGGGGCAGCGCTTCTGGTAGGCCTGCACCACGAAGCCCATGCCCTGCCAGCCGGCCAGGTCGGGATCGCCGGCCAGCGCTTCCAGCAGGTCGAGCGAGAGTTCCAGGCGGTCGGCCTCCTCGGCATCGATGTTCAGCCCTATGTCGTACTGGCGGGCTAGCAGCATCAAGCGCTTCAGGCGCGGCAGCAGCTCGGTCATCACCCGCTGGCGCTGGCTGCGCACGTAGCGCGGATGCAGCGCCGACAGCTTGACCGAAATCCCCGGCCCGGCCTTGATGCCGCGCCCGCCGCTGGCGGCGCCGATGGCGTGGATGGCCTGCTCGTAGGCGCGGCAGTAGCGCTCGGCGTCGGCAGCGGTCAGCGCCGCCTCGCCGAGCATGTCGAAGGAATGCGAATAGCCGCGCGCCTCGTTGTCGCGGCTGCGCGCCAGCGCCGCTGCGATCGTTTCGCCGATGACGAACTGCTGGCCGAGCAGGCGCATCGCGAAATCGACACCCTTGCGGATCAGCGGCTCGCCGCCCTTGGCCAGAATCCGCGTCAGCGCCCGGCCGAGCGCGCCGTGGCTCTGCGTGGCGACCAGCTTGCCGGTCAGCATCAGCCCCCAGGTCGCGGCATTGACGAACAGCGACGGACTGCCGCCAAGGTGCGCCTTCCAGTCGCCATGGCTGATTTTGTCGCGAATCAGGCGGTCGACCGTGGCAGCATCGGGAATCCGCAGCAACGCCTCGGCCAGGCACATCAGCGCCACACCTTCCTGGCTGGATAGCGAAAACTCGTGCATCAGGTGGTCGACACCGCTCGCCCCGCTGCGCTGGCGGCGCACCGCCTCGACCAGCCTGCCGGCGGTACGGCGGACCGCCGTGCGGTCATAATCGAGCGCAGCAAGCTCGTCCGTCAGCCGCGCCATGCACCCCGCCTCCGGTGCCCGGCAAGCCAGCCGGATCGCCTCCCTGC